>Ga0316604_10001504_pt1 | contig 20228 bp, 20 predicted proteins | sample OWC_soil_day20_C_FD_207650 | JGI IMG/M metagenome (GOLD analysis project Ga0316604, IMG submission 207650) | Wetland soil microbial communities from Old Woman Creek delta, Ohio, United States - OWC_soil_day20_CT | ecosystem: Environmental > Terrestrial > Soil > Wetlands | place: USA: Ohio...
TATAAAAAGCTGAAGAGATTCCATCGACCTGAGCTTCTTTTACGAAAATTGCAGATACTGATATACATACTATTCCCAAGAATAATATTATCCAAGGGGCTTTCCTAACCGATTCAACGCTCATATTCACCCAACCATTCTCTATAAATTTCCTATACAAGATAAAATCAACATACTATACTATTAAAGGTAATTGTATATAGCATGTTTTGATACAAATGGATTGCGTTATTTGTTCTTAATATTTATTATAACGGCGACTCGAAATTTCTTATTGTACAATCTTGGCATTAGTTCACGAAAAAGCTTATATATAGTTAAATGTAAGGTGTGGTTTTCTTGAGCAATGAAAAAATATCATTATCCCCTGAAAAACGGCAAATTCGTTTCATGCGAGTCAAAGATTTGCCTGGCGTTGAATTATATCAAGGAATTGAAGTAACGCAACTAACCTCGCGCCACGTGCATTTTGTCTTCGCCCTCACAATAGGAGAAGCAGGCGTCGGAATACATCAAACAACCAAGGGGAATTTTGTCGTTACTCCTGGTAACATTATCCTGACAAATTACGGCGAATCACATAGTAGTGAAACACCTGCCGGTTTTAAATTCTCCAGCCGTACTATCCGCATTGATCAAGCGTTGCTGGAAAAACTCCTCTCCCAGATAACAGGCCATAATCTTGACCGGATTTGCTTGCCACAACCGGTCATTAATGACAACGACCTTGCCCTATCACTTATTCAACTGCATAGTGTTCTTTCAACATCGACCGATAAACTGGAGAAGGAATGTCGTATTCTCGATGTTCTCGCCGAACTTTATGCTCACCATGTACTTAAGGAACCAGTCTCACAGCTGGCTAGGCATGAATATGCACCTGTCAGGCATGTTTGTGAATACATCAAAGACTGTTACTTTTCAAACATATCACTTAACGAACTGGCCAGAATCGCCGGTTTCAGTCCCTTTTATTTGGCTAAGGTATTCACTAAGCAAATTGGAGTATCCCCTCACGAGTATCATTTGCAAATCAGATTAAAGAAAGCCACTGATTTGCTTGCCTTGGGAAAATCACCTGCTGAAGTGGCTTTTGAAGTTGGGTTCTGTGATCAAAGCCATTTCTATAAGGCCTTTAAGAAGAAGTTTGGTGTTACTCCTGGTCAATATGAATGGTAAATCGACTGTTAGGACAAGCTGGTACTACCCCAAGGTATATAAAAGCCGTAATCCTTAGCGTATGAAATCCGCATAATGTTGAAAACATAAAACTCCTGCCAAATCGTATCTGGCAGGAGTTTTATCTATTTTTTAAGCACCATGTCCTTCTATTACTGGATACTCATCTAATGTCAATATATTGTCCGGATTCAAAATAATAATCATTCGATCGCCGATCTGGCCGATTCCTTTAAGATAATTAGCGTTAATACCACAAATCAACTGGGGCACCGACTGTAAATCAGCATCCTCTATTTTTACAATGTCAGTAACCTCATCCACAATCCACCCGGTACTTCCTTCATTAACATTCAACATAATAAACTTACTTTCTTCATCTCGCTCCGCATGCTCCAAACCGAACTTAGACCGTAAATTCAAAACATAATTTACTTTGCCCCGCACATTGATCATGCCGTCAAAATCTTTGGACGAACCGGGGATATTCTTAATCGCGAATTTTTTAGCCCGTAAAATACCGTTGACAGCGGAAACATCTATCCCATACTCTTCTTTATTTAAAGCAAAAACAACTAATTGGATACTCACATTTTTTCCTCCTTTCTGAAAAACATTGCCCCTTATGCTTTACGGGCTAATTCGCTCAGCAACTCCGTAAGGGTGCTAATCTCAACAATACTCGCCGTTACCTGTTCGATTGCCGCAGCTTGTTGTTCAATCGTTGCCGTTGTATCATTTCCCATTCTCACGGTATTATCAACCGAATCTTTAATAATAGTTGTCAATTCCTTAATCTTGCCTACAGTTTGTTTAGAATCTGCCGAAAGATTTCTGATTTCTTGCGCGACTACGCTAAACCCCAACCCTGCTTCTCCCGCCCGCGCTGCCTCAATAGCCGCGTTTAATCCCAAAAGCCGGGTCTCATCAGCGATATCTTTAATAAAATCCATGACTTCATCAATTTTCCCGGTCACAATATTCACATTTTTTATTTCACTATTAAGCTCATTTTGATTATTACTAACCGTAGAAGCCGACGCCGCTAACTCCTGCATCGTTGCCGATATCTGGTGAGCACTATCACTTAGCGTATCCACAACTGTTTTTAATTTCATTTGCTGATAAGCAGCCTGTGACATACTATTCGCTACAATAAACAACACATTAGCGGCGGCTTCAATACTCTCTTTAGATAAAATACGAGCTTCCTTCGAAGCCTCTACATATTCGTCACCATCGACCCCAATTTCTTTGGCAATCCGGCGATACTTTTCTTCTTCCGGGGCCTTCGTCAATACTTGCCCCCCTAAAATAGTTCCAATTAAACGCCCCTCTAACATAATGGGAGCGGCAAAATCAATAAGCCCTGCATGGCATTCATACACAACCGGTCTTCCGGTCCTGGCAGCTTCCTCACCGCCTTTACGATGCGACTCAGCGCAGCGTTTATCACCAGCATCAGTCGAATGGGTATAATCACGGCAAAAACGGATATAGCTACTGGGATTTGTCACCGGATTACCATCCGGATCAACCGTAACACTGGCTAACCCTACCCCTTTAGCGAAATCATCCTGAAATTTTTGTAAAAAATTAAGATCAATAACATCCGATAATTTTACATTGCTCACATCAACGCTTCTACCCATAGTCTGAACTTGCTGATTATTACTCAAGGTATGTAGCCCCCATTCTGTTATTGAATATTGTGATAATTCACTTTTATAGACCACTATCCCTGCTGACTTTTCATACTTTCTAACAATTATTACGATGTAATATTTTCTTGTTCTTGAACGATGTGGGAAGCTTGCTAAGTTCTACTAGTCATCCGTAAATGGCTACTACACAAACTATTTCTTTTCGCCAAATCGTTAATCTCACTCTTTAAGCGTACTGCCAATATTCCCGTTAGCACCGTTGTTAACAAATCAGCGAGCCCTTGCGTATAAATCACTCCGTCTAGCCCAATAATTGACGGTAAGATAAAAATCACCGGAATAAAAAATATCCCCTGCCGTCCCATACTTAACACCCCACCCGCCTTGGCTTTGCCCAGCGCTAAAAATAGCGATATATATATCGTTTGAAAGCCAAAAGAAATAAATATTACGCTATTGACGATCAAAGCTCTACTGCCGATACCAATAACCGCGGTGTCATTGCTGAACAAGGCAACAATTGCATTTGAAAAACCTATTATCAACAATGCGCTGACTCCACAAAACCAGGTCGTCCATTTAAGCGAAAGACTAACCGCTTCTTTTAACCTGTCAAATTGCTTTGCCCCATAATTATATCCGGCAAGTGGCTGAAACCCTTTAGCGAAGCCAAAAACAACATATGTAACCACCGCAAAAACCCTTGTCACAATCCCCATCGCTGCCACAGCCGCATCACCAAAATTACTCGCCGCTACATTTATTAACCCCATCGAAGCACTCATCAACAGCTGATAAATCAACAGAGGAATTCCTACCTTTAAAATTTGAGAATATATTTCTTTGTCTAAAACAAAATATTTAACCGCTATTCTCAGATAACTTTTATTGCCCAAAAAATATTGCAAATACAAAACAGTAGTTACCCCCTGAGCCACCACACTAGCAATCGCCGCTCCCTTTATTCCCCAGCCAAATGTATAAATAAACAGCGGCTCTAGAATCACATTTACAACCGCCCCTGCGATCATCGCCGTCATGCTTATTGGGGCCGCCCCTTCAGCTATCGCGATATTATTCATCGTTACATTGATGATACTTAGAATCGAACCAACAATAAATATAAAAGCAAAGTCCCGCGCATACGGTAATATTGTTATAGTTGCGCCAAAATAAAGTAAAACTTTATCCAAAAAGCTCAATAATATTGCTATCGTAATGATCCCGATACCTAGACTGCTAAAAAAAGCTGTTGAAGCTGTTCGCTTTGCCTGTACAAAATCCCCTTCACCTAACAGCCGGGAAATATACGAAGACGCGCCGCCGCCAAAAGTTAACCCTAAACCAATAAGAAACATTGAAATTGGGAACGCAATCGATACCGCTCCGACGGCTCTGGTTCCCAAGCCCCCCACAAACATAGCATCAATAACATTGTAAAAAGCCGTTACCAGCATTCCGATAATTACCGGTACGCTAAACTTCAATAACACTTTTGGAATCTTTTCCTCCGCCATCAACTTTATTTTCTGATCGTTTCTTTCCATCTTCCATCATTCCCTTCAATTGAATACCGTTTTAGGTAAAGCGTATAGTTGCTATACTCTTTGTCTAAAAATTTTTAGCTTTAAACTTCCTTTTGAAAAAACTCCAATTTTTCTTCTAAAGTAGTTAATACCGCTTTTAGAAACTTAACATTTTCCTCCGAGGAATCTTTAACTATTTCATTTACCATCACATCAATCATTTTATGAAACTTGTCATGATTAGTACAGGCTGTCTCACCTTTTTGCGTTAATCTTAACACCAGCCTCGACTGATTACTTATATCTTTTGCCTTTAGAATTAACCCTTTCCTTTCCAGCTTCATTACAATCTGAGAAACCGCCCCCTTGGTTACCTTTAACTTATTCGCCAAGCCGGTTACATGTATCCCTTCATTCTGTTTTATCGCCTTAATCATATGGATCTCCGAAGTAAATAACGGTACATCAGTACCATAATAACGAGTTTTTTTATCAATTTCAAAAAACCTGTATACCACTTTTAACAGTGAATTGCCAATTTTTAATTCATCTAACTCATGCGCATTCATCATAGTCAGAGTATATAGCTGCTATACACTTTTGTCAAGACCATCACATATCCATCATCCCAGGCGCCTTGCACCCGTATCGCTGCCAACAAAAAAACCGCATTTCCTAGTCTCCCCAGCCCTGCTCCACCACGCCCGGCCCGGCGGTTGGGGACGCGTCCGCCATCCGCAGAGGCTGCGGCCGCGCTTTAGCGACAGAGCCGGTAACAGTTCCGTACGAGAGGTCACGGACGACCTCTCGAGCCTGGCCTGAGCATGGACGCGAATGCCAGGCGCTACGGCACTGTCGGCGACGAGCTTAGGTGCGGCCAGCAGCCGTAGCGTGGCGGCAAGTCCCCAGCCGCCGGGCCCCCTTATCGCCGCCAAACAAACAAACAAATAAACAAACAAATAAAACCGCTAACCAGCCCACGCTCTTAGCAGTCTTTAATCTATCGCTATTTAAATATCTTTACCTTATGATCATGCTCACCTATCAGAAATGAACTGACGTTTCGTCCCCCCATAATCCTCCGGATTCATCCATGGATAGTATCAATGTTTCCATCTATCATGCAACCAAAACCACTCCTGGGGAAACTGACGAACATGCTCTTCAATAATCTGAGTAATTTTCTCTGTAAGCATAAAAACGTCCTTATCACGATTAGCCGTTTTTTCTACCCATAACGGCTTATGGATAACAAGTTGGTGCACACCGGAAGCATTTTTCGTAATAAATGCCGGAACAACCGGCGCATCCATCACTCTTCCTAAAGCTGCCGCGCCAGTTGGAGTTGAAGCAGGTCTTCCGAAAAAATCAACCTCGACACCGGCTTTACCCGCATGCTGATCCATTAATAATCCAATAACCTTACCCTCACCAAGTAACCGCATCATTTCACGTACACTACTTTTATAGCGAATATCCATGCCACACTTAGTACGATATTCATTAATAAAGCGATCTATACCATTATTAGTCTGCTTTTGTACTACCCCCGCACCAGAAAAACCATTTAGCACCAGAGCCGTCCCGATCAATTCCCAATTTCCACTATGAGAACTTACAAGTAACGCCCCTTTGCCGCAAGCTAACGCTTCTATCAAGTTTTCTTGTCCCTTTATTATGACATGCTGCTTAATAGAAGTCTTATTGAGCAAAGGATAACGTAATACTTCTACTAACATAGCTCCAAAACGAGTAGTGCTTTGTTTAGCAATTGAAAGCGCCTGCGTTTCTACTATTTGCAGACTACAAACAATATTTTCTACCGCCATCTTCTTTCGTTTACCCGGAACAATTAGCCACATAAATTCCCCCAGTAACTTGCCAATATAATCACACAAACTTACTGGCAAACTACACAAAATACGGCTAAGCAAAATCATAAGATAATAACTCATTCTGCTGCAAACTCCTTCTTATAACCAAACGCACATAATAATATCAACAAAAAAATCTCTGAACATTCTCGATATTATCGTTTATCATACGACAATTTTTATATAAAATTGTCGTCTTTTGTCATTTACTATGACTATACTTGACAATTGTCATATTGTCAATAAAATACTAAAATTATCGTTTTGAGGAAATATCTTTGATTACCCCTCTATATATTATTCAGTTCATGACATCAGCAAAAACTAAATCACTATTTCAACAACTCTTCACAAATAAGTAATATAACCCCCAAAAAATTGCTAACCAGCCCACGCTCTTAGCGGTTTTTAGCCTATTGCCATTTAGACACTTTTGGCTGACAGCCACTATAAGCCTTTGGTGGGAGGGGAATTCCTCCGCTACGGATAAAATCCTACGCCACAAACGCCGGCATAGCTGTCGGTGGGGGGATAAGAATCCCGCTCCAGAAATCCCCTCCCACCCTCAAATATAAGATTTGGCCACACTAGCGGTTTTTCAGTTTCTCGCCAATTCGTATCCCCCGTCCCGCTATGATCCACCACGCCAGGCCCGGCGGCTGGGGGCTGGCCGCTATTTCGCGGAGGCTGCGGCCGCACCTTAGCGAAGAAGCCGGTAACAGTTCCGTACGCGAGGTCATGGACGACCTCGCGAGCCTGGCCTGAGCATGGACGCGAATGCCAGGCGGTACGGCACTGTCGGCAACGAGCTTAGGCGCGGCCAGCAGCCGTAGCGTGGCGGCAAGTCCCCAGCCGCCGGGCCGGGCCCCCTTATCGCCGCCCCAACAAAAAACCGCTAACCAGCCCACACTCCTAGCGGTCTTATAGACCTTCCTATTTAAATACTTTTGCCTACAGCACACTACAAAACTTAAAAACAAAAAAGGACACCCCCAAGTCCGCCTCTTCCGGCATCCCTGGGCTTATCCTTATAGCACAGCAGCCCATCCCTATTTAAGACTCAGCCGCTTCACCTCAATATTTACTTCCCGTACCAGCATCCCCGTCATATACTCCACCATATTCTTTATCCGCACCTGAGCCTTATACACCACATCCCGCAGCGTCTCACCATATCTGACCGTTACATCCAGCGCAATCGTAATTCCCTTTTCACTATCACCGTCACGGGTATACTTAATACTGATCGCCCCCGTCTTAGTAATCGCCAAATCACTTGTCGCCACATAATTAACAATCGCCGAAATCGCCGCATCCGAAATCAAAAGCTTACCATAATAACTAAACGTCGGCCTGACAATCGACTTCTCCCCCAACTTGCGCCGCTTACTCTGCGGTTTCCGGAAGAAAATCTCCAACGGATCAATCAGATACCCGGAAAAATGCGGTTTCAGCTCAATCGTCGGTACTGGAATAATATGCTTGCCCTCTTTCACCCGGCTCTCGCGGGCTCTGGCAATCTCCTCCTTCGTCGCAATATCCTCAATCTTTACCACCTTGCCCAACGGCGGCAGCCCCAACGCCTCGATTATCTTCTCCACCATATTTACCGAAGTACCAAGAATCAACAACTTATTGGGCTTAACCGACTCTATCGCGTCCCGCACTTCTTTTATATGGTCCTTATCCATAAAAATTGCCCGTTTTACCGCGCGAATCTTACTCGGCTCTCGTTTGGCTGAATGCCCGGCCATAATCTTACTATCCTGAATAAACAAACCGTCATCAATAATGCCATCGACATTATACTCATGAGCTACTACTAAAGCGCGGTGACTTTTTCCCGTACCACTTGGTCCCACCAAGGCGATGACATCCATGCTGCGGCCTCCCCTAAAACTAAACTATCATCATATGCTAATACTAAAATATAATTAGTCGATATACATAAAAATAAACACCTTTACAGGTGTTGTCAAGTAAAAGTATTGCTAACCGTTTTATTTGTCGCCAAATTCTGGCTCAATTGAACTTCCATTTGGCTTATCTGCCCCTTATAAACCATAATCATTTTAGCATAGCGGCTATTATTCTTCTGTAACCGCTCGTTCTGATTTTTTAAACGTTCCATCTCCGTACGATTCTCGTTCTCCACCGATTCAATAAGATTCATCAGTACTCTGCGGCCCATCCTCAGCGCATCGATCTTAGCCTCCAGCTCACGTATCCGCACACGCAAATCCTCAAGCAGGTTACTGTCGTCAATCATCAACTGCCAGCCTCCCGGAATCTGATTACACTATAAATATATTCGGCAATTACCCTCGGCATGCCGTACTAAATTTTGTTAATTCATCGGTAAACGCATCACTAATATATAATTCCCCTAAACGCTCCGGAATACGCCCGCTGAACCCGTGAAAATCAGAACCACCCGTAACCAACAGCCCCGCTTGCCGGGCCACACTCAAATACTTAGTCTCCTGTTCCTTGGTATGACTGGGATGATACACCTCCAGCCCCTTAATCCCCAGCTTAATAACCTCACCAACAATACCCTCATCGCCAACCTGGCCGGGATGAGCCAGAACCGGGATACCCCCGGCCTGCTCAATCAACGTAATCGTTTCGCCCGGCTTCATCTTATAATGCGGCACATAAGCAGGCTTATTCTTTCCCAACACCGTATGAAAAACCTCTGCCATATCAGAAAAATACCCGGCGTCAACCAGCGCCGCCGCGACATGAGGCCGTCCAACCGTGCCCGTCCCCGCCAGCTTCAGCACCCGCTCATAGCAAATAGCGTAGCCTAACTCATTTAACTTAGCCACCATCTTTTGCGTCCGACTAATCCGATCGGCCGCTATCGCCGCCAACTTACTCGTAAGCGCCGCATGCCTAATATCAATAAAATACCCCAAAATATGAACTTCATTGGCCGGCAAATCCGTAGAAAACTCGATCCCCGGAATAACCTCAACCGTGCTGGCTGCAGCCAACTCCCCAAGCTTCAAATGACCGTCAATACTATCATGATCAGTAATCGCGATCGTCTTTAGCCCCGCCGCCCCAGCCTGAGCTACAATCTCTTGCGGCGAATATATCCCATCCGAACAATTGGTATGGACATGGAGATCGGCACTCATTCCTTCACCATCGCCTTAGCCAGTTCCACAAACGTCCTAACCCCTACCCCCGTAGAGCCTTTAATATTATAGCCGCTTTCCTTCTCACTCGATACCGTCCCGCCAATATCAATATGCACCCAAGGCGTAGCCCCGGCAAACTCAGCCAAAAACAGTCCGGCAACAATCGCCCCGGCTTTTCGCCCGCCGGAATTTTTCAAATCCGCAATCGGACTCTTCAACTGATCCTTATACTCATCAAACAGCGGCAACTCCCACATTTTTTCCCCGACTCTGTCAGCAGCCGCAAAGAAGACATCCTTCCACGCCGCATCATTACTCATAACCCCGGAAGCAACATCCCCCAGCGCAACGACACAAGCTCCGGTTAACGTGGCTATATCAACAATATGCGTCGCCCCGGAATTCTTGGCATACGTTATCGCATCTGCAAGAATCAGCCGCCCCTCAGCGTCCGTAGTAATAATTTCAATAGTCTTGCCCGCCAACGAACCAATAACATCCCCTGGCCGGAAAGCATGGCCCGATGGCATATTTTCCGTGCACGGCATCACCGCCAAAATATTCACCGGCAGCTTAAGCCCGGCAATAGCATCAACAGCCCCCAATACCGAAGCCGCTCCGCCCATATCGTCCTTCATCTCATTCATGCCGGCGCTCGGCTTTAACGATAAGCCGCCGCTATCAAAAGTGATCCCCTTGCCGACCAGCGCCAACAGCCGCTCATCTTTCGGACAGCCCATATACTTCATCACAATAAACCGCGCCGGCTCATCACTGCCTTGCGCTACCGCTAACAACGCCTCCATCTTCATATTCTCAATTTGATACTTAGTAAAAACATTAATCTCCAAGCTATGCTTTTCCGCAATCTCACTGGCGTACCCCGCCAACTTCGTCGGCGTAAGATAATTTGCCGGATACATCGCCAAATCGCGAGTAAAATTAACCGCCTCGGCAATCGTTACCCCCTCAGCAGCCCCGGCACGAACCGCCGTTAACCCAGCCCCCGCCGGTTCAGCTATATATAACACCTCAACCCTTGAATCAACAGCCTTTTCCGTCTTATAATACTCAAACCTATAGGTACCTAATAGCGCTCCTTCAGCCCAAGCCTGACCTGTCGCCGCCGCATCAAATACCCCTTCCGTAAGCTCCGTCAGCGCCACCGCCACCGTTTTAGCCTTATTCTTATTCGCCGCCCGTAACGCCACCGCCGCCAACTTGCGCAGCCGGTCAATCGTCAAATCACTGCGCTTACCACAGCCCAGTACAACAACAAACCTGGCCCCGCCAGCCGCTGGAGTATGCAAAATAGTCGCCGAACCAAATTTACAATACGAACTATCACTGACGATCAACGCCTGAACCTGGCCGCCAACCGCATCATCCACAGTTTGCATAGCCCCGATAAGCGCGGCTTCGCCCTCAAATACACTTACAACCACCGCTTCCGCGGCAATAGCCAATAGCGGCTGATTTACTACTTCAATCTTCATTATTCTGGCACCCCTAGTATCAAAATCTACTTATCAAAAGCTATTATAGTATATCATATTTTTCCTCTTGACAACAAAAAAACAAACCTAAGGTATTTACCCTAGATAAATAAATTCAACCCGGAATCATCACTTGCCGCTAAATAAGCTGCAACACCGCCAATTTCCACCCCATCAATAAGTTCCTCTGCTTTTATTCCCATTAAATCCATCGACATCGCGCAGGCTACAACCTTGACCCCCATCGCAGCCGCGTTTTTTATCAACGTATCCAAATTATCTACATTGTTCTTTTTCATAATGTGTTTTATCATCATCGGCCCCATTCCCCCCATATTCATTTTAGACAAGGGCAGCTTTCCCGTATGACTAGGCAGCATAAAATCGAACATTTTTTCAATAGTCCCCTTTTTTACTGCCGGTTTATCTTTTTTCTTCAACACATTCAAGCCCCAAAAAGTAAAGAACATCGTAACCTGTTTCCCCATCGAAGCGGCCCCGGTAGCAATTATAAATGCCGCTATCGCCTTATCAAGATCGCCGCTAAATACAACTAAAGTAGCTCCATCAATTTTATTATTTGCAATCACCGCACCAGCAATAGTTGCAGTGCCGCTTATATTTTGAGTACCTTTTTGGATTAGCACCACAAATTCTTTTTTCTCACCGCTAAATTCGCCCTTTAACAAGACATTGCCGGTTTTATCACACCAAGCCGCAATATCCTTCTGGAAACCCGGATCAGTGGCCCTTACTTCCAATATATCTCCAGCCTTCAAATTTGCCATTTCCTCAAAGACCTTCCGAATTGGCCCCGGACACTGTAACCCACAAGCATTTAACCTTGCCGTAACCTTCCCCAAAACATCAGGCACCGCGGTAGACACCCCATCATCCTTGGTCTCATGCCAAACCTTGGCCCCTTGATCGCCGTTTATTCCTTTAACTAACGCGTAAGTCTTATAACCGCCATCCACATTTTTACACTTATACCCTAATTGAGTAAGCAACCTGCACGCTATATACCCCCGAAGCCCCACCTGACAATATATATATAACGCTTTCTCCTTCGGTATCTCTAGTAACCGCTCCCGGAGCTGACCAAGCGGAATATTAATCGAACCTCCAATAACCCCCAGTTCCGCTTCAAACGGCTCTCGAACATCAATCAGCACCCCGCCTTTTTTGATAACCTCATCCACTTCATACCACTGGATCGTATCTACCAAGCCTTCAATAATATTTGTGGCAACATAGCCTGCCATATTTACGGGATCTTTAGCCGAAGAATAGGGCGGCGCATAACACACTTCCAAGTCAGGCAAATCAAACACCGTCAGCTTGCCCTTAATCGCTGCCGCAAGGACATCAATGCGTTTATCCACACCGGCAAACCCTACCGCCTGGGCCCCCAGTATTTTCCCATCAGCCTGATCAAAAATTAACTTTAAAGTCATCGGAAACGCCCCCGGATAATATGCCGCATGAGATCCGGGATGAATATGCAATACCCGATATTGCTGTTTCAGATTTTTCAAGACCTTTTCGTTATTCCCCGTCGACGCAACGGTTAAATCGAAAACCTTAGCAACCGCCGAACCTAAAGTCCCCGGATACTTAACAGCTCGGCCTGATATATTATCAGCAACAAGTCGCCCTTGCCTATTTGCCGGCCAGGCCAAAGGAACCATCGTAGGCTCACCATTTATATAATCTTTTACTTCAATCGCATCCCCTAACGCATATATGTCAGGATCCGAGGTTTTCATATTAGAACTTACGATAATTGCATTTCTCTTATTTAAATTTAAACCAGCATCTTTAGCAATCTTAGTATCTGGCTGAACACCAATCGCGAGAATCGTCAAATCACTCTCAAGCTCACGGCCACTATTTAATACCAGCTTGGTTCCATTACATCTAAATTCCTTCACGCCATCCTCAAAAACTAACGCTATCTTCTTATCCAATAAATGGTCATGCACAATACAGGCCATTTCATAATCAAGCGGTGCCATGACTTGATTGGCCATTTCGACTATTGTTACCTGAATACCTCGGGCCTGTAAGTTTTCCGCCATCTCAAGGCCGATAAATCCCCCACCGATTACTACCGCCCGGTTAGGCTTATTCGTATCAACAAAGGCTTTAATCAAATCAGTGTCCGGAATAGTTCTAAGCGTAAATAAATTATTCACAGCCCCTATTCCAGGGATCGACGGTTTGATTGGGGTTGCGCCTGGCGACAATACCAGTACATCATACGTCTCAATATATGTATCATTAGTTTTTAGCTTTCTCACCGTTACCGCTTTATGCTCCCGATCAATTTTTATTACCTCACTAAAGTTCCTGATATCTATATTATACCTAGCCGCCATGCCTTCGATAGTTTGTACAATCAGCCGCTCCCTATCAACGATCGTTCCGCCAATATAATAGGGCAGACCGCAATTAGCAAAAGAAATATGCTCGCCCTTCTCAACCATAATAATCTCATAGTCCTCATTCAACCTTCTAAGCCGGGTCGCAGTAGATGCTCCCCCCGCAACCCCACCTACGATAATAACCTTTTTGGCCATACCTCAGCTCCCCTTCCCTAGCTTTATAGCAGTTTAATATATAAAATAAGTCTAAAAATATTCTTCCATCATCCTTCGTTGTTTATGATTTGCGCCCTTAAAATACGCCATAAACTAAAATCACTCCCAGCAACGATTTTTTCATATCGCCAACTGGAAGTGACCGTTTTTTCTCTAAATTCTGAAACCTAGTAACCTAAACAGGTTTTTACCACTAACGAGGCTGAATAATCAGCTTCATCGCTGTTCTTTCCTCGCCATCAATCATAATATCCGTAAAAGCAGGTATACAAATCAGATCAACACCATGGGGAGCAACAAAGCCGCGCGCAATCGCAACCGCTTTTATTGCTTGATTTAATGCTCCGGCTCCGATCGCTTGCATTTCGGCACCACCACGTTCTCTCAACACTCCGGCTAACGCTCCGGCAACAGAATTGGGATTGGACTTTGCTGAAACTTTCAATACTTCCATGATTTTGTACCTCCCCTAATTTGAATAAATAATAGCAACATAAGAGCTTACTCTATTAGTTATTCGTTACTGGAAAATAAATTCCTTTATTTTCCTTGGTAAAAATTCAAATAATTACAATAATTTCTGAATTCCATAAAATAGGGGAGATTATTTATTGAAAACTAACACCCGGCCATCCTCACGAATGCCGATCAGACCATTAGAATGCTTTTGCTGCTTAACATTTTCCAGCATATCATCAATGACTTCCTCTTGCACCAACAGATCCTCTTCCAACATTGCTTCGTTTTGATCTGCGATCAAATACTCTTGACAATTATCCCTGAGAAGCTGAATAATCAGTGTAATCTCACCCTTAGTCAGACTGGCTACATCCCGCAAAATAGTCAGCATTTTCATCTCGTCACAATCGCTGAGCGAAACATCATTAACTTCCGCCTTAAGCCCCTCTAACATATGATATGCCGCAATACTATCCACCATAAGCTTTCTGGTCTTTGCAAAGTCTTGTTCTTGTAAATCGCTAGCTACCATAAACGTCAGCTTTAGCGTATTTTTATTGGCATCATAATTTATTGTCCCGATTTCGGGAAAACGTACAAGTATAGATATCAGCAAATTAACACCATCCGCCACTCGCGAATCCTGCTGCTGCATCTTTAACATCTCATCACCATCCATCAAATATAGGTTTACGACAGCTGCTACAGCTTCACTACATATTCTATAGAATTACGCCGATTCCTTCTCTACAATCAATACCAATATTTGATGACAAAATTAAAAACGGCCTTAAAAGGCCGTTTTATTATCATTTTGCATACTCAACCGCGCGAGTTTCCCGAATTACAATAACTTTTATCTGACCGGGATACTCCAATTCATCTTCAATCCGCTTAACAATATCACGAACCATCCGAACTGACCCCAGATCATCAATCTTGTCCGGTTTAACAATTATCCGGACTTCACGGCCAGCCTGAATCGCAAATGATTTTTCAACACCTTCAAACGAATCAGCGATCTCTTCCAATCGTGTTAAACGTTTCAAATAACTTTCCAAAGTCTCTCTGCGCGCACCCGGTCTGGCCGCCGATACGGCGTCAGCCGCTGCAACTAAGACAGCTTGAATGGTGATTGGTTCTTCATCACCATGATGAGCACCAATAGCATTAACAATCTCAGCGGACTCACGATACTTTTTAGCCAAATCGGCCCCAATAGTAACATGTGGTCCTTCGACCTCATGGTCGACAGCCTTACCAATATCATGAAGCAACCCGGCCCGCTTGGCCATCATTACATCAACGCCAAGCTCAGCCGCCATAATTCCGGCTAAATGAGATACCTCAATCGAATGCTTCAGCACATTTTGTCCATAACTTGTACGATACTTCAACCGGCCTAACAATCTGATTATTTCCGGATGCAAACCATGCACCCCAGTATCAAACGTAGCCTGTTCACCAGCCTCTTTAATCTTCTGCTCGACTTCCTTCTGGGCTTTTTCCACCATTTCTTCAATCCGAGCCGGATGAATTCTGCCATCAGTAATCAGTTTTTCCAGCGCAATCCTAGCAACCTCACGGCGGACTGGATCAAAGCCGGACAAAATTACAGCTTCCGGAGTATCATCAATAATAAGATCAATACCGGTTAGAGTCTCCAATGTGCGAATATTGCGCCCTTCACGGCCAATAATCCGCCCCTTCATCTCATCATTAGGCAAAGCAACAACCGATACGGTCGTTTCAGCCACATGATCGGCGGCACACCTCTGGATGGCCTGCGATACTATTTCCCGAGCCCGTTTATCAGCTTCCTCTTTGGCTTGCTGCTCTAACTCCTTAATCAACATTGCCATTTCATGCTTAACTTCTTCCTGAACCCGATCCATCAGGATATTACGAGCATCCTCGGAAGAAAGCCCGGACAAACGTTCAAGTTCAGACAACTGTTTGGCATGCAATTCGTTGACTTTCTCCTGGCTTTTATCAATATCGGCTTCCTTACGACTAAGAATATCTTCCTTTTTTTCTAAAGAGTCGATTTTACGATCAAGGTTTTCTTCCTTTTGCATAAGCCGACGTTCTAGACGCTGCAATTCGGACCTGCGTTCCTTGGTTTCACGATCCAGTTCAGTGCGCAGCCTGTGAATTTCTTCTTTAGCTTCAACAATTGCTTCTTTTTTCTTAGTTTCAGTGCTTTTCTGCGCCTCGTCAAGTATCCTTTTAGCGACTTCCTCCGCCGAACCTATTTTTGATTCAGCAAAATTCTTCCGCACAGCGTATCCAATGGCAAAAGCTACGCAAGCTACAATGACCGCAGTTACAATGATTTCAACTATTATATCCACCTCCTATCGCTAATTTTATTAAAGGCTATACAAGGCTAAAGCCGAGTAGTTAACTCGGCTCTTCTGTAAACTCACCGATTGTTCCCTTGTATTCAAAACTATTCACGATTGATCAATTTAATTGTAAAGGTTTTTCCATGATGTGTCAAGTTGACAAAATTTCGAAAAAACAGACGCCAAGTCAGTAAAAACAGGCACCATAAAGGTGTTCCATAACTTTCATGATGGTACTTTTGGCAAAACCGCGATAAGCAAGAAACCGCATAACTTTTGCTTTATTATCATCATTAACAATTTTAAACCGCCGCTCAACTAACCCAACTGCCGTACCAAACTCATCAACACCAGCCGTATCACTAAAAACAGCCCCAATTACCTCATCCGTTAAGCCACGTTTGCGCATTCGATCGCGAATCGCACTTACACCATATTTACCGCTCTTCTTACATTTATTAAACACCGCCCGGGCCAGCTCTAAATCATTAACATAGCCCCGCCTCAGCACATACTCAAGCGTCTGAGTAACACTGTCCGCAGCAAACCCCTTCTGCCTTAGTTTTGTCCCCAGTTCATACTCACTAAGCGGCCGCCGCGCCAGGGAATTTAGCGCCTGGCGTTTGCATTCCTCATCATTCAACATCATCTTCCGCTACAGCCCCGTTCACAATCGGTACCGGAGCCCCGCCCAACATACTCTGACGGATTTTGGCCTCGATTTCATCAGCAATCTTACGATTTTCCTTGAAAAACTCTTTTACATTTTCCCGGCCCTGTCCAATCCGGTTATTATCATAAGAATACCAGGACCCGCTTTTATTAATAATATCAAGCTCGGCGCCAATATCAACCAGACAACCTTCCCGGGAAATGCCTTCACCATACATAATATCAAACTCGCCCACCCGGAACGGCGGCGCAACCTTATTCTTTACCACCTTGGCCTTAGTCCGGGAACCAACAATATCATTCCCCTGCTTAATCGTTTCGCCCTTCCGCACCTCCAGCCGCACTGACGCATAAAACTTAAGCGCCCGTCCGCCCGTAGTCGTCTCCGGATTACCAAACATAACCCCGACCTTTTCACGAATCTGATTAATAAAAATCGCCGTAGTCCGGGACTTACTGATTATCCCCGTCAGCTTCCGTAGCGCCTGGGACATCAACCGAGCATGAAGCCCCACATGAGAATCCCCCATCTCGCCCTCGATCTCCGCCCGCGGCACCAATGCCGCCACCGAATCGATAACAATAACATCGATGGCCCCACTTCGCACCAGCGCATCAGCAATCTCTAACGCCTGCTCCCCATTATCCGGCTGAGAAATAAGCAGATTATCAATATCCACCCCTAATTTTTTCGCATAAACCGGATCAAGCGCATGCTCCGCATCAATAAATGCGGCATAACCGCCCGCCTTTTGCGCCTCCGCGATAACATGAAGCGCCACCGTCGTTTTACCCGAAGACTCCGGTCCGTATATCTCTACCACCCGCCCCCGGGGAACCCCCCCGATACCAAGAGCAATATCCAACGACAACGCGCCCGTAGGGATAATATCCACATTCATCTTCGCCGCCGCTTCACCCAGCTTCATGATCGATCCCTTGCCAAAATCCTTCTCTATCTGACTCATGGCACTTTCTAAAGCTTTCGTTTTATCCATTAAATATTTCAGACCTCCCCATTTTCCTCGCGTAATTTTAATAAAGCTTTGTTCTATCTGTCAAAAACTGCAGCTACTTATCCACTCCCACCAATAAAGTGTCGTTATTTTCGCTAAAGGCTTAAAATACCCGCGACAAATGTCAATTGATTAGAATTCTATAAACCAGATTACATCCCCTGCTAAGCTATGTAAAATATCCGCCACCAAATAAGAAACCGCTAAGAACCCACCTAGCGGTTTCTGGTCTATTCCTATTTATCTGTTTTTGGCTGACAGCCACTATAAGGCTTTGGCGGAAGGGTAATTCCTCCCCCCCGCAAATATACGATTGGTCCACACTAGCGATCTTTTAGCTTCTCTCCTGTCCGCTAGCCTCCCCCGTCTCCGATCCACCACACCCGGCCCGGCGGCTGGGGGCGCGTCCGCCATCCGCGGAGGCTGCGGCCGCGCCTTAGCGAAGAAGCCGGTAACAGTTCCGTACGAGAGGTCATGGACGACCTCTCGAGCCAATCCTTGAGCCCGGATGCGAATGCCAGGCGCTACGGCACTGTCGGCGACGAGCTTAGGCACGGCCAGCAGCCGGAGCATGGCGGCAAGCCCCCAGCCGCCGGGCCTGGCCCCCTTATCGCCGCCAAACAAAAAACCGCTAAGAGCCCACACTCTTAGCGGTTTTTAGTCTATTCCTATCTAAATCGCTTTTGGCTGCCAGACACTATAAGGAAACTGGCAGGAGGGGAATTTGACTATTTAATCCATCGTGGAGTTAGCATAATTTAGTCCCCATTGCCCTAAATTTGCTAAGATCGGCAAAATACTTTTTCCTGCGGCTGTAAGTGAATATTCTACCTTAGGCGGTATCTGAGTATAGATGAATCGGTTTACTAATCCGTGTTCTTCTAATTCTCGGAGTTGTTGAGTCAACATCTTTTGCGTAATATGGGGTAAAGTTCTGCGTAACTCACTAAATCTCATAGTTTTTTCACCTAGATACCACAAAATAAGCACTTTCCATTTTCCGCCAATAATAGCTAGCGTTAATTCCATCGAACACTGATACTCGGTATCTTTAAATGTGATCAATCATTATCACTCCTTTAAATGAAGCAAATATTGTATCGTGGTATACAAATAGATACTACATCACTTATAAGTACCTACTTGTTATTTATAATCCTACTATCTATTATTATAGCATAATAGCATTATCTTTTAATATTCAAGAAAAGGGGTGTAACAAAATGGGGTTCATTCATATTAATCAAGAAAAATGTTCTAAATGCGGAATTTGTGTAGATATATGTCCACCAAGCATTCTGCATATGGGGAAAACCGGGCCTAGTGCAACTAAACCAGCGACATGTATAGCCTGTGGCCATTGTGTCGCCATATGTCCAAATGCGGCAATTAATAATATTAAGACACCATTGGCTGATCAAGTTGCTTTAGCAAAATTTCCGGTTATTAATAGTGATACTGCTTACCATTTTATGAGATCCCGTCGATCAATTCGTTGTTATCGAAGTGAAAATATTCCTAGAAACCAGCTATTAAAATTAGTTGATGTTGCGCGATTTGCTCCTACCGCTAGCAACAAACAGGGCATTTCATATATTATTGTGGAAGATAGTAAAATACTAAAAAAAGCAACTGAGACCATAATTAATTGGATGGAAGAAAATCAGGCCCGCTGGTGGAGTTTTCCTTTACATATTCGTGCTTATAGAGAACATGGAATAGACGGGATTTTTCATTCTGCTCCCAACCTCATAATAGCAACTGCTCCAACAGATTTTAAAAATGGTCGCGAAAATACAATTTTATCATTTGCTTATTTAGAACTGTTTGCAAATACATTAGGAATAGGCTCTGCTTGGGCAGGTCTCTTTGAAATGTGCGCGTTTTCAAATTATTCTCCACTACTGAACTTGTTTAATATTCCCGAGAACAAATCAATAACCGGAGCAGTAATGGCTGGCTTTCCTAAATATACATTTAAACGACTTGTAGATAGAAACCCGCTAGATGTTACTTGGTTAAGCTGAGATGAGAATACCGACTAATAAATAGCTATTCCTATTTATCCGTTTCTGGCTAACAGACACTATAAGTCAGCTGGCGGGAGGGGAAATACTCCGCTACGGATAATATCCTACGCCACTAGCGCCAGCATAGCTGTCGGTGGCTGGGGATAAGAATCCCGCTCCGGAAATCCCCACCCACCCGCAAATATAAAATTTAGACACACTATCGGCCTTTT
>Ga0316604_10001505_pt1 | contig 20213 bp, 18 predicted proteins | sample OWC_soil_day20_C_FD_207650 | JGI IMG/M metagenome (GOLD analysis project Ga0316604, IMG submission 207650) | Wetland soil microbial communities from Old Woman Creek delta, Ohio, United States - OWC_soil_day20_CT | ecosystem: Environmental > Terrestrial > Soil > Wetlands | place: USA: Ohio...
CGCACCCGGCAAAAGCTGAAGGAACTGGAAGCCCGCGTCGACGCGCTGGAAAAGGCGCGTCAGGCTTAAAGCCATGGCGCTGGCCGTCGCCCACAGTCGCGGCCTGGACGGCCTCAACGCCCCGCCAGTACTGGTCGAGGTGCACATCGCCAGCGGCTTGCCCAGCTTCACGCTGGTCGGCCTGCCGGATACCGAAGTCAAGGAAGCGCGCGACCGCGTGCGCGCCGCCATCGTCAATTCCGGCTTCGAATTCCCTGCCAAACGCATCACCGTCAATCTGGCGCCGGCCGACCTGCCCAAGGTCCAAAATGTTTTGCTAATTGAGACTGAACCTCAATTAGCGAGACTGTGTTGCGATATTTGCGACTGACAGTTAGATGCCGAGCCAGGACGTCAAGCATGAAAGCTTACAGCTGCCTGGTTATTGGCGTATTACTAGCTTCGGCCGGTTAGCCGAGAACCCGCTAAGCGCAGGGCCAGATCTTCGGATTCGTACCTACTTAGCCCCACTCGCGAGCTCAAGTGACTCTCTGCTCCGCGACGGAAAAATCGCAGGACCGCTGCAGTCAATGCTGCTGCCTATCGGCGAGATACCACGCCTTCATCTGAATGCCGTTCTCCACAATGGAAAACTTGCCAGCCACTTAGTCCCAAAATTGTCGCTGGAACACGATTTCAACCGGCATCTCAATTGCGCCAGGGACAACATCACCGTCCTAGAACGATTCGCTCGTGATAGATACGATCAACACATCATTCCTGTTAGAAAAGACTGGCTTGCCAGAATCAACGATCCGGAAATGAATGGACTGTTCATAGCCATCGGATCTGATATCGATCCATACGCTACGATCATTCCCGCAATAGAAATTTTCCGATTCTTTTATGCCACGTCTGACGTGCTTGCAAAAGCGCTATTCCGTGACGACTTCCTCGACCCAGAAACAAATCTGTGGAATCCGGAAAAAACTGCTATGCGCGCCGACGGCAAGGCAGTTATCTGGCTAAGAAAAAAAATGCTTGATGCCGATGCACGCTTCTTGGCCCGCTTCGCATTCGATAGCTATGCCTTGCAACAAGCTCAACAAATATTTCTGTACGCAGCCGCACTTGGAACCACCCAAGGGACCCGGATGGTTCGTGCGCTCCCCCCTTTTGAAGACACAGTGGCCACTAAGTTTCTTGGTTGCCCCATCGGAGGCCCAAATGGTGATCGGGTCTTAGTTACGCGCCTACAACAATGCCATTGGAAACCACCGTTCATTGAATTGAAGTGGGATCGAGACAACGACGGGCGATATGACCCAGACAGAAGATCAGAACGTCCTCCTACGGACTGGTCACCCAATTTTCTCTATGCTCCGGATAGGGAAAATCAAGAACCGGAGAGCTTGGCTACTTCTGCCCCCTCGACTGCGAATATTCCATCCCGTCTCCAAGTGTCGGAAATATCCGAACGCTTCCCTGAGCTCGGTGCAACTCCGGCAGATAAACTCCCCCAGGAAAACTCAGAAACCCGCGCAGCGGAGCGTGACTGGCGGCCAATCGTGGGAGAGGCCTACGAAGGATCGGTTGTTGAGGGGCAATCATCCCGTGATCTCGTCGGGAAGACGATTATCGAGGGACTGGAGAAAAAGCCAGCGAGTCAAAAACAGCAAACCGATGCTGTCGATATCACCATTGGCCAAGCAGACTATTTGGTCGTGCTGGAGTTGCTGCATGCGATTAGGAATTTCGCATTAGCGAAGATCGATTTTATGTCGGTCCTTAAGTCAGCGAAAACGGCCTTTGGCGTTCAGTTCAATGTTTACCCAAAAGAGCTAGATGCTAGAAAGAAAGCATGGCTGTACGTCGACGAAGACAAAAAGAACTGTCGCATGGCCCTAGTTGCCCAAATAAACCGCGACGGCAAAAAACGTTATGTCATCGAACTCCAGCAGCGCAGACCGGGCGAAGCTTCAACCTTGGTCGTATGGAATGAGCCAGAAAGGTCTATTCCCCCAGGACTATTGGGGCATTTGCTCATGGATTGTGCCAAAGCGGGGAGCGCCAGGCTCGACAGCGCCGCTATGCTAGGAGTGAAGTGGGGTCGTTTGCACCACACAACCAAAGAGTCTGACGAGAAATCAGCGGCACATTTTCTTTCAAGAATCTTCGATGAAGTAAAGCCCGTGCAGCCAGCAAAAAATAAATAATCAGGGGGAAGTCAGATGCATGGTCCAGCCAAAAGAACAAGAATCGCTTTAGCGAATTTGACAACCCCACAAAAAATGGCATTTGTCACTCTGTCGATGGCGACATTGTTGGGACTGATAATAACGGTTCCGCAGATCGTTGGACCGGTTATCGTACTTTGCACGCTCGCCGTGTTCATCAAGGCATTGTTGTCGCGGATGTGGGAACTCGGCCACCAAATTCGAAGGCCACTGTTTCGCAGATTCGTACGCATTATTGGTGTCACACGCCGCTTTTTTGCGATTTCCCCTGAAGTAGAGTTCTTGCACGTAAGTACAATTTTTTTGGTCCTCATTTCGTTAGCGTACGTGCAGGCCACCGAAAATCTGACTGCTTTCAATGCTCTTGGGCAGGTTTTCTTAGGCTTAGTATTTATAGCAGCGACAGTTGACACTGGACGCCAAGTCGTTCAACTCACTCGAATCACTTGGGCGAAAACAATTGGGAAAGTCGGACTCGCGGGAGTCGGCGCCGCACTGTTTTATGTAGCGACCGCCTTCTCAAAACAGATCGTCCACGGAATTACGGCTACTGATCCCAAGTATTATTCCGAGTTCTCTGGTTTGTTCGCAACATTGGCGATGCCTGTGCTTTACTTGCTGCTAGGCTTGGTGGTCCTAGGAACATGGGCATTTACCCAGCTAGCATTTGCGTTCGTAGCTACGGTGGTAGGCAGTCCCTTGAGCAGGATTACTTCCAATGTACCCGCATGGAAGCTATTTCTTTACCGAATGCAGCACGGGAAAAGGCCTCCCCAAAATTATTGTGCTCCAAAAGTAGATTTTAGATTGGCGGTCGTGTGGATGCGTCCAATCAGCTTGATCCTCAGCATCGTGCTAATTCTGAGTGCGCTGAAATATATCCTGAACGAATATGGCGAATCACTAAAATCGGTCACCGTCAAAAGTCTCGTAGCATTGGAGTACAAGCCCGGAAGCAGGTGCTTAGGGCTTCCCCCGGAAGTAGAGGTTGCCTACCTTCAAAACGGACTCATTTCGGTGGCAAAACAGGTGGACGGTCACTTTAGCTTTTCTACTCAGAAATGCGAGTTACCGACCGAATAAGCCGTCGGTTATACACAACCCATCTATAGTATTGCTCGGTAAACCGCTAATGACCAATACCGCAAGAGACGCCATCTACGAACACGAAATGTTCGAACCGTCTTCCGTAGGAAGCGGATATGCGCTCGATCATCTTCGACGGCTAGAAGCCACCTGGAATTTCACCGAAGCCGAAATCCTGGCAGAGCTACAAAAAATGACCCGAGACGGATTGATTTATGATGACTCCGGTTATTGGCGAGCCAGCCCAGAAGGCCGAGCTAAACGGGAAAGACGATTACAAGAACAGTCTAAGCGACACCCGGCGTTGGTGGAGCAAACTGCAGATGAAAAGGACCTCATAGTCGCTCTAGTAGCCAGCTCGCATCAAGAAGTCGATTATTTCGAGAACCGCGCCTTTCGTCCCGATTTCTTGCCGGTGTATCTATGGAAGCTATCCGAGGATTCTATTAATTCAGCGTTGCAGCAACTCATCGAAAGCAAACTTGTTTGCAGTGGCGATTTCTATCTCATCGGGGACACGCGACTTTCATTAACAGCAGATGGACGAATCGAATACGCAAAACGGGTTATCCCTCGATTAGGCCTTGTTCCGCCCAATACCATATTGGCTCCGACAGAAACGCCAAAACCTGCTTTCTCAGTGATAGGCCTTCCTCCGGCACATGCTGACAATCTCGCCTACCGATGGGAGGAGGCCGAACGCTGTGTGGAAGCTCGCGCCTGGCTGGCGGCGACTATTTTGTATGGATCTATTCTCGAATCGATCCTGCTGGCACTCCTGACGAAAAATAAGGAGTCTACGTTTAGATCTGGCAAGGCGCCTAAGGATCAAAGAGCGATTGAGCAATGGAGGTTGGAAACGATGCTTAACGTTGCCGGCGACCTTGAACTCATCGATCCTGCATTATTGAAACATGGCCACGCTCTGCGTGATTCCCGGAATTTAGTGCACCCCAGCAAACAAATTCAGGATCGTAGCAGTCCCGACGAGCATCTGGCACAAATATCTCGGCTTGTCGTTGAAGGCCTCATTGGCCGACTTTCTACAAGGGTGGAAATTCAACATCTGAGCCGCTGACGTGCGTGGTTTTTCACGTAAGGCCGATGAAATAGTAATTTAGCGGGCGGTATTGCCTTACTCCAGATGGTAGCAAGCGGTACAAGGAGGAGTAAATTCGATTCGCGCCCTAGGGTAGGTTACTAAAAATCCATGGATTAGCTGTCTAGCGGCCCTACCTCTCCGAAATCTATATTGATTTCACGCAAACGACATACATTATTTCGACTGATTTTACCTACCTGAACAGGGGTCCCCGCACGTCATAAGTCAATGGAGACGGCGCCATCCCTTCTGCAAACGCTGCTACCCCCAACGGAACAGACCTGGGCAGTAACGCTTGCGCCAAATATTCATGGCCTGCCCGCGTAAGCAATTGGCGATCCCGGCCCTTACAGCAAGCAGCATAGCGTCCGACCGGGTTATCGCAACCACACCATTCATCATCACGGTATTCTCGTAGACGTTCGAACGGACTAAAAGCGCCTTGCGGACCTGGCCATCGTCCGATATGGTGCAGGTATAAGTGGCGAACGGCCCAGACTGCGTACAAGTCGAGCAGTGACACCAACGAGTTGCCGTACAACCACGTACCGTCGCGATGGTCGAAGGCGCAAATCGATGCATCACCATAGTTGGTGTGCCGCGGGCCGATAGGACGCATCCCCAAAATTCCATATTCCCAGAATCCCCATCCTCGTACGACTCCCCATGCAGGGACGATGGCGAGTACAAAGATGCCTCTGTACCCGAGGTTGGGCAGAAGGGATGCGGGGGCACGCAACCACACCGCATCCCTGGTTTCAACGACCTCGGTCCCGAGATAGGCCGACGTTACCGCTTGCACAAGTCCGGAGATCCCGCGATTGTGGCATGCGATCGATGGGGCGGAACCGGACGACCCGGTGTCGCCGGGTGTTCCGGGTGCTGCTGTCCCGGGTGTTCCGGGTGCTGCTGTCCCGGATGCTCCGGTTTGCCATGATTGGGCAGCTGGTGCGGGTTTTGATTTTTCATTTTGATACTCCTGGCCTGGCGGTTGCGAATTGACGGCCGCTCGTGCCGGCCAGACGAGGCCGCCGTCATGTACTTCGGGAAACACTCCGTGGTCTAATCCGTCGCCGATCTGACGCAGCAAGTATTCGGTTTGAGGGGTCATGCAGTGTTTCCTGTGTCCTTTGCGATGACTGCATTCTGCCAATGCCCCCGTCAAGAAACCCCCTCTAGTCAGTTCAGCTTTCTTAACCCACGGTTAAGCCATATCAAGAAATCTTGATTCTGTTCAAGACACCTAAGCTCCTATGGTGCAAATCTTTACTTTGGCCGTGATAACCTCAAATGCATAAGACTTTGGAGAGAGTTTCAGCGATGCCACGAATTCTGATTATCGAAGACGAGTCGGCAATGCGGGATCGCTTGTCCGCATTGGTAAAACAGATCGATGATGTCCAGGTCGATTGCGCAGCAAATGAAAAAGAGGCCGACGTACTCATTGAACAAAATCGCTACGATGTTGCTTTGGTGGACCTTCAACTGAGCCCACGAGCATCGGGACAACTCATAGGTTTGCGTTACGCATCCCATCTTGCCTTCCTGCATTGCCAGACAATTATCGTCACCGGCGATACACGCGAACTACTCTCGGAAGTGGGGATGGTGCTAACCGGTAGTGACATTGTCACCAAGCCGATTACTGATTCCGTGTTGCTGGGAAATGTTGAACGGGCGCTTCTGTGGCAAAGCCGAGACCCGTCTGCTTCTGCGACGCCGGATCTTCCACCTGATCTGGTACTTCGACCATATGATCGGTGTTGCCATTGGCGAGGGGAAAAGATCAGTCTGACCCCCACGGAACTGAGCATCGTCAGCGCAATGTGGGATGCAAATGGGAAACTTGTCGACCTGAAACGATTAACTGAAAAGCTAAAAAGCGGCGCGCCCCATGCAGTGACCACACATATGACAAACATCCGCGCCAAATTTAAGGCCGTGGACCCTTCCTTCAATAAAATATCCTGCCATGGAGGTGATTATCTCTGGGCTCGCTAATCAATGGCGTCGATTCATTACTTGGACGGGAATCCGACTCCAACGATACAACTTCACCGTATATGTAACGATCGCGCTGGTAGCACTTTTTGGAATTCTGACCTGGTCGGCCTACGAATTCTTTTTTTCCGTCCGTTACAAGGACGAGCAACTCCAGTACGCCGGCCTGCGCAGTCAGTTGGTCGATTTTCTTCTTGCGACGACCCGCGAACCGGATGGATCCTCTCTGCTGGATAATCCCGACGACTTTGCCCAAGCACGTCGTCAACTGAAGGTTGTTACGGTTCGCAAGCCGTTCTTCGGTTACTTTTTGACTAGGGAAAACCTTCGGTCTTTTCGCACCGATCTTGTCCGTCCAGAATCTCCACGCGCCTGCATTCTGGAATATCCAGTCGATCTTGATGTGGTAAATCAGCGAACCCCGAAATCGATCCAAGTTTGTTTCGCAGCCGTGCAAAACGACCCGGCCGGACGTTATTTGTACGCCATCATCAAATACCCCTCTACGACGGTTTCACCACATCGACGTGGCCAACCCCTGAAAGGGAGCGATTTGATTAAGTTACGCTTTCAATCAGCGAAGATCGGTCCGACCACACTACGCCTTGCGTTGGAGCCACCTAACGTTCCTTCCAATGCAAAAGGACGCAACCCAGCGCGCTTCGATGGACTATATGAAGTGGCTGGATTCCTCAATGACAATGGCGGTCAGCCGACAACCTTGGTCAGCGGCCAAGCGATTGAACGTGCTGAACTTCCGGATGGTTCCCGGTTCGTTACTGTTGCGATTCGGATCGACTCGTCGATGTTTAACCAACGGTTCGATATATGGCCAGATGTAACCATAAAAGGCATGTCCATTGGTCTTGAGATCCGACGTATGGATGCCGCACCCATTGCGATCGAGGATACCCAAAAGGGAGGGGCATTAGTCTCGCTGGCGCAGGCTTACCTGACGACAGTCCCTTCTGGCGCCATCCTTGATCTATTGAATGAACATAATTCTCAGCAGATTTACTGGACATCAAAATCGTTAGAACCGTCCGGGCTGCAAGCATCCCCCGACGTAATGCAACGGTTTGGGGACTGGATAGCTGGTAGGCTCAAAGGAGAGACCATCCGCGTTTCACAATCCATTCAGAGCCAAGCAATCGGTCCCTTGTCCGCCGAATTAAGATCATCCGGAAACGTTATTCCAGAACTTGCCGCACGCGTACTCGCTTTACTGACCATCGCTGGAGTAATTGTCCTTTTACTCGCAGTGCTTATTTTTTTGGTTGCAAGAACCATCGGGAAAATAACTAGTGACGCCCTCGAATTAGCCAAACGCCGCCATGGCGATGACGGCCAAAAATATAAGTACGGTCGCAATCAGGTGGGCACTATCGGTCGGGTCATTGTTTTCTTGGACCGACGTATCCGTGCCGAGGTTGCCAAGAAATTGAAGACGATTGGACGAGAAGAGGAAGTTATTTCACAGCACCAGCAGAGTTTGCGTCTGATCGCCCACGAATTCCGTTCACCGATTGCTACGTTGCTTGAACTCAACTCTGGGGATAGTGATACCAGACGGCTCTTAGAAGGGATGCAGCGTGCAATGGAAATCTTCAACAAGATGCGTGACGTAGAATCGATTAAATCTGCAGCGCAAAACGACACTCATGACTTAGCGGATTCTCTTTCAGCCTATGTCAAGAATCTTGCTTCAGACGATTTGCGCCTTTCCTACAGTGGTCCCCCATCAGGGGTTCTAGCCAAGTACGACGATTTTCTTCTTGATTTTGTACTACAGAATATTGTTGATAATGCGCAGCGTTTTGCAGTGCCAGGGACCGATATCGAATTCCACTTATCCTCAAAAGGTGCTCACCTTGGTGTTGAGTTGGTGATCTACAACCAGGGCAGTCATACTTCCGACACGGATAAAATATTTCTGTGCGGGGTAACAACCTCCCAGTCCCCTGAAAACTTCGGTATTGGACTCTACGCAGCCAGGCAATACGTCACAAGCTTCGGCGGTGCAATCCATGCCGAGAACCGGCCTAATGGCTTTGCGGTTGTGGTGAATTTTCTACAGGCTTAAGGCGTTTCGACGTATTTCACCGAATTTTGCACCGCGGTCAAGCACGCTGGAGCTGCGAGCTACCATGAAAGAAACCATAAGGGGCGCTGCTCCCCCCCACCATATGCACTGAGATCTTCTGGATTTCTATCTCAGTCGGTACTTAGAAGCTAAGGACCCGATGCCGCACAATAGTCGCCTTGACCAAGCTGCGCGAGATGAAGAACATGCTTTCCTGTGACCGCGCACCAGATTTCACTAGCGCGCGCACGGGATTGCCGTTCCCGTTTAGCAGAAACCAGCGCTTTATCTTCGTCGGCGAATTTACAAACGTTGGTTTTCATCGGTCCATCCGCTACGTGCCGTAATGTTAATCAGATGCTGCATCGGACTGATTAAATATTCAAGCGCATAGATCCGATGCCGACCGTTGTAGACTCCCTTCCATCACGTACCAAAATGAATTCTGGTAGCATAATTGATGCGTTAATATTAATTGTTACGTGGCCCCGGTGGTCCGTTTAATAACGATCAGGGCTCAAGAGGTTTTGTCATGAGTTGGGCACATAAAAGCGCCGAAAATCTTCTACCTCTGAGTATTGAGAAAAGGAATCTTGCCACTGCACTCCGGGAATGGCTGTACACCGGAGACATGTACGATCTTGGATCTCCAGAGGAAACGTGCGAGCTATGTGAGCATCCGGATATCCGGTATCAGTTCAAAATAATCAACCGGCATAACGGAAACGAAATGCTGGTTGGTTCGGAGTGCATCAACAAGTTCGGCATTTCGGCCACTGACGAACTTGGCAATATTCTTAATCGCGATGAATCCCGCCGCCGAGTCAATCGCGACCGTCGCTACCTAGTCAACGAAGCAAGGAAACGGCGTCTCATCAATACGCTTGTCGCCTTGTCGGCCCGCGAAGAGCAGTTCGATATCAACTCCTTCATTTCCTATGTGGTTGACCGTGACGCTTTCACTCCCAATCAACTGGCATTGCTGTTTTGGCGTCTCGATCACCATCGGATCGAGTACTCGCCGTCTGACTTCAAACTCACCATTCGACGAGATAGAGAAAAGGCACAACTTCGCCAAATGGAGGGCAGGAAGATTCAAAAACTTTGGCGTGCCATGTCGTCCAGCCAACGTAAGTGGGTACAGGAGCACACCACCTATGCGCCGTAACCCCGCAATCGAGCTGACCTGCGCGAAAACCCGCGCAGGCCGCTCACTTCCAGGCTAAAGCCCTTGCAGGAGACTCCTATGACCAATGCAACGCAACTCTATAACCGACTCAAAGATCTTTCGCATCGCCACACCAGTTTGAAGGAAAAATTCGAAGAATTCTTTGCGGCCACTACATACTTGTCGAGTGACCAGTCTCCGATTCAGGGCATCACCTTTGAACAGCATCTCGACGAAGGCTACTTCAAAGCGTCGTTTTGCGGGCAGGTCTTCCAGTTCCGCTTTTCACTTGCGCTTGACCAGAATGGCTCCTCTCGTGGCCGCGTATCCTTCTTCGGGTCCGATCCGGCAGACCCATCGAAACCCAAGCTGATTTCCACCTTCATGTTCTCCGGCACTGGCGCCGCCGACGTTGAGAAGCCCGAAGATATCGACGACCCCATCAGAGTGAACGACGATGTTGGTGCCATCTACCTTGTTTGCAACTGCATTTACCAAGGGCTTGTGCAATAGAGCTCTAACTTATCGTTGCAGGCAGCTCCTGACCTTCGAAGTTAGAACTCTCTTTATCCATCTCACGGAACACATCATGATCGAATGGGTCGTCGAAAAATTTATTGCCTTGATACCTTCATTCGAGAAGGCGTCTTCACTGCGCCGAGACATGCAAGACAACGCGCTTCGCGCGATTTCACACGCACTGAACGAGACGTTTATCTACTACAGAGATATTGATGCCGGAAAGCCAAGAAGCCCCGATATTGAAGCTCAGTTGTCCCGGTATTGGTCTGCGGCCGCAATCCCGTTACGCCACATTGACGACGAGTTGGCTCAAATTTGTGAGCATAAGTCAGAGTACTGGATCAACCCAGACAACTGGGACTCGGAAAAAATCGAGCATCTTGGGATTGGTCTCGCAAAAGTCCGAGACCAATATCGCTCACTATTAGCGCCTAAGAAATTTTCGCTAAGAGGTAAAGCCGGTAGCGCAGCAAAACTCTAACCATCCAGACTACTGGACCGCCGAATACCCACCTTTAGCGTGCTCTGGTCACTCTATGCCACTCCCCCCTCCTTCTGCTCATGAAAATTGACTACGTCGTACTAAAACAGTACCGAAATTTCGCTGACGCCCACATCAACCTAGCCAAAAACAGCTTAGTGATCGGAAGCAACGACGTCGGAAAGACCAACATGATCCATGCGTTGCGCCTCTTGCTGGACAAGAGCCTGTCGGACGCGGATATCGAACCATCGACGCGTGATTTCCATTGCGCTCAGGACGGTAAGCAGGCCGATTCCTTCTTGATTCGCATCGCGTTCTCTGAAGTAACCCAGGACGCTGTGCTTTCCCAGCTCAAGGGGCTCGTCAGCGCCACTGGTCATTTCTTCCTTGAGTTCCGCGGCTGCCGCGCGGACCACAGCTACATGATTGCCGCCGGACATGATCTCACTGCGATGGAAGAGATCCCTAGCCGCTTCTATCTAAAGTACCTGCATCTTAAATATATTCATTCCCAGCGTGATCTCGTGCGATACATCCGCTCGGAGAAGAAGCACTTGCTGCGTCTTGCACAGGAGTCGCGTACCCAGCCTCAGGCAGATGCCGACGCCAAACAACTCCATACTCTCGGTAAGCTGCTGGACTCGGTGAATGCTGGGGTGAAGAGCCTACATTACGTTGCTGAAGCCACCAAGGACCTCAACAATGAACTGAAAGCGCTCTCACATCATCACGCCGGATACACCGTGTCGCTTGATACCGGTGCAATCGACATCCAGCAGTTCATCGAGCAACTCGAATTGGGAGCTAGCACCAACGGCTCGCGCGTGATGTTGGGGGGGGATGGCCGCAACAACCAGATCCTGCTCGCCTTGTGGAAGGCTAAGAGCGTGCTTGAGCACGACCAGAACAGTGAGGTGGTAATCTATTGCGTTGAAGAGCCCGAGGCGCACCTGCATCCCCACCAGCAACGCAAACTCGCAAACTACCTCATCAGTGCGCTGCCCGGACAGACCATCGTCACCTCGCATTCTCCACAAATTGCCGCCAGCTACAGGCCAAATTCGATCGTGCGCCTGCTGCGCAACAACGGAGCGTCCCGTGCGGCAAGCCGAGGGTGCTCCGATTGCATTGACGCTGCATGGACAGGGCTAGGCTACCGGATGAGCATCCTTCCTGCGGAAGCTTTTTTCGCCTCAGCTGTCATGTTGGTCGAGGGGCCGTCAGAGATGCTTTTCTACGCTGCGCTGGCCCGTGCACACGGCGTTGACCTAGACCAATGTAACGTGTCCCTGCTGTCAGTTGATGGCGTGTCATTCGAAGTGTACAGGCGCGTCTTGAACGCGCTGGAAATTCCATGGTCCATGCGGACCGATAACGACATTTCCAATATCTTGATCGGTCCTCAAGGCTCGCAAGTCACGTGGCGCCAGGTTGCGGGCATCAACCGCGCTCTGTCGCTGGCTGGTATGCCATCTCAACCGCACCGCCCGGTACCTTACGACCAGGCGACTTCGCTGACGGATGGCAACTGGCAAGCTGTGAGTGCCGCTGTCGCGCCCTTTGGCATTTTTCTCTCGCAGATCGATCTCGAGAACGACATTGCCACCGAACTACCCGCACTCCTGACTGGGTTCAACGGACATGCATTGCCACAAGCCATCACCTATCTACAAGGCAAGAAGGCCATCCGCATGCAACAATTCGTTGAGCACTGCGGAGCAAAGCTTCTCGCACCGCCCGGTGGACATTTGTTGAAGCCGCTGCTCTATTGCATGAACGCAGCCGCAAAAGCCTAGCCATGGCCACCTTGACGCCCAATCTACAGCAGGACCGGGCCATTGAATACGAGAGCGACATGGTAATCGTCGCCCGTCCCGGCAGTGGAAAAACCAGCGTTCTGTCACGTAAAGTCCGGAATCTGGTATCTGGACTACGGCCCTATCAGGGCATTGTCGCTATTTCCTTCACGAACAAAGCCAGCAGTGAGCTGGCGCATCGCTGCAAAGCTGACGCTTTCGATGTCAAACATTCTTTCTTTGGCACACTCGACGAGTTCTGCCTTCGCGAGATTATTTTTCCGTTTGCTCGGCATTTGATGCTTGTTGCCGCTGAAGTCAAGACGGCGAAGCTCAAAGAGCTGCCACCTTTGGTGGGGGGCATGCTGCCGGAAACGCAGATTCAGGACGCGACCCTTGCCAACACAGCTGAGTTCCTGCCGTTCTTTATGGCAGCTCTCGCCCAGGGCTTCGTACCCCTGGAAGCCGTGGGCATGCTTGCCTGCCACATAGTTGAACAATCCCTTGCCTGCCAGAAGTACCTCGTAGCAAGGTATCGCGCCGTATTTATTGATGAGTATCAGGATAGCGGGTACTTCCAGCACCAACTCTTTCTAAAGCTTAAGGCTCTAGGCTTAACTGCGATTGCGGTCGGAGACGGCGACCAGTCCATTTATGCTTTCGCGCACAAGGACCCTCGGTACCTGATGGCGCTAGCGGAGCCGGGCAGCGGCTTCGCTCCCTATGCCATCACCACCAATTTCCGCAGCCATCCGTCCATCACCGACTTTGCGCTGCGCCTGCTCGATCCAAACCACCCAGTCACGCCGACGAATGACATGCGGGTGTTAATCAAAACGATCAGTGGTAATCAACGTGATATCGGCGCCTGGTTAAGGATTGCCATACCCCATCTCATGAGCCACTACCAAGTGGCCTCGGCGGACAAGGTCGCCATTTTCTGCCGGCATCAGCACTCTGCCCGGTTGATTGCGGACCACCTTGGACTTGCCCACCATCTTGTCGAGGAAAGCCCGTTCGAGACTGCACAGTTGGCCGAGACGAGCCTTTTCGCAGATTTGCTGAGATTGCGCTACGACCTGCAGTTGACCGCAGAAGCGCTGATCGAGCGAGCCGGTGTGCTCAAGGCAAGTCCTTTGGAACGACGCGCGCTCCGCCAGGCGATTTTGAGTTGCCGGTCTTGCGCGGAGGAGGACTTGGCTGCCGCCGTAACAGATACGGCCACGCGCCTGCTGGGTCAACCGCTATCGCCGGCTGGCGCGACGGAGCTTGAAGCCGTGTGCGGGGATACCGCCAAGCTTCGCAGGTTTCGTAGTCCCAGCCGTGATGCCATTCAGATCATGACGTTGCACAAAGCCAAAGGGCTGGAGTTCGACCTTGTCTTCCATGCCGATCTTTACGATCACGTTATCCCGACACGCCTTTATCCCCCGGGAACGTTTGGTCAGGTCATCTTCGAGAACGAAAAACAATGCCTTAACCTGCACTACGTGGGAATCACCCGGGCGGTTAAGGCTTGCGTGTTGATGACGTCGACCTTTCGTATCAATGGGCAGGGGGAGATCAAGAACGGTGCACCATCGCAGTTCATCGGCAGGAACGGAACGAGCGCTACGCCCATCCTCTGGTAATCCCGCCAGTGATGGGTGAACGCAAGCTTCGGCAGCAAGTCTTGCGCAATCCCGACTTCTACACCAGTCAATGCTTAGAAGCTAAGGACTCGATGCCGCACTATTGCCGCCTTGACCACGTTACGCGAGATGAAAAACATGCTTTCCTGCGCCCGCGCACCAGATTTCACTAACGCGCGCGCACGGGCTTGCCGTTCCTGTTTAGCAGAAACCAGCGCTTTATCTTCGTCGGCGAATTTACAAACGTTGGTTTTCATCGATCCATTCGTTACGTGTCGTAATGTTAATCAGATGTTGCAGCGGACTGATCAAATTTTCAAGCGCATATATTTCCCTGCTCCTGCCTACGGTCAATTCTGAAAAATCAACCGATATTGCCGTCATTAGACGTTTGAAGGTATCGGGTTCTGGACATTAATTTTTAGCTATCCACATTTCTGATCTGATATGGGCTGCGAGCACAACTGGAACGCTGGTCAACGAAGAACAGCATCCTGACCAGAATAAGCCACATGTGGGCCAACTCCACTTGTATCACGTAGATGGATTAGACCAACGCCACGACTTTTAGAGATTTGGCTTGGATCCCCGCGGATTCCATCGGACTTTTCCTGCGTTAGGGGGATGAATTAATCTGGAGACCGATGCCACACCTAGCCAGCGATTTACGTTATTGCGACTGGTTGGCAAATTGCATTTCAGCAAATAGCGCTCTGCAGCGGCACGTTCTTCGCCTGTTGGCGAATAGTCTCGGTCGTCCAAGTACCATTCCACTTCCGAGGCAAACCAGAAGGGTAGTTCCTGCCGGTAATTCAAAATATACGAACTGGAGACTCGGCTAGCTCGACAGATTCTGACAAAGCCATAGGGCCATTCTTGAATTAGCTGAAACACCATATCGAGAATGAATGCTCGATCGCCAACGCGCAATGCTTCAAATTTTTGCCAACGACGATCCACCACTACATCAAAATTTAGGCACCCTTGGCTGGACAACAGCCTGTCTCGGACTCGGTTGAATCGCCCACGTGAACACATCAGTTGAACTAAATGGCGCAAGCCCACGAAAAGCAAATGTGAGTACGATTGGGCACCAGGTAAATGTCCGTCATACCCCCTATGCAGGGAATTATTCAAGGCGCGCTGGAAATTCAACAGGCGTTGAGGGGTTTCACGGTCGCTAGACGGGAGCCACTGACGGAAGTCGACACCACAATTGCCACAACGAGTGATAGGGCATTCGAAGTCGAGCAATCTCCGACCGAAGTCCCCAGTATGAAACTCGACTGGCGCCCGACAATGTGGGCATGCATCTTCTAGATAAGTCCCGTGATGCTCACACGCGACATTAAACGCCAAGCGCCATCGTCTTCGAAAATAGGGAAGTGCATCGGCCTCGAGGCATTGCCTGCAGTATTGTTGTCCATGCATTCTGTGGTGTCGGCCATTACGTCCGATTGGCGTTAGCCACTCCATGGGGCCAAGCGACTGATATCGCTCCCACAACAGACCTTCGAAAGCAGCAAGGCCTGTCACTCGAGCCCTTTCCAACGACACCGCTGTTCCATTACACAAACGGTCCAAAGCACCTAAGTGCGGCTGTCGATCGATATCTCCCGTCCAGAAACCTGCATGCAAACCAAGAACCTGAGTACTAAAGGTTTGCAGTTTTATAGCCAATCCCGATGCCAGACGCACTAACCAAGAAGAAAACAACTCATCGTCCTGCGGCTTCGTCCGAAAAAGCCAAAGCTGACCGGGTCGGTAAAGGCTACTCACGGTGACGGGAACGATCGGAGGGCATCACCCAACCGAGAGCCTTTAGGTTATCGCGTGTTACAACATCTCCACTGATTAATTCAGTACCACTACGAATTGCCCATTCGGCCAACAAACGCATAATGGCTACAACTTCGCCGATCATGCCTTCCCCGAAAGTAAGGAGCTTCCGCAACGTCTCCTCGTCACAGAGTTGGCAAGGCTTCTCAAGCAAAAGCGTTTTTTCAACAGACAGCACAAATCGTGCGAAATCCTCCAATCCCTCTTCTGACCATTTTGGTAAAAACAGGGGCTTAAAACGGTTGGCGATCGACGGATCAACCGACAGGATATTGAGCGTCTCAGCAGTTCCAGAAATGATGATGGGCATTTCGAGCGCGATACTCAAATTACGCAGCGCGTTCAGAAACTTTCGTCGTCGGCTTGGGGTACTGCTACCGATGTTGAAGAAATCATCCAACACCAGCATCTTCGTTTCCAAATGCTGAAGAATGATAGTCATCCGCCTGAGTTTCGAATCCTCTGGCTCCCTTGCCGAACCTGCTGCACAGAGCCGGTTAAGAATCGCATAATAAAGCCGACCCTCGTCTGCAGATGGTGGCGTTTGGACCATCAGCACTGGAAGAGTCGTCTTTTCGGCGTTTGGATCCTCCACCGGATTGCTGTGCTTGCAAAAATTCTTCAACAGCATCGTCTTACCGTTGTTCGTCTCTGCGATCAAGGCCAGATTCGGCATGCGGTGGGTTCGCGGATGTGCCAGAAGGTCCTGCATCTGATTCCGAATTGATACCGCCCGCGGATAACCGATCCAGGAACTGGATTTCATTTGATGAATGCGGAGCTGGTCCTCGGCGGAAACCGCGTTGAGCATGTCGCTCGCAAAATCACGCTTCAGCATCATCGCAAGGCCCTCACATCGGTTCGATTTCATCGAACGGGGTCAGCTGCGAAAAATCCAGCTTCGAAGGTGCTTTCTGAGGCAGTACTTCGGTCTGTGGTTCGCTAGACAACGGGGTAACCAAAAACAGTCCTGCAGGTGGGGCAAGAGGTGGAGCCACTCGGCGGTGTCTGCGACGGCGTTCCTGGCTCATGCGTTGCTTCCGTGTAAGCGCCCGCGAGGTCTCCTCAATGCGCCGCATCTCGTCTAAAGCGGCGAAGATCATATCCTCGTCGATATCGGCTTTGCCTTTCTCCGCCAGATATTGCTGAATTGCGTGCAACTCCCACAGACTAATCGCTGGCCGTCGCGCATCGCGATAAGGGATGCTGAAATAGCGACGAACGTCGGGATCCCAAAAGATCAGAACACTGATGTTTCGTGGATCTCGGCGGAAGATAAATTTGCGTTTGAGCTTCCGCGTCTTCGTATCCAGTGCGCCAATCCATTTGTCTAGAACTGGATCGTGGTACTGGATGTAATCGAGTACCACGCCATAGGGCTGGATTGTGCGCTCCTCGAAAGGAAGGAAATCGATCCTGAGCTTCTCGGGGTCAGCTGCAATTGGCAACATGCCTACGCCTGGCGTGTTTTCATCACCAAAGATACCGTCACGGTAACGCTTAATCGGCGGGCAATTTAACGTGGAATGTTTCCGGTGGTGGTAAACGCCCAGGACTAAATTCGCGAGCCACCGTTCGAACTCATCGAGAGTCATTGCCGCTTTCTCGATCGAATCATAGTCGCCCTTTTCTTGGGGATTCGAGAAGGTCGTGCCGTCGAGAGCGTGAATTTCTTCCAGCAAAGTTCCCAATATCCGCTCGATATGCGCACCGTAATTGGGCTTCTTGACCTTCCGAAATTTCAGATCAAAGTCGTGCTCCTCACAAGCCATCTTGAGCGTGTTACCGCGAAACTCCTTCGCGTTGTCGGCCTGGATGATGCGCGGCTTTCCTTGGCATGGCCATGGGTGATCTACACCCAGCTTAGCGAGCCACGCATCTTTGGGAAGAATAGCGTTCGAGATGCAGATACCCGTGCCCAGCGTTCCCGGCGGGTCAAATGACACATACCACCCGACGACCATCCTTGAATAGACATCAATGGCCAGCGTGATCCAAGGCCGGCCAATCGGAATGCGGTCCTGCTCATCGACCAAAATGATGTCTACTTTTGTGTGGTCGATTTGCCAAATTGCATGCAAGCGATCAACACCCGGCAGCGAACCACGAGTGGCTCGATGGTCCAAAGCTGCGTTGCGACCATTTCGTTTCCGTTCCCGTTCTTCGGGCAATATCTCGTCAATACGACGCAGCAAAGTGGATTTGCATGGAAGCGGCAAACTCTGCAGGCGACAACGACGCCGCACCTCCATCAAAGCCTTGGTCGGACTACGCTTATGCGATGTCAGATATTCAGAAGCAATGACTTCTTTCAGGATTTTCTCAACCGGTGGATCGAGTTTTTTATCTCCTTTGTCTGCACGCGTCTTGCGCAGCAGGCAGGTTACTGTGCCAAACCGTTCAATGCGATCAAGGTAACGGTATGCGGTCGCGACCGACACTAAAAGGGCTTCCGCTGCTTTTTTCACATCCGTCCGGATACGATTCGGGTCGCCCACAAGAGGACGCAAAGCCTTGTAACGCTCGATGGCGGCCTCCCAATCTTCCTCACTCACCGAGCTCAAGTCGATTCGCGCACTATCGGTTTCCTTGGCAAAACTTTCCGATATCTCGCCAAGTTTGATCGCACGTTCGCTGCCGGTTTCGATATTTCTAACGATCACGCTATCGGTCGTTGCAAATTGTTTGACGCAGAACATCTCCTCGCCAATCCGCACTACGGCACCAGGCCCAACCTCCAAGGTTGTAGGTCTCATGACTCTCCCGTTAGTAAGTGTTCGATAGTGTCGGTGGGCCAGATTGGCGATGCCATAGTCAGCGGCTTAAAGAGGTCAACACCGATGAACTCTTGGTTGATCAAGTTCCAGACCCAAGGGAGTAGTTCAGCTTGCTGTTGAAGATTACTGCTCATTGCTTCCAAAAGCGCCTTAGGCGTCGTCATCTGCAGTTTGGCTAACGTCCGAGCAATCAAATGCTGGCGGGCAGCGATCAAGTCATCTCTGTCGCTAAGATTGCGAGAACGGTAGTCGAGCAGAAATCTCGCGTTGGCCAGATACGGGGTACGGATTTCCTTTTCGGTTACTAGGTGGAAGCGGCAGCCGAACTCTTTGGCCCACCCGATTGCGCTTCGCCACTTAGGTTTGAGCTCCAACCAGTCGGCTTTCAGAACAGCGCGGGGTTTGACTTCGAAGAGAGTGGTGCGAAGATGCAGGTCTTCGCGCATCGCAATATATGAATATTTAACGATCACGTCAGGGGTATAGCGCCGTTTAGCACCCGTCGAATCTCGCCATTCAATGGTGAAGGGCTGGGCTACGTACCGTTCTACCCGCTGATCGTATTCCAGTAATGTTAAAAAATCGTGCTCTAAGGAAGATTCGGCATCCTGTGCCTTGGTCCCCTTCGTTGTCGGTGCATAACCGGTCACGCTGTAGCGGCTTGGTCGGATTTTTCTCGCGGGCATGTCAACCTCGCCGATCAACTGGCGAAGCCAGGACTCGAGGAACACGTCGGAAACCGCTGCGCGATTTAATTCCTTGTTCATTCGCAAATAGCATCATACCGATTCGCAGTTTGCAAGATATTTTGGACAAGGAATCCGGCCGCTTTGACCTGCCGATTGCGCTCGGCATCCTCGCTGCCAGCGGCCAGACGCCGGCCAAGGCGCTCGCCGATTACGAATTTGCCGGCGAACTGTCGCTCTCCGGCGAGTTGCGGCCGATCCGCGGTGCGCTCGCCATGGCCCTGCAGACGGCCGGCAACGGCAAGGCTTTCATCCTGCCGACAGCAAGCGCCAGCGAAGCGGCGCTGACCGGCGCCGGCAATATCCTCGCTGCCCGTTCGCTGCTTGACGTCTGCGCCCACCTGGCCGAACAGGGCAGCCTGCCGGCGGCACCTGCGGTCGACCGCGAAAAACCGGCCATTTTCGCCGACCTCGGCGAAGTACGCGGCCAGAGTCAGGCCAAGCGAGCACTGGAGATCGCCGCGGCCGGCGGCCATTCGCTGCTGATGGTCGGCCCGCCCGGCGCCGGCAAGTCGATGCTCGCCGCCCGCCTGCCCGGCCTGATGCCGGCGCTGGATAGCGAAGCGGCCAAGGCGTCGGCCGCCGTCCTCTCCCTGGTCGGCCAGTTCCGGCCGGAAAGCTTCGGCCAGCGGCCTTATCGGCAACCGCACCATACTGCTTCGGCGGTCGCCCTGGTTGGCGGCGGCAACCCGCCGCGGCCCGGCGAAATCAGCCTGGCCCATCAGGGCGTGCTGTTTCTCGACGAGTTGCCCGAGTTCGACC
>Ga0316604_10001506_pt1 | contig 20213 bp, 19 predicted proteins | sample OWC_soil_day20_C_FD_207650 | JGI IMG/M metagenome (GOLD analysis project Ga0316604, IMG submission 207650) | Wetland soil microbial communities from Old Woman Creek delta, Ohio, United States - OWC_soil_day20_CT | ecosystem: Environmental > Terrestrial > Soil > Wetlands | place: USA: Ohio...
CTGTGTTCTGTATTGCACTGGCTTTCTGGGAGCAGCGGGTCTTGGTCTTTGGTCTCTTTGCCGCGCTGTTTATCGGCGGCGGTTTATTGCTGATCGGCTCGATCAAGAAGCAGGCAAAGCAGCCGAGCAAGCTGTTCCGGGCCAGTCTGGCGGAGCTTGAAGCCGACATGGCCGAATTGCGCCGTTACGCCAAAAAACCGGAATGAACCAGAAACTGTTGTTGCTGGCGACCCGGCATGGCGCCCTGAAAGCCCGTATCGATGAGCAGCGCCGCACGCTGCGGCAGCAGGCGGCACCACTGGAAGCTGCGCTGGCCCGCGGTGATGCGGTGATGCAAGGCGTTGATTGGCTGAAACACCATCCGCTCGCCATCGGCGTCGCAGTCGCCGCCGTCGTGGTAGCCCGTCCGCGTGGCGCATGGCGCTGGGCGAAACGTGGCTTTTTTGTCTGGCGTGGCTGGCAGGCGATGCGAAATTCACTGGCTGGGATGCGTTGACCGTGGCGAGTGGCGAGCGGGCAGAGATTGCCATCCCTGCCTGGTGGCAGCAGATACTCTCTTCGCAGCGACGCGAAGCGCGCCGTATCCTGGCCGAACTGGTCGCGACGCGCGGCCTGATGCCCTTGCTGATGAAGGCGCGTAATGGCGGCCAATGGACGCCAGTCGAGAAAGAAGAAATTCTCGGCCATTTGCGCCGGATGGCGCACCTTTCGCCTTATCTGGTCGCCTTGCTCTTGCCCGGCTCGATGCTGTTTTTGCCAGCTTACGCCTGGTGGCTTGATCGACGCCGTCTCAACCGAGGTGACTGACTGCTTCCGCCGGTCTGTGCCACGGGGCGACTTTGACGAGCAGGAGCATGCCCGGCACGGCCAAGGCAGCGCATAGCCAGAAAAAATTGAACCAGCCCAGCGATTCCACCAGCCAGCCCGCCGAGGCGTTGATGAAAGTGCGCGGGACGGCAGCCAGGCTGGTGAACAAGGCCATTTGCGTTGCGGTATAGGCCGGGTGCGTCGAGCGGGCAATGAAGGCGACGAAGGCGGCCGTACCCAAACCAACGCCCAGTGCTTCCAGGCCAATGACAAAGGCCAGGGCGAAGCGTTCGCTGGCGCCGATGCTGTCGTAATGACCCTGTGCGGCGAGCCAGGCGAAGCCGAAGATCGAGACCAGCTGGACGACGCCAAACAGCCACAAGGCCCGGTTGATGCCCAGGCGAACCATCCACAGACCGCCGAGCAGGGCGCCGATGACGGCAGGCCAGAGGCCGGCGTGCTTGGCGATCAGGCCGATGTCAGTCTTGGTGAAGCCCATGTCGAGGTAGAAGGGGGTGGCCAGCGCGGTGCACAGGCTGTCGCCGAGCTTGTAGAGAAAGATGAAGCCGAGTACCAGTGCGGCGCCGCGCCAGCCCTGCCGGCCGATGAACTCGTGGAAGGGTTCGGTCACCGCCTGGCGCAAGGTTTTCGGCGCCCCGTTGATGCGCGGTTCGCTGACCAGCCAGGCCATCGCCATGCCGGGCAGCATGAAGGCGCCGGTGATCCAGAAGACTTCGTTCCACGGCAGGCGGTCGGCCAGGATCAGGGACAGGGAGCCGGGAATCAGGCCGGCGATCCGGTAAGCATTGACGTGTACGGCATTGCCCAGACCGAGTTCGTGGTCGTCGAGAATTTCCCGGCGGAAGGCGTCGACCGCAATGTCCTGTGTTCCCGACAGGAAGGCGAGCAGGGCGGCCAGCCAGAGGATGGGCCAGATGTTTTCTTTCGGATCGAGACCGCCGAGGCTGCCGATGGCGAATAGCAGGCCGACTTGCGTGACCAGCATCCAGCCTCGTCGGCGGCCGAAACCTGGCACGCTGAAGCGATCGAGCAGGGGCGACCAGAGGAATTTCCAGGTGTAGGGGAACTGGATCAGGGCAAAGAAGCCGATCGTTTTCAGATCGACGCCTTCGCTGCGCAGCCAGGCCGGCAACAGGTTGAGCAGCAGGTAGAGCGGCAGGCCGGAGCTGAAGCCGGTGAAGATGCAGATCAGCATCTTCCGGGTGAGCAGGGCGCTGAGCCAGGCGGGCATCAACGGGCGCGCGTCAAGCGGTAGACCGCCAGGCTGCCGAGGAAATTGACTTCACGGTTGTCGGTATTGGCGACGATATTGCCTTGTTCGTCGAGGACATGGCGCTCACGGATGAGCAGCCCCATTTTTTCGCAGAGGGCTTCGAAATCGAGCAGTGTGAAAAAGCGGACGTTGGGCGAGTCGTACCACTGGTAAGGCAGGTCTTCGGAAACCGGCATGCGGCCGTCGAGGACCGAGCGCAGGTTCTTCCAATAGGCGAAATTCGGGAAGGAAACGACCGCTTCACGGCCGACCCGCAGCATCTCGAGCAGGATACCTTCGGTGTGGCGGACCGTTTGCAAGGTGCGTGACAGCACGACATGATCGAAAGCCTGGTCGGCGAACTCGTCGAGGCCGCGTTCGAGGTTGCCCTGGATGACATTGATGCCATTCCTGATTGCGGCGAGGATGTTGCTATCGTCGATTTCGACGCCCCAGCCTTGTACACCGCGCGTCTCGATCAGATGCTTGAGCAGCGTGCCGTCGCCGCAGCCAAGGTCAAGAACGCGGTGGCCCGGTTCGATCCAGGCGGCGATCAGGTCAAAATCGGGGCGCCCCAGGGTATGCGTCATAGCTTGATATTCCGCAGGTAGGCATCGACCACGCCATGGTAATGGGCGTCATCCATCAGGAAGGAGTCGTGGCCAAAATTGAGGTCGATTTCCGCATAGGAGACATTGCGCCCGTTGGCGAGCAGGGCGGCGACGATTTCCTTCGAACGGGCCGGGGTAAAGCGCCAGTCGGTCGTAAACGAAGCGATCAGGAAATTAGCCTGGGTGCGGGCCATGGTCGCCGTCAAGTTGCCACCGTCTTCGCGCGACGGATCGAAATAATCGAGCGCCTTGGTCATCAGCAGGTAGGTGTTGGCGTCGAAATAACCGGCGAATTTGTCGCCCTGGTAGCGCAAGTACGATTCGACCTCGAATTCGACGTCGAAACCGAAGGAAAAGGCGCTGTTGCGCAACTCGCGGCCGAATTTCTCACCCATCTGGTCGTCTGACAGATAGGTAATGTGGCCGAGCATGCGGGCCAGGCGCAGGCCGCGCACCGGGCGGGTGTTGTGTTCGTAGTAGTTGCCGCCATGGAAGTCAGGGTCGGTCAGGATGGCCTGGCGGGCGACATCGTTGAAGGCAATATTCTGCGCTGACAGCTTGGGGGCGGCGGCGATCACGATGGCGTTGCGGACCCGCTCGGGGTAGGTGATGCTCCAGCGCAAGGCCTGCATGCCGCCCAGGCTGCCGCCCATGACCGCGGCCCAGCTATCGATGCCGAGCAAATCGGCCAGCCGGGCTTGGGCATGGACCCAGTCATTGACGGCGACGATCGGGAAATCGGCTCCCCACGGTTTGCCGGTGGCCGGATTGAGCGAGGACGGGCCGGTCGATCCGTGGCAACCGCCGAGATTATTCAAGCCGACGATGAAAAATTTGTCGGTATCGAGCGGTCGACCGGGACCGACGATGTTGTCCCACCAGCCGATGTTGTCCGGCTGCTCGGCATAATGCCCGGCAATGTGGTGGTGGCCCGACAAGGCATGGCAGACGAGAATGGCATTCGACTTGGCTGCGTTGAGCGAGCCATAGGTTTCATAGACCAGATCGTAGGCGGGCAGAACCCCGCCACTGCGCAAATGCAGCGGCTGGTCGAAGTGGGCGCGCTGTGACTTGACGGCGCCGACGGATTGTCCTGGCATGCGGTTCCTGAAAACAAAAAACCCAGTGGCGTTGAAGAAGGCTTCCTAAACGCGAACTGGGTGGTTCCCGTTTTAGCTGTATTTATGTGGCGCCCGCAATCAGAGCTCAAATCGGCGCGGCTGATGTCTTTCCAGCGTGTCGGTGACAATACCGAGCGAGCCGGGAAAAGTCAATTAAACAGGGCCGCGCTGCGCTGCGCTGCACGGTGGCTTTGCGGAGTTTTGTTAATATGTGAAAAAAACCAATCAACTGGAAAAACGTGGCGAGTAACCTACTGGATCAACGGCGACACCAACGCATTCGTTTCGGGAATCCTCCGCCTGTCCGGATTGGCTATGCCGGTTCGATCGGCCACGGCGTCATCGAAAATCTCTCGTTGTCGGGGCTGATGCTGCGGACCGATCTCGGCCTTGATATCGGCCATACAGCCGGTTGCGAATTTTCGCTCTTCGGTTCGCCGATCATTGATGTTCCCGCTGCGGTGGTGAGTCGGGTCGGCGACCTGTTCGGCGCCCGCTTTCAGACCGGACCGATCAACCAGGTGATGATCGACGATGCGATCAGCGGAGCCCTGGCGCAAGGTCAGGCCTCGATCCTTTCGGTGCACGAGCTGTCGGGGCGCAAGGTGATGCGAATCACCGGCGGCTTGAACGGCACCTTGCGCGGCGACTTCATGCATGCCCTGACCCGGGTTGGTATCGAGGAGATCGATCTGGCCGGAGTGACGATGGTCGATCAGGCGGGACTGGCGCTCTGTCTGGTGGCCACCCGCCGTCATGCCGTCAAGATCGGGGTGCAGGCGGAATGCTTTGCCGATGCCTGGAAGATTGCCCTTGCCGCTCCTTTCGACGTCGAAGGCCTATGAGAAATCGTTTGTTGGGCCGTTCAATCAAGGCCTGGCCGAAGCCACTGGCGCTCTATATCGCCAGCCTGGGCGTCGCCGGCTCGGCCGTGGCGGTCGATGAAAGCATCTATTTCAGCGAATTGCCGGTGGTCGCTTCGGTCAGTCGCTTGCCGCAGAAGTTGGCCGAGGCGCCGGGCGCGGTCACGGTGATCGATCGCGACATGATTCGCGCCTCGGGGGCTCGCAACTTCGCCGACTTGCTGCGTCTGGTGCCGGGCTTCCAGGTCACACCGCCCAATCAGGACAGCTCGGTGGTGGCCTATCATGGCCTGAGCAACGAGGAATACACCCCGCGTGTGCAGGTGCTGATCGATGGTCGCTCCCAGTATTCGCCGCTCTTCAAGTCCGGCGTCAATTGGAACCTGTTGCCGGTGGTGCTGGAAAATATCGAACGCATCGAGGTGGTGCGCGGCTCCAACACAGTTTCCTATGGTTCGAATGCTTTTCTCGGCGTCGTCAACATCATCACCCAGGATGCTTCGCAGACGCAGGGCTGGATGGTGGCGGCCAATCACGGCAATGCTTCGATCCGGGACGAAACCTTGCGCTGGGGCGGGCGGGCCGGGCCGGTCGATGTTCGGATGACTTATCGCCAGCTCTCGGATGACGGTTTCCGAAATATGTACGATGGCGGACTGGGCTGGTTCGATCCGCACGACAGCAGGCATTCAAAAGTCTTCGATCTGCGGATTGATGCGCCGCTGACCGATCGTGACGAGTTACAGGTGTCGATCAGCCACGCCTCGGATGTCTCACAGTATGGCCGGCCGAAGAGCCAGAGCGATCCCTTCCGCGATCTCAGCCAGAGCAGTACCTCGCTCAGTGCCGAGTGGCGACGGGCGCTGGGGGCCGGCGAGGAAACCAAGCTGCGCTACTCGCACGTCGAGGACTGGGCATCGGGGGCCTATCAGGAAGCCGTTTCCTATCGAAAGCCGAATGGTAAGCAGGTCTCCTACTACTATCCGAATAATCCAGGTGGTGAGTCGACGGTCGATGAACTGGAATTTCAGCACCTGTTCTCGCCATGGCAGAAAACCCGCCTGGCCTGGGGGCTGGTCGCCAAGGCCAGTGCGGTCTCGTCCTACTATCAATTCACGACGGCCGACTGGCAACGTCGCACCTCCTATCGTGCCTTCGGTAATATGGAGTGGCGCCCGGCTGACGACTGGTTGTTCAATCTCGGGGCGAGCCTTGAGCACGATTCGGTGGTCGGCGAGATCTTCGATCCCCGGTTCAGCGTCAGCTATCACGTGGTCAAGGATCACACCCTGCGTTTCATCGCTTCGCGGGCTCATCGCACGCCGAGTCTGTACGAGGCTTACGGGAATACCCAGAAGACCCCGGCCGGTGCGACATCACCGCTTGACCGCACCTATCTCGCGGTGCCCGGTCTGCAGTCTGAACGAATCGATACGCTGGAAGTCGGCTACCTCGGGGAGTTGAAGCCGGCCAGGGCCAGCCTGGATATTCGTGCTTTCCACGAACGGATCCCCGATCGCATCCAGATCCTGCCTTACGCCTTGCCGGCTTCGGCAGCCGAAGATCGCGACGACTTGGGGACGCGGAACAGCACCAGTAATAACACCAACTTTCCTTACGGTCGGGCCGACGGTGCCTTCAACATTGAAAGCGTGGTCATCCAGGGTTATGAATATCAGTTGCGCTGGCAGCCGTTCGAGACAACCCGCCTGCTCTACAACCACGCCTACATTCGTACCTATGCCAATCTGACCGACGAGTCGGTTGTTGCCGATACGCGCGGTGGCAACGTCAACAAGATTTCCCGGCAAACGACCGAGTCGGCGCCCCGCAATTCGCAGTCGGCGATGGTGGTGCAGCGCCTGCCCTACGATATCGAGGCTTCGCTGATGTACTACAAGAGCGGCTGGATGCGTTGGTTGCGCAATTCATATACCAGCCCCTACGAGCGGGTCGATTGGCGTCTGGCCAAGGCATTCCAGATCGGTGCGATCAAGGCGGAAGTCGCCTATACGGCGCAGATGGCCAATCACTCGATGGAAGGGCGGCGCAATACCCGGGTCGCCAACGAGATGCACTGGCTTTCGCTACGCCTCGATTTCTGACTCGCCCCGCGGCGGTCGGCTAGCCAGCCGACCGGATCACCGCCCCTTCCAGCCAGACTTCGAACGGCTCGCAGGGCGCGACGGCGAGGCCCTGGGCGTAGCTGATGCCGAGTTCTTCGAGCTGGTTGAGGGTGGCGGGGTCATCGACGTTCTCGGCGATCGAATAGATGCCGAGGTCGGCGGTGATTTCCTGCACTGCGCGCAACAATGCGGTGGACGCCCGGTTGCCGCCCAGATCGCGGGTCAGGCTGCGGCTGAGTTTGACGCAGCTCGGCGAAATCGCCCGCAGGTGGTTGAAGGACGACAGCCCGCCGCCAAAATCGTCGAGGCCGACCTGGCAGCCGAGGGCGCGTACCTGGCGGGAAAACTCCATCGCCTGGCTGCTCTGGTGGGTCGTCACATCCTCCGAGAAAATCAGGCAGAGGCCGTTGCCGGGAAGATTCTTGCTGGCCAGGAGGCGGGCGATCAGGTCGATCACCGAACGCCGGCTCAATGAATTCCGCGACAGCGGGACCAGGCAGTGCAGTTCCTTGTTGTTGCGGCGTGCCCGGTCAAGGGCGGCGATTGCGGTTTCGATGAAGCGCTGGTCGATGATGCCGGCCAGATCGTAGCGTTCGGCCGCATCGATCAGGGCGGAGAGGGCGATCGGCGCCTGGCCGGGTTCGTTCAGGCGGGCGCTCAGTTCTACGCAGTGGCCGTTCAGCGTTTCGCTCTGCAGCGCGTGCAGCGGCAAGGCTTCGATCAGCAGACGGTCTTCGGCCAGGGCGCTGCCCAGGCGGGCTGCCCAGTTGTTGCTTTCGTGGCGGCGTTCCGGGGTGTTGGTGGCTTCCTGCTCGCAGACCTGGTTGCGGCCGCTTTCCTTGGCGCGGTAGCAGGCGGCGTCGCCAGCGGCGAGCACTTCGTTGATGTTGCGGACGCGCCGGCCGACCGGCGTCAGGCCGATACTGGCGCCGATCGAGAAGACCTTGTCCTGCCAGATGAAGCGATAGGCACCGGCCAGGCCGCAGATGTCCTCGGCGACCTGACGGGCGCGGCTGCCGCTGCAGTTGGCCAGGATGATGCCGAACTCGTCGCCACCGAGGCGAGCCAGCGTGTCTTCCTCGCGCAGCCGGCCCTGGAAAAGCTGCGAGATCTGGCGCAGCAGTTCATCGCCGGCCAGATGGCCGCAGGTGTCGTTGACCGGCTTGAAGCGGTCGAGGTCGATGAACAGCACGCTGAATTCCTCGCCGCCAGCCTGCACGCTGGACAGCGCCTTCTCCAGCCGGTGCTCGAATTCCCGCCGGTTGAGGAGGCCGGTCAGCGAGTCGTGGCGCGCCTGGAAGGCAAGCTGGGCGGTGGCTTCCTCGATCCGGCTCTGCATCGAGCGATGGACATCCTCGATATGATTGGCCATTTCGTTGAAGCCCTGCTCGAGAATGCCGAATTCGGCGCTTGAATGGTTCGGCACCCGGGTGTCGAAGCGTCCCGAGGACATTTCGCGGACGGCCTGGGCGAGGCGCTTGATCGGCCGGGACAGGCTGTCGGCCATGGCGATGGCCAGCGCGGCGATCAGGATCAGGCCGATCAAAACGATGAGCAGGCCGCGCAGCAGCAGGTCGCGCTGCTGGTTGATCAGTTCCGATTTGTCGAATTCGACGAAGACATGCCCGATGACTTCCTGCGGGGCCGGTATGTTGTTGGTGGAGACCGGTTCGAACAGCGTGTCGGCTTCGTTCAGCGAGCGGAGGACCGGCGCGCCGAAGGCGATCCAGCGATCGCTCTCGGTGACCAGGGCGGGTTCGTTCAGGGACTGGCGCAGGGCTTCGCTGGCCAGCGAGACGCGGCCGCTGACGGCGATCGCCCGGCCCTTCGGATTGACGATGACGGCGGCCTTGACGCCGGACTCCTGGACGGTGGTCTGGGCCAGCCCGTGCAGGCTTTCCAGTTGGCCGGAAATAATCCCGTATTCGCTGATCTGAGCCAGGTAGCGGACGGTGGCCAGGGCTTTGGTCCGCAGCTCGCCCTCCAGGGTCCGGATGCCGCTCAGGGTGAAATAGGAGACCAGGGTGATGGCGATCACTGCGCTGGGCAGCAGTGACAGCAGCAGCAGGCGCTGGCGCAGGTTGAGGCGGCTCATCGGGCCTCCTTGTCGGCAAGCATGGCACGGCGGATGGCGGCTTCGTCCTGAATGTTCAGGTCGAGCGCCTGGGCGACGTTCGAATTGATGACTACCGCAAACTGGCTGGGCGGCATCGGGGGCGGCAGCGTGGCGCTGAACGACTGGGTCAGTTCAGCTGCCTGGCGGGCAATCTGGGCCGGCGTCGAATACAGTGCGGCGAGCGCCCCGGCATTGACGAAGGCGGCCGAGAAGGCGACCACCGGGCGCTGGTAGCGGTAGGTGGTGACGAGAATGGCCTTGATATTCTCGCGCCGGTAAATCTGGGTGTCGGGAATCGCCAGCAGCAGATTGACGCGGGGCAGCAGGCTGTTCAGGGTTGGCAGCAGGGTCTGTTCGGTGTCGCTGTCCTCGCTGTCCAGCGTCAGGCCGGCCGTGGCGAAGGCTTGGCGGAACTGGCCGATGGCAGCCCGGGTTTCGCTGCTGACCAGCATGCCAACGCGTTTCTTGCCGGGCAGCAGATGGCGTAAAAAAGCGGCCTGGCGGCTGGCGGGTTGGTCGAGATAGATCGCCGTCGTGCGGCGGCCGCGACCGGGATTTTCGGCGAGCAGTTTTTCGTAGGCCTGGCGCGGGATCAGGGTGGCGACGACCGGCGTCGAGCCGCCCTGGTTGAGGACCTGGCGGAAGGCATTGCTGCCGACGGCGATGATCAGGTCGGGGCTGCTGCCGGCCAGGCTGTCGCTGCCGCCCTGGCTGCCGATTTTCCAGTGCGAGCCTTCCAGGGCGTCGCGGTAAGTACTGGCGAATTCGGCATAGGGGCCGGAATTTTCGCTGAGGACCAGCGCGACGCTAGCGGCCCGCGCCGTTGAGGCGGCGAGCAGGAAAACGAGAAGGAGACGCAGGACGAGGAGCACCGCCGCAATATAGCTGCTCGCCCTATGCCGTTGCAATGGCGGATTACCCCGGGTTAGCGGGTGGCGAGCAGGGCGGAGATTTGCCGGCTGATTTCATCGACCGGCGTGGCGAAGGCAAATTTCTTGATGAACTGGCCATCCGGGCCGAGCAGGATCATCCCGGCCGAGTGGTCGACCGCGTAACGGTCGGCCGGCGTGCCCGGTTCGCGGACCTTGGCATAGCGGATCTTGAAGTTGTCGGCCGCCCGGCGGACGAGGGCGGGTGGGCCGTTCAGGCCGAGGATTCGCGGGTCGAAGAAGGCGGTGTAGGTTTTCAGCACCTGGCCGGTATCACGCTCGGGGTCGACCGAGATGAACAGCGGCTGGAGGCGGCTGGCCTGCTCGCCGAGTTCTTTCAGGATGGCGGCCATTTCGACCAGGGTGGTCGGGCAGATGTCCGGGCAATAGGTGTAGCCGAAGGCGATGAGCTGGAAGCGGCCGCGGAAATCCTCGCTGCTCACCGAGCGGCCGTTCGGGTCCTGCAGCAGGTAGCGGGGCACGATGCCGCTGTTTTCCTCCTTGAGCAATTGCAGGCTTTGCGTCGCCTGGGCGGCGGCCGGGCCAGCCAGCAGCAGGCCGAGGAGGAGGGCGGCGCAGCGGATCATCGGCTCGGGAACGCAGCGCTCAGCTGCTTTTCCGCCTCGCCCAGGCGTTTGGCCAGGGTCGCGGCGTCCGGGCAGGTCTTTTTGCCATTACCGAACTGCAGGTAGCTGGCGCTCGTTGCTTCTTCGAAAATCTCGCCGTTGGCACGGGTTTTCGGCGCCGTTGTCTGCACCGCATTGCGGGCCCGGCTGACGATGGCCGGTTGCTGGCAGGCCAGTGCGATGCCGTTGATTTCACCGAGCTGGCTGATGGCGGTATTGCCCTCTTCGGCGGCGAAGGCCGGGGTGGCGAACGGCAGGGCGAGGGCAAGGGCAAGGACAGCGATTTTCATGGGTAATCTCCGGTCGACAGGCCAGCGATTATAGCCAGCGTGGGCTGGCGATCTTTCTTAGAAATCAAATATCTCGAGCAATTGCGGCAGGCCCTCGCTGATCGCCACCGGCCCCGGGGTCAGGATCACGGCCGATTTGATTTCGTGCATTTTCCCGTTGTTGACCGCCGGAATGGCCTGCCAGCCCGGGCGGGCGGCGACGCGTTCGGGCCGGAAGTGCTTGCCGCACCAGGAACCGATGATGACGTCGGGGGCGGCGGCAATCACCGCTTCCGGCGTCGGCCGGCGATCCTTGGCCAGCGGCGAGCGGGCCTGCTCGGCAAAAACGTCCTCGCCACCGGCGATTGCTATCAGTTCCGAAGCCCAGCGGATGCCGCTGATCAGCGGCTCGTCCCATTCCTCGAAATAGACGCGCGGTTTACGGCCGGTGCGGGCCAGGCGTTCGGCGGCGATGGCGCGGGTTTTCTCAATCTCGGCTTCCAGACCGGCGACGATTTCCAGCGCCTTGGCTTCGGCGCCGACCAGGCGGCCGACGGTTTCGATCATGCCGAGAATGTCCTCGACGCTGCGCATATTGAGGGCATAGACCGGCACGCCGGCCTTGATCAGGTCGCGCGAAATCTCGCTTTGCAGGTCGGAGAAGGTCAGCACCAGGTCGGGCTGGGTGGCCAGGATCTTGTCGATGTCACCGCTGGTGAAGGCAAAGACCTTGGGTTTTTCCTTGCGCGCTTGCGGCGGCCGTACCGTGTAGCCGGAGATGCCGACGATGCGGTCCTGCTCGCCGAGGGCGTAGAGCACCTCGACGGTTTCGGTGGTCAGGCAGACGATGCGTTGGGGCAGGCGGGGCATGGGTTTTTACTTGGCGGGACGATGGCTTCTTGCGACATCGAGATGGGAACAAAGTTTCTCGGCCCCGTCGAGAATGCGCGGCGTGTGGCGCTGCATGATGTCGGGGTTGATGTGGAACAGGTTGTCGCGCTTGACCGCCGTCATCCGCGTCCATTTGTCCCAGTCGTGCAGCCATTCCGGCTTGGCGTCGCCCATGCCGGTGGCGACGATGGCTTCCGGGTCGGCTTCGAGCACCGCTTCGACGCTGACTGTCGGCGCCATCTGCTTGAGGTGGCCGAAAACATTGTCGCCGCCGCAGAGCAGGATCGCATCGCTGATGATCTGCGGGCCGCCGACCGTCATCAGCGGCGATTTCCAGATCTGGTAGAAAACGCGCACTTTCGGCTTGTTGGCATTGGCGGCGCGCAGCCCTTCCAGGCGCTTGCGGAAACGTTCGGCGGCGGCGTTGGCGGCGGCCTCGGTGCCGGCCAGCTGGCCCATGCGGACAAGCTGGTCGGCGACGTTTTCCATCTTGTTCGGCTGCGAGACATGCACGGTCAGGCCGAGCGCCTTCAGCTTGCCGATCTGCGGCATGTTGTTGCCGCTTTCCCAGGCCAGCACGAGGTCGGGCTTCAGTGCGGCGACGGCTTCGAGATCGACCCGCGAATAACCGCCGACGCGCGCCACCTTCTTCGCTTCCGGCGGGTAGTCGCTGTAATCGACGGTGCCGACCAGCTTGTCGCCGGCGCCGGCGGCAAAGAGGCTTTCGGCGATGTGCGGGGCGAGGGCGACGATGCGCTTGGCCGGCGCCTTGAGGCGGACTTCCTGGCCGGTATCGTCCTTGACCACGATATCGGCCTGGGCGGTGGACAGCGTGGCGAGTCCGGCGGTCAACGCCGCCAGAAGGCGAAAAACGGGCAGGGCGGGAGTTGTCTTGATCATGCGGGTTTCCATCCGGCAAGGGCGGTAGCCAGGCGCTGCCAGCCGGCTTCGTCGCCGGGCAGGCCGAAGCGGAGCAGCGGCTGCTGGTCGAAACGGCGGGTCAGGATGCCTTGGCGGGCGAGGGCTTCGTGCAGTTCGCTGGCCTGCGGTGTGGTCAGCGTCGCGAAGAGGGCGGTCGATTTGACTTCGCCGAGCGGTGCCAGCAGTTGGTGCAGGCGTTGGCCGGCGGCCAGCAATTGCTGCCGGGTGCTCGCCTGCCAGGCGCGATCCTGCAGGGCCAGTTTGGCGACTGCGCGGGCCGGGCCGCTGATCGTCCACGGTCCCATTGCCTCCTGCATTTTGTTCAGCAGGTCGGGGGCGGCGAACAGGAAGCCGACGCGGGCGCCGGCCAGGCCGAAGAACTTGCCGAGCGAACGGAGCACGATCAGGTTCGGCGCTTCGGCGCTGCCGGCCAGCGGCGTCAGGCTGTCGGCCGGCGTCGGGTCCATGAAGGCTTCATCGACGATCAGCCAGCCGCCACGCTTTTTGAGCTGTTGGGCAGCGTCTACCGCCAGCTCGTGCGGGTGGCGATCGCCGGTCGGGTTGTTCGGGTTGCAGAGCAGCACGTAGGGCGTCGCCGCGGCCAGGGCGCGCGGCAGCATGGCGTTCTGCAGGAAACGCAGGCGGTGGCCGGCCCGTTGCCAGGCCTGCGGGTGCTCGCTGTAGATCGGCGAAATGCAGGCGACGACGGCGCGCGGCAACAGGGTCGGCAGCAACTGGATGGCGGCCTGCGAGCCGGCGACCGGCAGCAGGTTGGCGTTGCCGTAATAGGCCGCGGCGGCGCTTTCCAGGCCGTCGCCGCTCTCCGGCAGGCGATGCCAGACCTCGTTCGGCAAGGCCGGCACCGGCCAGGTTTGCGGATTGATGCCGGTGGACAGGTCCAGCCAGCGGTCGAGCGGGATATCGTAATGGGCTGCGGCTACGCGCAGGCGTCCGCCATGCTCAAGCATGCAGGGCTCCGGAAATGATGAAGAGGACGGCCAGCCACAGCCAGAGGCTGCGCCGGATCAGCGTGATGGCGCGCAGCAGGTCGGCGGCGACCGGGGCCGGCCCGTCGCCGAGCGGCGGGCGGATTTCTTCGTGGCCGTGATAGATCGCGGCGCCGCCGCAGCGTACGCCGAGACTGCCGGCGCCGGCTGCCATCACCGGCCCGGCATTCGGGCTGTCCCAGCCCGGCGCCTGCGTCCGCCAGCAGGCCAGCGCCGTTCGCGTCCGGCCGAGCAGGGCGTAGCTCAGCGCGGTCAGGCGGGCCGGCAGCCAGTTCAGCGCGTCGTCGAGGCGGGCGGCCGGGCGGCCGAACAGGTTGTAGCGTTCGGTGCGGTAGCCCCACATCGCGTCCAGCGTGTTGGCCAGCCGGAAGAGCAGGGCGCCGGGCCCGCCGAGCAGGGCGAACCAGAACAGTGTGCCGAAGATGGCATCGTTGCCGTTTTCAAGTACCGATTCGACGCCGGCCTTGGCGACGCCGGACTCGTCGAGGCTCGATGTTTCACGGGAAACAATCCAGCCCACCCGTTGCCGAGCTTCGTCGAGCCGGCCTTCCTGCAGGGGCTTGGCGATGGCTGCGGCGTGTTCGCACAGGCTTTGTGCGCCGAGCGCGAAATAGAGCAGCAATACGTCGATGGCGAACGGCGCCAGCGGGCGCAGCCAGACGGCGAGGCCGACCCAGGGGCCGACGGCGAGCAGCCAGGCGACGGCGCCGCCGGCCAGCGAACGGCGGTTGAGCTGACGTTCGAGCCGCGCCGCCAGGTGGCCGAAACCGACCAGCGGGTGCCAGCGGCTGACTTCGCCGAGCAGGCGGTCGAGCAGCACGGCCGTCAGGGCGGCCAGCGGCATGGCAAAGGGCTCGAAGACCAGGGTCACTTCGGGAAAACCTGGTTTTGCTGGATGGCGGCCTGCATGTCGCCGAGGGCTGCGGTCAACGGGTCGTTTTGGGCCAAATCCCTGGCGCCCCATTGTTCGAAATAGAGCAGGTCGTTGATCGGCAGGCGCGGCAGCCAGCCGGCCTTTTCCAGCTCCGGCCGGTCCTTGAAGTGGCTGACGTAGCCGATACACAGGTAGGCGACGGGCACGATGTGGTGCGGGATGCCGAGCGCGTCCTGCAGCGCCTTTTCGTGAAAGATGCTGACCCAGCCGACGCCCAGCCCTTCGGCGCGGGCGGCCAGCCAGAGGTTCTGCACGGCGCACACGCTGCTGTACAAATCCATGGTCGGGATGTGCGTGCGGCCGATGACAACCGGGCCGCTGCGGCTGCGGTCGCAGGTAATGCACAGGTTGATCGGCGCTTCCAGGATGCCCTGCAGCTTCAGGCTGCTGTAGATCTCGCGCTTTTCGTCCGGGAACATCTGCGCCGCTTCGCGGTTGGCGGTGGCGAAGATGTCGTGCACGCGCTGCTTGACCTCGTCCGAACGGACGAGCAGGAAGTTCCACGGCTGCATGAAGCCGACCGAGGGCGCATGATGGGCGGCCATCAGCACGCGGCTGAGCACCTCGTCGGGGACCGGCGTCGGCAGGAACTGGCCGCGCACGTCGCGACGGTTGAAAATGGCTTGATAGACCGCCGCCCGGTCGGCGTCGGAAAAAGGGTGTGCGCTGGGCGCGTTGTGGTTTTCCATGGATTCCCCTTCTGGAAAAACGAGAGCTGCCTGGCCGTGCAGCCTTGCCTTGTCTCCCGGCCGGTCTTCTGACTCGGATTCACCCCCTCGACGCGCCTTCCCGGCTAAAGCCAGTGGCCTGATGCGTCGAGCGTCATCCTTACAGCGCTGGGCACGTGGCGGATTCGCACCGCCTTCCCGATTCTCCGCCCGGCGCGAACCGAACGGCACCCGGAGACACCTGCCCAAGCAATTTGGGCGGGGCCGATGCTAAGCGAGGCGGCGCAGCGAAGCAAGTGCCATAATTACCGGCTTTGCTTCCGATCGCCTACCCCATGTCCTGCTTTTCCCTGATGGTGCAAGGCACCACCTCCGATGCCGGCAAATCGACGCTGGTCGCCGCCCTGTGCCGGATTTTCAAGCGCCGCGGCATCAATGTCGCGCCCTTCAAGCCGCAGAACATGGCCCTCAATTCGGCGGTCACCGTGGATGGCGGCGAGATCGGCCGCGCCCAGGCGCTGCAGGCGCTGGCCTGCGGCCTGCCGCCGCATACCGACTTCAACCCGGTGCTCTTGAAGCCGACCACCGACAAGAAGGCGCAGGTCATCATCCACGGCAAGGTGGCGATCGACCTCGATGCCAAGGCCTACCACGAGTACAAGCCGCGGGCGATGGGCGCCGTGCTCGCCTCCTGGGAGCGCCTGACCGCCGCCTACGACTGCGTGCTGGTCGAAGGCGCCGGCTCGCCGGCCGAAATCAACCTGCGCGCCCGCGACATCGCCAACATGGGCTTTGCCGAGGCGGTCGATTGCCCGGTCATCATCGTCGCCGACATCGATCGCGGCGGCGTCTTCGCCCACCTGGTCGGCACGCTGGAACTGCTTTCGCCGTCCGAGCAGAACCGGGTCAAGGGTTTCGTCATCAACCGTTTCCGCGGCGATATCGGGCTCCTCGAATCCGGCCTGACTTGGCTGGAAGAGCGCACCGGCAAGCCGGTGCTCGGCGTGCTGCCCTATCTGCACGGCCTGATGCTCGATGCCGAGGACGCCATCGCGACCGCTGCGGTCGACGGCAAAAAAACGGCAAAATTGAAAGTGGTTGCCCCGGCCTATCCGCGCGTTTCCAACCACAACGACCTCGACCCGCTGCGCCTGCACCCGGAAGTCGATTTCCGCTGGGTCGGGCCGGGCGAAACGCCGCCCGCCGCCGACCTGATCGTACTGCCCGGCTCGAAGGCGGTGCGCGCCGACATCGAGTGGCTGCGCACGCAGGGCTGGGAGGCGGCGCTCAACAAGCATCTGCGCTACGGCGGCAAGGTGATCGGCCTTTGCGGCGGCTACCAGATGCTCGGCGGCATGCTGCACGACCCGCTCGGCCTCGAAGGCCAGCCCGGCAGCACGCCGGGCCTCGGCGTGCTGGACGTCGAAACGACGCTGGAAACGGAAAAGCAACTGCGCAATGTCGCGGGGCATCTCGCTCTGCCCGGCTCGCCGGCGATGCGCGGCTACGAGATCCACCTCGGCATCACGCGCGGCCCGGGCCTGGCCCAAGCGGCGGTGCAACTGGCCGATGGGCGCAGCGACGGTGCCATTTCAGCCGACAACCAGGTCTTTGCCACCTATTGCCACGGCCTGTTCGACCATCCCGACGCCTTGACCGCCTTGCTCGCCTGGGCCGGCATGACGGAGAGCGCCCAGGTCGATTTCGCCGCCCGCCGCGAAGCCGATCTCGACCGCCTGGCCGATTCGGTCGAAGCGGCGCTCGACTGGTCGAAAATGGGGGCTTTCCTGCCGCTGGCCTAGCCGGGGCCGGCCGCCGGCACGTCGTCGTGGTGGATGCGCTTGAGCGCTACCTGGCGCTGGATTTCGCGGAAATCGTTTTCCCGGCCGTGCAGCGCGTACTGGCTGCGGATGGCGCTGAACACTTTTTTCGCGTCCGGGCTGGCCATCAGGTGTTCGGCGTGGCGGTCGGCCAGGTCGTTGTCGGTGAGCGACAGCGCCGCCCGCATCACGTCGAGCCGGGTTGCCGGTTCGAGTTCGCTGGCCAGTAGCGCCGGGCGCAGACCGGCAAAGCGCGGTTTGCCCTTGTCGACCGAACTGATCGCCAGCAGCGCGGCAAAGCTGGCCTGGCCGTCGAGACCGAGAACCATGATTTCGCTGTCGCGCAGGCCGACCAGGACCTTTTCGGCCGAAATCTTGTCGCCCTTGTCGATATGGCTACGGGCCAGGCTCAGCCGGTCTTCGGTGGTCACCGCGCCGGGCATGGTGTCGTTGGCGACGACATCGGCCAGCGCCGCCCGCGCCGTCTCCATATCGCCGTTCAAGGTCGCGGCCTCGGCCAGCAGGCGCTTGCGCAAGTAATTGCGCGGCGTTTTCTTGCTCACTTCGTCGAGCACCTTCTGCGCTTCGGCGTGCTCGCCCTGGGCCATGCAGATGTTGGCCTTGATGTCCGAGGCATCGAAGAAGTGCGGCGTGCCGGCGACGACGCGCTCGATTTCGTCGCGCGCCTCGGTCAGCCGGTTCTGCTTGTGCAGCGAGCGGGCGACGCCGGCCCGCGCCCAGGGGAACTCGTAATTGTCGAGAATGTTCCGGTAGCTGGCTTCGGCCGCTTCTGCATCGCCGCTGGCGAGCTGCACTTCGGCCTCCTGGCGGAGGATTTCGAAACGATAGGGCCGGCCTGCCTCGCTGTCGCGCTGCGCGTTGAGGATGGCCAGCGCCCGGGCATATTCCTGCTGCCGTTTTTCCTTGTAATAGGCGGCGAAGAAATTCTTCTTGGCGACGATGCGTTCCAGCCGCAGCAGCAGCTTGTCCGGCGAAAAGGGCTTGATGATGTAGTCGTCGGGGACCAGTTCGACGGCGGAAACCACCTGTTCGTAGGCCTGTTCGCCAGTCACCATCATGAAGATGCATTCGTCCGGCAGCAGGTTGAAGCGGCGCAGTTCTTCGAGCAGTTGCTGGCCCGAGCGGCCCTCGCCGAGCACGTAGTCGCAGAGGATGATGTCCGGCGTGTTGTTGCGGATGCGGTAAATGGCGTCCTGGTAGTTGGAGGCGAACTCGACGGCAAAGGCGCCGACCGTCTGCGCGATGGTACGCAAGGCATCGCGGGCCAGCGGCTGGTCGTCGATGACGAGAAAGCGCTTCTGGCTGAAATCGGCCATCACGGCAGCCTCAGTTCGAAGCGGGCGCCGCCGAGACTGGCCGAGTTGTCCAGGCGCAGGCTTCCTTGCCGGCCCTGGCGGACATGCAGCAGAGCCAGGCGTTCGGCCACCGTCAGGCCAACCCCGGCGGCCGGTGGCAGGCTGGCGAAGCCGGGGCCATCATCCTCGACCGCCAGCACCAGGCCGTCACCGTCGCGGCGGGCGCTGAGGAGAACGGCGCGGCGCGCAAAGCGGCCGGCGTTCTGCACGGCGTTGTTCAGCATGTCGCCGACCAGATCGCGATCAAGCGGCCATTCGTCGGCCAGCGGACAGTCCACCGTCAGTTCGATGTTTTGCCGGGCAAGATGGCTTTTCTGGGCGAGAGCGACTTCGGCACAGAGGTCGCTGACGATGACCGGGGTGACGGCCGGGGTCGCGCTATGGCGCAGCAAGCGGTAGGCCGCCAGCGTCCGCGACAGTCGGTCGGCCGCCGCTTCGATGGCATAGCGGGCTTCACCCAGTGCAATGCCGTGCTGGGCTTCGGTGGCGGCAATCAGCGATTCGGCGACGAACATCTGGTTCTTCGCGTCGTGAATGCCGGAAGCGAGAATATCGAGCAATTTGTCCAAAGCAGTCCCTCTCCAGTGACATCTGTCGTGTCTTTGCTGGCAAGCATACCTCCGCTGGCGCTAAAGCGGGATAGATCCGGCGCCTCAGGCCGAGGAGCGCAGCGTGTAGGCCAGGCAGAGGCGGAGCGGGATCGCGGCGGCGGTGAACAGGTCGGTCAGCTCGCCGGCCGTCAATACTGCCGGAGCAACGCTGACCCGGCCGTTGCCGGCTTCGAAGACCGGGGTTTCGAGCAGGGACAGGCGGGCGGCTTCGAGCGTGGCGATCGTTGCTTCGTCAAGCTGGGTGCCGGCCAGCACGAGAAAGTGAATGACCGGGGCCGGGACGCGGACCAGCGGGTCGTCGCCGGCCAGGCGGGGCAGCGGCGAATTGCGGACGCGGGAATCTTCCTCGATGCGCCAGGGCCAGATGAACAGGCCGGGGGCGTCGTCCGGCCGGCTGATCCGGACCGGCAGCGTGGCGTGTTTCTCGATGACGTGAGACAAGGCAGTCAGGCGGGAGAAAAGGGGCATGGCGACCTCCTGAAAATGCCGGTTAGATTCTTCAGGTTAGCACAGGCCGGGTGCCTTGAGAGTCAGCGGCAGGCCCGCCGCGACCAGCGTCACCTGGTCGCAGGCGGCAGCGACGCGCTGGTTGAGGCGGCCCTGCTCGTCGGCGAAGAGGCGCGACACCGGATGCATCGGCACGATGCCCCAGCCGACTTCGTTGGAGACGAGAATGATGTGGCCCGGCAGTTGGGGGAGCAGGGCGATCAGTTCGCCTGTTTGCTGCGTGAACAGCGGGCAGTCGATGGCTTCGCCGGCCTCGGCCTGGCTGGCCGCGCGGCCGGCGAAGAGCAGGTTGGAGAGCCACAGGGTCAGGCAGTCGACCAGCAGGCAGGTGTCCGGCGCCGCCAGTTCGTGCAGTTTGGCGGCCAGGTGCAGGGTTTCTTCGGCGCAGCCCCAATCGGCCGGGCGGCGTGCGCGGTGATGGGCGATGCGGCGGGCCATTTCGCCGTCGCGCGCTTCGGCCGTCGCCAGGTAAATTACGCGGCGGCCGCTGGCCGCGGCCCGCTGTTCGGCGAGCAGGCTCTTGCCCGAACGGGCGCCGCCAAGAATCAGTTCTTTCATGGCCGGCACTTTAGGTGATTGCGCCCCCAACCGGCAAGCCGGATAATCCGGGCCGATTCGATAAAACGGAACACGGTGCAAATCCGTGGCGGGCCCGCCGCTGTAATCGGGGACGGATGTCGCGACAGACCACTGCCTATGGGGAAACAGACCCGGCGGGAAGGTGCGGCAGACGGCTG
>Ga0316604_10001507_pt1 | contig 20211 bp, 9 predicted proteins | sample OWC_soil_day20_C_FD_207650 | JGI IMG/M metagenome (GOLD analysis project Ga0316604, IMG submission 207650) | Wetland soil microbial communities from Old Woman Creek delta, Ohio, United States - OWC_soil_day20_CT | ecosystem: Environmental > Terrestrial > Soil > Wetlands | place: USA: Ohio...
GAGCCAGACGAACGTCACTTCCTTGCGGACGCTCTCCGGAATGTCTTCGAGATCCTTGCGGTTGCGGGCGGGCAGCAGCACGGTGCGGATCCCCGCGCGATGGGCGGCGATGGTCTTTTCCTTGATGCCGCCGACGGGCATCACCAGCCCGCGCAGGCTGATCTCACCCGTCATCGCCACGTCGTTGCGCACGGTCTTGCCCGTCAGCAGTGAGACAAGCGCGGTGTAGAGCGCCACGCCCGCGCTCGGGCCGTCCTTCGGGATCGCACCCGCCGGCACGTGCACGTGGATGTCGCTCTTCTCGAACAGCGCGGGATCGAGCCTGAGCGCCTCGGACTGCGACTTGACGAGGCTCAGCGCCGCTTGCGCGCTTTCCTTCATCACGTCGCCGAGTTGTCCGGTGAGGATCAGCGCTCCCTTGCCCGGCACGCGCGTGGCCTCGATGAACAGGATGTCGCCGCCGACCGGCGTCCAGGCGAGGCCGGTTGCCACGCCCGGAACGCTCACGCGCATGGCCACCTCGTTCTCGAAGCGCGGCGCGCCGAGGATCTCGGCAACCTCCGGGGCATCGACATGCACCGCGGTCGTCTTGCCTTCCGCAATGCGGACCGCGACGTTGCGCAGCACGGCGCCGATCTGGCGCTCCAGGTTGCGGCAGCCCGCCTCGCGCGTGTAGTCGCGCGCGATCTGGTGCAACGCCTCGTCGCTGATCGTCGCCTGCTCGGGCTTCAGGCCATTCGCCTTGAGCTGCCGGCCCACCAGGTAGCGCCGCGCAATCTCGACTTTTTCCTCTTCCGTGTACCCGGTGAGCTCGATGATCTCCATGCGGTCGCGCAGCGGGCCCGGGATGGTGTCGAGCTGGTTCGCGGTCGCGATGAACAGCACCTTCGACAGGTCGAACGGGACGCCGAGGTAGTTGTCGCGGAAAGTCGAGTTCTGTTCCGGGTCGAGCACCTCGAGCAGCGCCGAGGCCGGGTCGCCCTGGATGCCGTGGCCGAGCTTGTCGATTTCGTCGAGCATCAGCAGGGGGTTGCGGGTGCCGGCCTTGCGCAGCGCCTGGATGATGTTGCCCGGCAGCGCACCGATGTACGTGCGACGGTGACCACGGATCTCGGCCTCGTCGTGCGTGCCACCCAGGCTCGTACGCTGGAACTTGAGCCCGAGCGAGCGGGCGATACTCTGGCCGAGAGAGGTCTTGCCGACGCCCGGGGGGCCCACGAAGCACAGGATGGGGCTGCGGCCCTCGGGGTTCAGCTTGCGCACGGCGAGGTACTCGACGATGCGCTTCTTGATCTTCTCGAGGCCGTAATGGTCTGCGTCGAGGATGCCGCGCGCGCGCGCGATGTCGATCGACTCGTCGTCGAGCTTCGACCACGGCAGCGCGATCAGCGTGTCGAGGTAGGTGCGCGCCATCGAGTACTCGCCGCTCGCCTCGTTCATGCGCTCGAGGCGCTTCAGCTCCTTGCGCGCGTGTTCCTCGATGTCGGGCGGCATGCCCGCTTTCGTGATCGCCTCGGCGAGATCGGCAACCTCCTCGCCGCCACCCTCGTCGCCCAGCTCCTTCTGGATCTGCCGCATCTGCTCGCGCAGCAGGATCTCGCGTTGGCGATCGTCGATCGCCTCCTTCGTCTGCTGCTCGATCTGGCGCGAGAGCTTCAGCACCTCGACGCGCTTGGTGAGGTGCGTCGCAACCTTCTCGAGGCGCTCGCGGACCTCGGTCGTTTCGAGGATCTCCTGCTTGTCCGCCGGCTTGACGTCGAGGAAGCTCGCAATGGTGTCAGCCAGCGTGGAGGCCGACTCGATGGACTGCACGCTGTTCGCCAGCTCGGCCGGCGCTTGTGGCAGCAGCGAGATGGCCTCGACGGCCTTCTGTTTCAGGTAGAGCGCCCGGGCCTCCACCTCGGCGTGCGATACGCCGGTGTCGGACAGGAATTCGACGCGCGCCACGAGGTACGGGAATCCGCCCACCTGGTCGAGCACCCGGAAACGACGCTCGCCCTGGCAGACGAGGTGGTGGGTGCCGTCTGGCGCAGTGATGTAGCGGACGATGCTCGCGACAGTACCGACGCGGTGCAAGTCGTCGAAGCCGGGGTCTTCCGTCTGCGCGTCCTTCTGCAGCAGAAACCCGACCTTGCTGTCCGCCCGTACCGCTTCCTGGGCGCCGGCCACGGTCTTCTCGCGCTTGATGGCCACCGGTAGCACCACGCCCGGGAACAGCACCATGTTGCGTACCGGCAGGACGATCAGCATGTCCTCCGGCAGGCTTGGGGCGGTCCGCTGCTCGCCGGCCGGCGGGGAAGGCTTGGTCTCGTTCGTGCTCATCCGTTCACCTCGACCCGGTCAGCGCCGGGCCAGCAGCAGTTGCAGGCACCCATTCGTGAATTCCTGCCCAACCAGTTCCCAGGCGCCGGCCGGCAGGGTCAGCCGGCGCTCGAATCGACCGTAAGGAATCTCGAGGCGCTGGATGGTGGCGCTGCCGCGTCGCATGGGCAGGCGTCGGTCCCCGCGAACCACCAGTTCGCCCGGCGCACAGATCAGCTCAACCCGGTCCGGCGCGACGCCGGGCAGCGCAACCTCGACGAGGATCTCCTCGCCGCCCGCATACACGTCGATCGGCGGCTCCCAGCGTGGCTGCTGCGCCCCGCCGGCCAGGCGAAAGAACTGCCGTTGCAATCGTTCGGCCTGGTCCAGGAGGTCCACGGCCTCCGACCACATCCAGACGGTGGGATCGCGTCGCTTCATCGTCCCGTCCATAGCGTTTCGATGAACCCGAGGTGGGGGCGGTTCAGCCACGAAACAATGCTGGACCGGATGAGCATGCGCGCCGGCCGGCCTCAGTGGTCAGCCAGGATTGATAGTCGCGTCAATGAGCAGCCTAATTTCATAAATATAATAAATAGAAACATAACAATAGGTGTCCAGCCTGCTGTTGTCGACCCGCTGCCCATGGGCCCGGCGTCCCACTATGCTTGCCGGGTGCCGCGCTCATCCGCCGACCGTTTCGACGCCAGCTTCTACCGCCGCTATTACCTCGACCCGCGCACCCGGGTGGTCACGCGATCGGAAATGGCGCGCCGGGCCGAACTCATCGCCGCCTTTGTCAGGCACGGCGAGTTCCGGGTCCGCTCGATTCTCGACCTCGGTTGCGGGCTCGGGCTGATGCGCGACCCGCTGCTCCAGCGGTTCCCGCGAGCGCGGTACACGGGCGTCGAGGCCAGTCCCTACCTTTGCAGGCGCTACGGCTGGGAACAGGGATCGGCCGCGACTTTCAGCGCGCCGCGGCCATTCGACCTGGTCGTTTGCTACGACGTGCTGCAGTACCTGACATCCCGGGAGGCCGCCGCCGCGATCCGCAACCTGAGCCGGCTCTGCGTCGGGGTGCTGCACTTTGGTGTGCTCACCCGGGAGGACTGGGATCTCTACTGCGACCAGCGCAACACCGACCGCAACGTCCACATCCGTCCGGCCGACTGGTACCGCCGCCGGCTCGCCCCGGCGTTCATCAACGCGGGTTCCGGCATGTTCGTCCGACGCGGCGCCCCGATCCACCTATGGGAACTCGACCAGATCGAGGTCCGGCGGTCGAGGCGGCAGGCGTGAGGCCGGACCGCGCGGGGTCCCCGGGGGCTGTACAATGCGCGCCTTTCGCACGCCTCCGGTTCCACTGATGCACGTCAACTTGCTGCGGCTGGTCCTGCCAGCATTCCTGCTCGTCGTCCTCGCGGGGTGCGGAACGACCCAGTCGTGCGGCGGCAATGACGAATACCTGGAGGCCGTGGACCGTCCGCCGCTCAACCTGCCCGAGGGGGTTCCGGCCACGGAGCGCATTTCGCCGCTCACGATCCCGCCGGCGGCACCCGATGCAGTGAAACTGGACCCGATGCCGCGTTGCCTCGACGAGCCGCCGCAGTATTTCGCGCGCAAGGGCGCCGTGGCGGATCCCGCCGAGGAAGCCGTGCGCGCCTGGGCGACAGCCTGGGCGGAGCGCCGGGCGGACGCGGTCACCAGCATGTATTCCCCCTCGTTCCAGGCCCCTGGCGAAGGCGGCTCGGCGGCGTTCATCGAGCAACGCTCCCAGCAGGTCACCACCGGCCGCGCCCCGTCGGCGCGTCTCGAGGACGTGACCGTGAGCGCAGTCGGCGCCGATCGCAGGGTCGTAACCTTCGTGCAGCGCTTTGGAGACGACGGGGTGCGCAAGGAACTCACCCTGGTCCATGAGGGGCAGAACTGGCGAATCGTCGCGGAGCGGACGATCGAAGTACTCTGACCGTGCGCCACACATCGCTACTGAGCAGCATCAGCCTTGCGCCGGGCACCCTGCGAGCCGTCCTGGTCGATCGCCTGACGCGCTCGCTGGGCAAGCATCCCGATACCGCCACCCAGCGCGACATCTACGACGCGCTGTCGCTCGCCGTCCGCGAGGAACTCGCTGCGCGCTGGCTCGCGACGCAGCGACGCCTGTCGCAGGCCGGCGTCAAGCGGGTGTGCTACCTCTCGGTCGAGTACCTGCTCGGCCGCTCCCTGATCAATGGCCTCTCGAGCCTCGACGGCGAGCTGGTGCAGGAAGCGCGCGAGGCGCTGCAGGATCTCGGGTTCGATCTCGAGAAGGTCTCGCGTGAGGAGGTCGACCCGGGTCTCGGCAATGGCGGCCTTGGGCGCCTCGCCGCGTGCTTCGTCGACTCGCTCGCCACGCTGCAGTTCCCGGCAGTGGGTTATGGCATCCGCTACGACTACGGCATCTTCACCCAGGCCATCGACGAGGATGGCCGGCAGCGCGAGATCGCGAGCAGCTGGCTCACGCAGCGCAACCCCTGGGAGATTCCGCGCGACGACGCCCGCTACGTGATCCGCTTCGGCGGACGGTGCGTCGCCTCGAACGATGCAACCGGCCGCACCCGGTACCGATGGGTCGACACGCAGAACATCTGGGCGGTTGGCTTCGACCAGCTGATTCCCGGCAACCGCAGCCTGACCGTGAACCACCTCCGGTTGTGGTCGGGCCGTGCGATCGCTCCGTTCAACGTCGAAGCGTTCAATGCGGGGCGCCACGCCGAGGCCTCGTCCGAGCAGGTCGAGGCCAAGAACGTCTCGCGCATCCTGTACCCGGACGACACCACGCCGCAGGGCAAGGAACTGCGCTTCAAGCAGCAGTACTTCTTCGTCAGCGCGAGCCTGCAGGACATGCTGGGGCAGCATCTCGCCGAAGGTCGTTCGCTCGAGTCGCTGCCCGACGCGATCGCGATCCAGTTGAACGACACGCACCCGGCACTGGCCATCCCCGAGCTGATTCGCCTGCTCGTGGACGAGCACGAGATGGAATGGGAGCGCGCCTGGGACATCACGCGGCGCGTGTTTTCCTACACGAACCACACGCTGCTGCCCGAGGCACTCGAAGTCTGGCCGGTCGCGTTCTTCGAGCGCGTGCTGCCGCGCCACCTGCAGATCATCTACCTCATCAATCGTGCGCTGCTGGACGAGGTTACGGCACGGCACCCGAACGACCACGAGCGACGCTCCCGCGTGTCGCTGATCGAGGAGAACCACGGTCGCCAGGTGCGCATGGCGCACCTCGCCGTGGTCGCGAGCCACACCGTCAACGGCGTGGCCAAGCTGCACTCCGAGCTGATGAAGCGGACGATCTTTGCCGACTTCGCCGAACTCTATCCCGACCGCTTCACCAACGTCACGAACGGCATCGCCGTTCGGCGCTGGCTCAAGCAGTCGAATCCGGGCCTCTCGGCGCTGCTGACCGAGCGGCTGGGCCACGGCTGGGAGAACGACCTCGAGGAACTCGAGCGCCTGCGCTGGGCCGCGGACGATGCGGATTTCCGCGATCGCTTCGGCGCCATCAAGACCGAGAACAAGGCGCGTCTCGCGGAGGTGATCCAGCGCCGCATTGGCGTCGAGGCGGACGTCGACTCGCTGTTCGACGTCCAGGTGAAGCGCATGCACGAGTACAAGCGGCAGCTGCTGAACCTCCTGTATGTCGTCACCCGCTACAACCGCATCCGCGCCAATCCCGGCGTCGATGTCGTGCCGCGCACGGTGATCTTCGCCGGCAAGGCGGCGCCCGGCTACACGATGGCCAAGGGCATCATCAAGCTGATCAACAACGTCGCGCGCGTGGTCAACTCGGACCGCAGCATCGCGGGCAAGCTGCGCGTGGTGTTCCTGCCGGACTACGACGTCTCGCTGGCACAGCGGATCATGCCCGCGGCCGACCTGTCCGAGCAGATCTCGACGGCCGGCATGGAGGCGTCCGGCACCGGCAACATGAAGTTGTCGCTGAATGGCGCGCTCACGATCGGCACGCTCGACGGCGCCAACATCGAGATTCGCGAGCAGGTCGGAGCCGAGAACATCTTCATTTTCGGCCTGACGGCCGACGAGGTCGCGGCCCAGCGCCGCAGCGGTTACTCGCCCTCGGAGATCGCCCGCGCCAATCCCGAGCTGCAGCAGACGCTGGACATGATCGACTCCGGGTATTTCACGCCCGGCAATCTCGCCGACGGCAAGCCGATCGTTGACCGGCTGCTGAGCGAGGGCGAGCCCTTCTTCGTGCTGGCGGACTTCGCGGCCTACGCCGCCGCCCAGGACGAGGTCGACGCCCTGTACGTACGCCCGGACGAATGGCGCCGCAAGGCCGTCATCAACACGCTCAGCATGGGCATCTTCTCCAGCGACCGCAGCATCCGCGAGTACGCGCAGCGCATCTGGCGCATCAAGCCCGTGATGTAACGCCCGGGCTCGCGCTAGACTGGGACCGTGGCCACCCTGCCGACCCTGTCGCCCGCTGACATCGACGCGCTCGTCAACGCGCGCCACCCGGAGCCGCGCTCGCTGCTCGGTTACCACGAATTCGAGCGAGAGGACGACGAGCCGCTGTGCGTCGTCCGCGTGCTCGAGCCCGATGCCGAGCACGTCGAGGTGCTCTGGGAGGATGGCCCGGCGGCCACCCTCCGCCGCATCCATGAACTCGGGTTGTTCGAAGGCCGGGTGCCGCGCCGCCGGCCGCTGAACCCCTATCGCCTGCGCATCCGTTACCGCAACGGCGCGGAAACCACGAAGCACGACGCCTATTTCTTCGCTCCGCAGCTGTCGGACTTCGACCTCTACCTGTTCGGCGAAGGCAACCACTACAGCATCTACTACAAGCTCGGTGCGCACCCGATCGTGCTCGACGGCCTCCCCGGGACGCGGTTCGCGGTGTGGGCCCCGAACGCCGAGCGAGTGAGCATCGTCGGGCCGTTCAACCTCTGGGACGGCCGCAAGCATGCCATGCAGACGCGCGGCGCCTCCGGTATCTGGGAGCTGTTCATTCCAGACGTCGGCCCCGGCACCGCCTACAAGTACGAGATCCGCACGCGCGCCGGCCGCACCATCCTCAAGGCGGATCCTTACGGCTTCGCGATGCAGCTGCGGCCCGACAACTGCTCAGTCGTCGTCACGCTCGACGGGCACGAATGGCAGGACCGTGCGTGGATGGAGGCGCGCTCGTCCGCGAACCACCTGACGCGGCCCATCAACATCTACGAGGTGCACCCGGGCTCGTGGAAGCGCGACTACGGCCACACCCCGCCGTTCCTGAACTGGCGCGAGTTCGCCGACCAGCTCATTCCTTACCTGCAGGACCTCGGGTATACGCACGTCGAGTTGATGGGTGTCGCCGAGCACCCGTTCGACGGCTCCTGGGGCTACCAGGTGGTGGGCTATTTCGCGCCGACGGCACGCTTCGGCTCGCCGCAGGACTTCATGCACTTCGTGGACCGCTGCCACCAGGCGGGCATCGGCGTCATCATCGACTGGGTGCCGGCGCATTTCCCGCGCGACGACCACGGCCTCGCGGGCTTCGATGGATCGGCGCTCTACGAGCACGCGGATTCACGGCTCGGCGAGCACGCCGACTGGGGCACGAAGATCTTCAACTACGGCCGCCACGAAGTGCGCAACTTCCTGGTGGCCAATGCGCTCTACTGGCTCGACTACTACCACGTGGACGGACTGCGCGTGGACGCGGTGGCGTCCATGCTCTACCTCGACTATAGCCGCCAGCCCGGCGAGTGGGTGCCGAACCGATTCGGCGGTCGCGAGAACCTCGACGCGATCGAGTTCCTGCGCCAGCTCAACATCGCCGTCGGCCGGTACCACCCGGGCGCGATGATGTTCGCGGAGGAATCGACGGCGTTCCCGGCCGTGACGCAGCCGGTGCACCTGGGCGGCCTGGGGTTCCACTTCAAGTGGAACATGGGCTGGATGAACGACACGCTGCGCTACGCCGCGCTCGATCCGGTCCATCGCCGCTATCACCATCACCTGGTGACCTTTTCCTTCATGTACGCGTGGTCGGAGAAGTTCGTACTGCCGATCTCCCACGACGAGGTCGTGCACGGCAAGGGCTCGCTGCTCGACAAGATGCCGGGCGACGAATGGCAGAAGCGGGCGAACTATCGGCTGTTCCGCGCCTTTATGACCGCGCACCCGGGCAAGAAGCTGCTGTTCATGGGCACGGAGTTCGGTCAGTGGCGCGAGTGGCGCGACGAGCATTCGATCGACTGGCACCTGCTCGATGACGCGCGTCATCGCGGGCTGCTCGACCTGAACCGCGACCTGAACCGCCTCTACGCAAACCTCCCCGCACTGCACGCGAGCGACACCGATCCCGCGGGCTTCGCGTGGATCGACCTGCACAATGCCGACCAGAGCGTGTTCGCGTTCCTGCGCCGCGATCCGGCGGACCCGGCGGCGGCTCCCCTGGTCTGCGTGTTCAACTGCACGCCGGTGCCGCGCGACGACTACTGGCTTGGCGTGCCCGACGCCGGCAGCTACGCGAAGATCCTCGACAGCGACGACGCCCGTTACGGCGGCTCGTCCTACAGCCGCGCCGAACGCGTGAGCGCGGACGCACACCCCTGTCACGGGTTTCCGTTCCGCGTGCGCGTGAACCTGCCACCGCTGTCCGCGGTATTCCTGCGCCAGGAACGCTGAGCGCGGCTTGATGCAGACGCGTCCGTTCGGCCGCAGTGGCCTCGTCGTGCCGGTGCTTGGTTTTGGGGCGATGCAGCTCGGCGATCCGGCACTGCCGGAGCAGGACGTTGCACGCCTGCTCAATGCCGCGCTCGACCTGGGCCTGGCGCTGATCGACACCGCGCGCTCCTATGGGCTGTCCGAGGAGCGCATCGGCCGCCACATCGCGCATCGACGGGACGAGTACGTCCTCTCGACCAAGGTCGGCTACGGCGTGGAAGGGGTCCAGGACTGGACCTACGATTGCATCCTCGCGGGCGTGGACCAGGCGCGGGACCGCCTGCGCACCGACGTGATCGACATCGTCCACCTGCACTCCTGCGGGCTCGAGACCTTGCGTGCAGGGGCGGTGACAGAGGCGCTGGCCCGCTGCGTCGAGCGGGGCCAGGTGCGTATCGCGGCGTATTCCGGTGACGATGAACCGCTGCGCCACGCGATCGCCAGCGGCAGCTTCGGCAGCGTCCAGGTTTCGGTGAGCATCTGCGATCAGCAGGGGCTCCCGGCAGTCAAGGACGCGCGTGAGCGCGGCCTCGGCACCATCGGCAAGCGGCCGCTGGCGGGTCGTCCCTGGGCCTGCGATCTGCCGCCTTCCGATCCGGTGCATGCGGAGTACCATCGGCGCTTTGCGGTGCTCCGCGGGGCGTTCGGCGGCGAGCCCGGCGGCTGGGATTCGCTGGCACTGCGCTTCGCCGCCTATGAGCCGGGCGTCGACTGCGTGATCGTCGGCGGCACCAGTCCGCGGCATCTCGAGCGAAACGCCGCGGTCGTCGCGTCGGGTCCGCTGGAGCAGGGACTTCGGGCCGCCTGGCACGAGCGTTACGCCGCCGCCGGGTCCGAATGGCGAGGAATGGTGTGATGAACGAGACCGTGAACGCGCCAATGCCGGAGGCGGCATACCTCGAGACGGGGGCGCCCCAGCCGCTGGGCAGCAGCTGGACCGGACGCGGTACCAACTTCGCGGTGTTCTCGGCGCACGCGACACGTGTCGAGCTTTGCCTGTTCGATTCGAGCGGACGCCGAGAAACGGCTCGACTGGCGCTGCCGTCGCGAACCGGCGATCTCTGGCACGGCTTCCTGCCGGCGCGCTTCGGTGGGCCCGGCACGCTCTATGGCTATCGCGTGCACGGACCGTATCAGCCTGCGGATGGGCATCGGTTCAATCCGGCGAAGCTCCTGGTGGATCCCTGTGCGCTCGCGCTCGAGGGCGGCCTCGATTGGCACCCGTCCTTGAAGGGCGCCGAAGCGGACAACGACTGGATCGCGGACGACACTGACAGCGCAACGCACGTACCGAAATCCCGTGTCGTGGACACGGCCTTCGACTGGGGCGGCGTGCGCGCCCCGAGCGTTCCGTGGCGCGACACGATGATCTACGAACTGCACGTCAAGGGGTTCACGCAGCGGCACCCCGGCGTACCGGAGCACTTGCGCGGCAAGTACCTTGGCCTCGCGCAACCCGTGGTGCTCGACTACCTGAAGAAGCTCGGGGTCACGACGATCGAGCTGATGCCGTGCCAGGCGTTCGTGAGCGAGGAGTTCCTGGTCAAGCGCGGCCTCTCGAACTACTGGGGCTACAACCCGCTCGCCTGGTTCGCGCCGGATGCGCGCTACGCGGTCCACGAACCCGTGGCCGAATTCAAGACCATGGTCCGGGCGCTGCACGACGCCGGCCTCGAGGTCGTGCTCGACGTGGTGTTCAACCACACGGCGGAGGGCAACGAAAACGGACCGACGCTGAGCCTTCGCGGCTTCGACAACCTGGTCTATTACCGGCTGTTCCCTCACAACCGCGCTCACTACAAGAACTTCACGGGTTGCGGCAATACGGTGAGCTTCGACCACCCCGAGGTCCGCGCATTGGTGATCGACTGCCTGCGCTACTGGACGACCGAGATGCGCGTGGACGGCTTCCGCTTCGACCTGGCTCCCGCGGTCGGGCGCGACGCGAGTGGCTTCAGCGGCAACGCGCCGTTCTTTTCGGCCCTTCACTCGGACCCGACGCTCGCCTACGTCAAGCTGATTGCCGAGCCGTGGGATGTGGGTCCCGGCGGCTACCAGCTCGGACATTTCCCAGCAGGGTGGTCCGAGTGGAACGACCGCTATCGCGACACCGTGCGCGCCTTCTGGCGCGGTGACGACGCATTGCTCGGCACCTTCGCCGAGCGCTTTGCGGGCTCGAGCGACCTGTTCCGGCATCACGCGCGCAAGCCGACGGCGAGCATCAACTTCGTGACTTCCCACGACGGGTTCACGCTGCACGACCTCGTTTCGTACAACGAGCGCCGCAACGAAGCGAATCTCGAGAACAGCAACGACGGCCACAGGCACAACCTGAGCTGGAACTGCGGCGTCGAGGGCCCGACCGACGACCCGGTCGTGCTGGAAACGCGCGGGCGCCAGATGCGGAACCTCCTGGCGACGTTATTCCTGTCGCAGGGCGTACCGATGCTGCTGGCGGGCGACGAGATGGGGCACAGCCAGGGGGGTAACAACAACGCCTACTGCCAGGACAACGAGCTGACCTGGCTGGACTGGAGCCTGGCCGAGACCAACGCCGACCTGGTGCAGTTCGTCCGCGCATTGACGGACCTGCGCAGGTCCCGGTTGTGGCTGCGGCGAGACACCTTCCTCAAGGGAACCCGCCGCACCGCGGCCGCGCGGGACGTGACCTGGCTGCATCCGGCCGGGCACGAGATGACCGAGGCGGATTGGAACGACGGCTCGCTGCGCTGCCTGGCGGTGCAGATGAGCGGCGCCGCGTATTCGCGTGCAGCCCTGGAGGGTGACCTGCTCATCGTCTTCAATTCCGGGACTGCCGCGGTGGAGATGCCGCTGCCGCATGCGTCGCTGGGAATGGACTGGCGTGTCGTGGTCGATACGGCGGAGCGCGTCGTGCCGGAGGCCCCGCGGCTTTTGCAATGCAAAGAGCCGTTGCGCGTGGAGCCGCGCAGCACCGTCATGCTGGAATCGCTGGCCGACCAGGCCTGAGTCGCAGTCGACACAAGCTGTACAGATTTCCCGCTCTTGCGGACCCCTGTCGTTTAGTGGCATCGTCCGGCAGGACCCGCACCAGCAAGAGACCAAGAAGGCGTCGGGTCCACGCAACCGTCCGAGCCCACAGGGGAGTGTTCTCGTTTGGACGCGATCGACGAAATTCTCACGAGGCGGCGTGCCCACGGCGTCTCGAACCCGCATGCCTGTTCCAGGAGTGTGTCCATGTCGCGCTCTTTCCGTGATCTGTTGAAGTTCTCCGCGCCGCTGTTTTGCTCCGCCGCACTTTTGTCGGGTTGCGGCAGTGGTAGCAGCGGGTCCGCTGATCTCGACGAGGGCGGTTCGACCAATGGCCCGCCGCCACCCGTTACGAAGACCGAATCGTTCGACTTCAAGTCGCCGGTCGACTGGTTCGTGAGCGGCACGCCACCGACTCACGCGCGGTTCTCGGGCGGACAAGCTACCGACACTGGAGCGGGCTTCTGGATCATCCCGTCTGGAAAGACAGGCGTCATTGATTTCGGCACGCCGGCCGATGCAGTGAAGTTCACGACCCAGGACGACTTCACGCCGACAGCCGCCGCGGGTGCGCCTGCGCAGAAGACGGGCGTTGGCGCGAACATCGGCAGCGAGAAAGTCGACGCGCCCTTCTGCGGCGCTGCTCCTTGCGACACAGGTAGTTACCTCGTATACGTCCGCGGCCTTGGCGTTAAGAAGGACTGGGACCAGACGCCGCCAAGCAGGCAGTTCAAGGAGGTCGCCGACAACGTCCTGGAAGTCACCCTGCCGCTCACGACCGCCATCGTGGCCAATGGCGAGTTCGAAGCCGCGGACGAGACCGGCGAGTTCAAGGTCGCTGCCGAGAGTTGGTCCAACATGAACTGCGGCGCCGGCGACGCCGGCGCGCGCATCGAGGTCGGGACGGCCTACACAATGAGCTGTGGCGCCAACCCCGGCAACCTGGACCTGACCATCACTGAGGATGCCGATTACAAGTTCACGCTGGACGTCACGGGTTCCGACAAGACCGCACCCGTGCTGAAGATCACGAAAGTCGCCACCGATGGCGGTGGTGGCGAGCCCGTGCCACAGGACAGCACCATTATCCGCATTCACTCGGTGACCGTCGTGGCCAGCGCTGCGGGCCCCGCGGGTGTGGAAAGCGTCACGGAGGTGAAGGGCCTCGGAAGCCTCAGCATCGATGAGGTGCGTCAGGGCGGCGACGCGCGCATCACGCGCATCGAAATCGAGAATACGGGCACCAAAGGCGACATCGGTGTGGCCGACATCAGCTGGACTGCCGACGCGCAGTTCGCGCTGGAGCCAGCGTTCACCAACATCTATTACTCGCGCCCGACCGGCAGCACCACGGGCACCAGGATTGTCGTGGGCGGAGAGACTTACGACTGCGTGGCGACGCCCGCGGACTCACCGTACGACTGCGTCGCGGAAGACGTGGAAGTCACGCCCTATGCCAACGCGCCCATGACCGTGCAGAACGCCGGCGTGCCAGCGGAAACGATCAACTTCAACGGCGGCAGTGGCGAAGAGGACGTGTACGCGTACTCGGGCAACACCTGGGCCAGCACCGGTACCCCGGCGCCTGCGCCGGTCATTGCGGACGCAGCTGCGCACTGGGTGGACATGGGCACGCTGCTGTACAACCCGCCCGCAGGAACGACGAAGGTCGAACTGCTCGTCTCGCCGGACGCATCGATCGCCGGCGGCCCGCAGGGCATCTCGGGCACGTACCAGACCGTTTCGACGGCTGTCGGCACCAACCCGAAGCCGGCGTTCAACAACCAGTTGCACACTCTCAAGGCCTGGGCCCTTCAGGGAGTCACGGACGCACAGGCCAAGGACGTTGCCCGCGGCCAGCTGGTAGCGATCGGCCGCGACGCAAACGGCAAAGTCCTGGGAGGCACGCGCGTACAGGCGGCCGGCGCGCTCGACGCGCTGTACACGGCCGCTGCGTCTGACGACGTGCACCTGGGGGTGAGCTATGCGTCCGGTGTCCCGTCGCTCGCGGTCTGGGCGCCCACCGCGCTCAAGGATCCGGGCGTGAAGGTCAACATCTACGACGATGCCGCGGACACGACGGCCGAGACCTTCGATATGACACTGGACGAGGCCACGGGCGTCTGGAGCGTGACCGGGACCTCGGACTGGAACCGAAAGTTCTACACGATTTCACTGAAGGTCTTCTCGTACGCCGAGGACGCGATTGTGACCAACGAGGTAACGGACCCGTACTCCGTGAGCCTCGCGATGGACAGCGTGCGCAGCCAGTTCGTGGACCTCAATGATGCGGACCTCAAGCCCGCGGGCTGGGACACGCTGGTGAAACCCGCGCTCGAGGCGCCCGAGGACATCGTGCTGTACGAGCTGCACGTCCGCGACTTCAGCGTAGCGGACCAGTCCGTGCCCGCCGCTGACCGCGGCAAGTTCACCGCGTTCGACACCCCGGGAACGAAGGGTCGCGAGCACCTGCAGCAGCTGGCGCAGGCGGGCCTGACCCACGTCCACATCCTGCCGGCCTTTGACATCGCGACCGTGAAGGAGAACCCGGCGGACCAGGTCAACCTCGAGGACCCGGTCGAGAAGCTGTGCGCGAAGAACACGGCGGCCGCGAGCCTGTGCTCCACGGATGCGGGCAAGACGATCCGCAAGGCGATCGAGGACGCCATCGCGGCAAACCAGCTCGAACGCCCGCCGCAGATCATGGAATGGATTCGGCAACTCGACGGCTTCAACTGGGGCTACGACCCGTACCACTTCGGCGTGCCCGAGGGCAGCTATTCGACCAACCCGAATGGCCCGACCCGCATCCTGGAGTTCCGCCGCATGGTCAAGGGCCTGAACGATCTCGGCCTGCGCACGGTGATGGATGTTGTGTACAACCACACCAACCAGTCGGGACAGAACCCCCGTTCGGTGCTCGACAAGATCGTGCCCGGGTACTACCACCGTCGCGACAACACGAGCGGCGGCGTGACCAGTGGTACCTGCTGCGCGGACACGGCCACCGAGTTCCGGATGATGGAAAAGCTGATGATCGACACCGGCAAGACCTGGGTGCGCGATTACAAGGTCAGCGGTTTCCGGTTCGACCTCATGGGCACGCATCCGCTGGCCGCGATGATCGACTTCCAGGACGCGGTGAAGGCGATCGATCCGAGCGTCTACATCTACGGCGAAGGCTGGAACTGCTGCGGGGGCGAGGATGACATCCGCTTCGAGTCGGCCCGTCAGGCCAATCTCGGCGGCACCGGCATCGGCAGCTTCAGCGACCGCATGCGTGACTTTGTTCGCGGCGGCGGGCCGTTCGACAGCCCGACCGACATGGTCGAGAGGCAGGGCTTCGTCTCCGGGTGGTTCTATGACCCGAACGCGTCGCCGACTTACATCTGGGAAAATGGACCCATCAACGCGACTCATCCTAGAGAGTCATACCGCGTTGCAAAAGGCAGCGCAGAGGATCGCGAGTTCATGATCGCGGGCACGGACAATATCCGTGTCTGGCTCGCCGGCGGACTGGCAACTTACCGGTTCCAGGACGCCGCGGGTGCGGAAGTCGCCGGTCAGGACGTGCCTTACCCGGTGGCCGGCAATCCAGGCGCGCAGCCATCCGGCTACACCAGCGACCCGCAAGAGGCGATCAACTACGCGGACAAGCACGACAACCTGACGTTCTGGGACTACAGCGAACTCAAGATTCCGCCCGGCACGTCGAGTGCCGTTCGTGTCCGCGCGCACAACGTCGGCAACGCGCTGCTCATCCTGGCGCAGGGCATCCCGTTCCTGCACGCGGGTACGGACATCCTTCGCTCAAAGTCGGGCGATAGGGATTCGTACGACTCGGGCGACTGGCACAATGAGCTCGACTGGACGCTGAGCGGATCGAAGTGGGCCCAGGGTCTGCCGATTGCCGACAAGAACAGCTCCGCGTGGCCGATCCTGCGGAGCGCCTACCTGGACCCGACGACGCATCCGGGTACGACCGACCTGCAACGCGCCTTCGACCACATGAGGGAGATGCTGCAGATCCGCAAGAGCTCACCGCTGTTCCGCCTGCGCGACAAGGATCAGGTGGACCAGCGCGTGAAGTTCTACAACACCGGGCCGTCGCAGATCCCGGGCGTCATTGCCATGGCCATTGACGGTTGCGCGGAGCCGGGCAACGTGCCGGCTGACGGCGCATTGATGACGATATTCAACGCGTCGGACGAGCCGCGAACGCTGAACCTGTTCGGCACCGAGACATGGACGCTGCATCCCGTGCTGGTCAACTCGACCGATCCGATCGTGAGGACCGCGAAGCACGACGCGAATGGGTTCTACGTCCCGGCTCGCACGACCGCGGTGTTCCGACGGGCCGAACAGAAGTCCTGCGCGCCGTATCCGGTCGACATGTACGTTCGCGGCAGCTTCAACGACTGGGCCGACCCGCCGAAGCCCGAGTACAAGCTCGAGTTCCTCGGTGGCAAGGATTACTCAGTCTCGGCGCCGGTCACGCTCCCCGCGACGGGCAAGCCAGGGTTCAAGATCGCGGCCGCCAACTGGTCGGCAGCGGCCACGGACTGTGGCGTTGCCCCCGACACGAACGCGTGGCTTGGGCAGCCCCTGACGCTCACCTGCGGGAAAGTGCCGGGCTTTGATTCGAACATCAACCTGCAGGCCTCGGTGGCGGGCAACTACAAGTTCAGCCTGAACGCGGCGAGCACGGTGAATCCGGTGCTGACGGTGGCCAGGGTGTCGCCGTCCAACGACCAGACCCTGTACGTGCGCGGCGGCTTCAACAACTGGGACACGAGCCTTCCCACGACCTGGGACGACGAGAGCATCTACACGGGGGTCGGCAGCATTGCCGCGGGAACGTTTGAGTTCAAGGTCGAGGCCGGTAACTGGGCGACGCTCGATTGCGGCGGTCCGAGGGGTGCGGCGAACGGCAGCACGAAGGCCGAGATCGGGCAGCCGTTAGCGCTCACCTGCGGGCAGGTCGCGGGGCAGGGTCCATCGAATCTTGGCCTTACCGTCCCGAGTGCCGGCCAATATGTGTTTGCTGTGGATGCAACGGACCAGGCCGCTCTCAAGCTGGTGGTAGAGCCAGCACCAGTCACCGACACCACCCCGGACGACTCCCCGGACGATACCAACGTATTCGTTCGTGGACTCGGCGGCGACTGGTCTCGCGGGCCCCTGAACCAGATGAACTATCTTGGTTTCGGGACGTATCGGCTGGACAAGGTGGTCTCGGCCGGAGCTCAGGAGTTCAAGATCGCGACTGCGGACTGGGCGAAGGTTAACTGCGGTTGGGCCACAAAGGGCCAGCAGGTCGCCATCGGCACGCCGTTTGCGATGGCATGTCCTGGTGCTGAGAACCTCGTCCTCTCGCCGACGATAGCGGGGACGTACCGGTTCAAGTACACGAAGGCGGACGGCAATTTGCTCGTCACCGGACCGTGACGCCGCAGCGCTGATTGATCCACACTTCACGGCCTGGCATCCGCAAGGGTGCCAGGCCGGTTCTTTTCTGGGGCTGCCTGCGCGACCGTGAGCCGCAAGCGAAGAAGGAAAGACGAGACTGTCGTGCCTGAGACGCGCGCGAGTGAGCCGCCGTTGCGGCGAAAGTCATGTTCAGCGCGCAGGGTGGCGATGTGGTCGATCGTACTGCTGCTGCCTTTCGTCGCCCTGGCGGCGACGGAAGTGGCTCTGCGCCTCGCCGGCTTCGGCCGCGATCTCGAGCCGCTGTTCATCCGGAGTCCCGGGCTGTCCGGGTACCTGCAGGCCAACCCGGGTGTCGTCACGCGCTTTTTCACGGATCCGTCCCAGGCGCCCGACGTCAGCATCGAAACGGCCTATTTCCGTGCCAGCAAAGTGCCGGGCTCGTTCCGCGTGTTCGTCCAGGGCGAATCGAGCGCGGCCGGGTTTCCCTATGGTCTCGGCGCGTCTCTCGCGGGCATCCTCGACCAGCGCTTCGAGCGAGCCTTTCCCGGCCGTGAGGTGGAGGTCATCTCTACGGCGATGGCGGCGGTCAATTCCTACACGCTGCTCGACTTCGCCGACGAGATCATCGAGCAGCAACCCGATGCGGTCGCAATCTACGTTGGCCACAACGAGTTCCTGGGCATCCTGGGCGTTGGGTCAACGCTGCGCATGTCTTCCAGGCCGTGGCTGACTCGCGCATTTCTCCGGGTCCGCGAGTTGCGGCTGTTCCAGCTCATGAGCCGTGTCTACGGAGGGTTTGCCCCGAGCGCGCCGTCGCAGCCCGTGGGGAGCGCGGACACGCTGATGGGCGCGGTGGCCGGCGAGCGATCAATTACCCTGAAGTCGACCTTGTTTGCCCGCGGCGCCGAGCAGTTCGAAACGAACCTCGATGCGCTGCTCGCGAGGTACGAGCGTGCCGGCATCCCGGTGTTCATTGGCACGCTCGCCAGCAATGAGCGCGACCAGATGCCGCTCGCAATCCTGGCCGGGGCAGACACGGAGGCCGCATCCACCGCCAAGACCGCATACCACGCGGCTCAGGATGCAGAGGGTGCCGGGGATTTCGCGTCCGCGCGAGACGGTTACGCGTGGGCGCGGGATCTCGATCCCCTTCGATTCCGCGCCCCGTCGGTCTTCAGCAAGATCGTGGCGCAGGTTGCGGCGCGCCGGCACGCGGACCTTGTCGATGTCCACGAGGCCTTCGTGCACGCGAGCCCGAACGGCCTCGTCGGCGCCAACCTGATGCTCGAGCACGTACACCCGAACCTCGACGGCTACTTCCTGCTGGCGGACGCGTTTTTTGATGCCATGACCGGCAAGGGACTACCGGGCAAGCCCGACGTGGTGGTGCCAGACGCGCAGGCACGCAACGAGATTCCGGTGAGCGACATCGATCGCTGGCTCGGTGAGTACAAGGTGCAGCGAATCCGCTCGGCATGGCCGTTCGTCGCGACGAGCCTACGACCGCGGCTCCCGGTGCCTGTGTCGGAAGGCGAGCGGCTCGCCCAGGAGCTGTATAACCAGCGAATCTCGTGGCCCGAGGCGCAGGAGCGCCTGCGACGGCATTACCTCGCCGTGGGGGACAAGCCGGAGTACACGCGCGTTACCGCGATCCTCGCCGACGGTTTTCCCTTCACGGGCGCACTGCAGTTCGAAGCGGCGGCGGCACTGATCGCGATTGGCCGGCCCGCGGATGCACTGCGCTACTCACGTCGCGCAGTCGATCTCGAGCCGCGAAACGTGAACCACCTGCTCGTTAACGCGCACGCGCTGATTCTCAACGGGCGCCTGGACGATGGGCGCTCGATGCTCGAGCAGGTGCTGCTGCTCGAGCCCGGCAACCCAACGGCACACGAGGTGTTGCAGCAACTCGGCGCGCGATGAGGCCTACTGCCCTGCGGAGCGCTGACGCACTTCGTCGAGCCAGTACTTTGCGCGGGACTCGCCCGGATGCGCCTTCAAGATGCTTTCGAGTGTCGCGATCGAATCAGCCTTGCGGCCAAGCATGAACTGCGCTTGGGCGAGGGACAGTTGATATTCGATTTTGCCCGCGTCGAGCGCGACCGCGCGCCGAAGGTAATGCAGTCCGCGGGCCGCGGCGTCGGCACGCAGCAGCCACACGCCCGCCTTGTGCTGCGCGTCGGCCGACGTCACGAATCCGTCGGCGAGATTCACTGCCACGCGGGCGGCCTCCACGGAATTGCCCGCACGTTCGTATTCCGCGAGGGCCACGTTCATCGCGTCCGCCCAGGTCAACCGTTCCGTGAACCTGGCCTGCGCGATCTCCTCGATACGGTTCGCGGCCGCCGGAATGCTGGTCGGCCGTTGCTCCGGTACGAACGGCCAGTCGTTCTTCAGGACCGCCATCCGGTACTCGCCAGCCAGTCGGTCCACCTCGGTGAGCGGCATGTCGCGCCTCGCCGTCTCATCGTCCACGACGACCGTCGGCGTGCCGAACTGGGCCACGAGCGCAGGGAAGTAGGCGGTAGCGAGCCGGAAGTAGCCCTCCGCGTTCGGGTGCACGTGCTCCAGCATCAGGTCCGAGCCAATGATGCCGTTGCGGGACGCGGCGACCAGCGCGCCCTGGACGTCCACTAGATGGGCGCCATTCGCTTCGGCGAGTTCGCGGATCAGCGCATTGAAGGACTCCGGCGCGCGGAACCGCAGTTCGTCCCGGTCCTTCGCGGCGAGGTATTCCTCGCGTGCCTT
>Ga0316604_10001509_pt1 | contig 20206 bp, 11 predicted proteins | sample OWC_soil_day20_C_FD_207650 | JGI IMG/M metagenome (GOLD analysis project Ga0316604, IMG submission 207650) | Wetland soil microbial communities from Old Woman Creek delta, Ohio, United States - OWC_soil_day20_CT | ecosystem: Environmental > Terrestrial > Soil > Wetlands | place: USA: Ohio...
CTGACGTACCACAGGTGCAACCAGCTGCCTTCGGTGTAGAGCACCGGGTTGCCGAGTTTGCGGACATGGGCGAAGGTGCCGCCGGCCGTGCTTTCCCGGTTGGCGATCGGTCGCGCTTCGTTCCAGCCGTCGCGGCCGAGCACGCTGAACCAGATGGCGACATCGTCGGCTCCTTCTTTCGACCCGGCAAACCAGGCCGCGGCGATGCGACCGTCGGCCAGTTGGGCCAGGCTGGCGGCATGCGCCGAGGCGGCGACCCGGGGCAGCATCTCGGCGACAAAGGTGGCGGGCAGGGGCGACGGGGCGGCGGCGGGTGGCGGCACGAAGGCCGCTGCTTCCGGGCTCGGAGCGCGCCAGAAGGCGCCGGCCAGGGCGGCGGCAAAGAGCAGCGGGGCCAGCCAGCGCGGCAGTTTTTCGGGCATTTGCATCATTGGGCTTTGATCTCGAACCAGCGCACGGTAGTCAGCAGCGGCGCCAGCGAACGGCTGGCCAGTGCCGCCTGCCAGTCGGCGGTTTTGGCGCCGACGCGGGCGAAACGCAGGCCCGAGCCGTGCGAGGCCAGGGTCTGGTAGCTGCCGAGTTCGCTGGCGGTATAGCCGGCGGCGCTCAAGCTCTGCTGGAAGCGGGCAAGGTCTTTGTCTTCAAGGAAAACCGGGGTCCGGCTGGCCGCCAGTTCGCTCAGGTCGAACTTGTCGAGCCCGGCGTAATGGCGTTGGGCCTGGCCGCTCAAGATCGGCAGCATGGCCGGTTGTGGCCCGTCGAACATGGCAACCGGCTGTTGGCGAGCCAGTTCGACAACGCGGTCCGGCACAGCATTGACGCCGATGGCCGGGAAAACGCCCCAGAGCAGCGCACTCCAGAACAGGGCAGGGGCGGCCAGCGTATGGCCGAGGCTGCGTGCTTGCCACCAGGCCCAGCCGAGATAGGCGGCGGGCAGGATCAGCCAGTACCAGCCGCCCAGCCCGAACCAGGCGGTGAAGCCAGCCAGCGCCGCGCCGAGCAGCAGGGCGAGCAGGGCGCCGAGGCGGAACGGCCAGCGCGCCTGAAGCTGCGGCAGGGTCAGCGCCAGGAAGATGGCGAAGGGGACCAGCGAGCCGATCAGGTAGCGGTCGAAGCTCTTGATGAACAGGAAGGGCAGGAAAGTGGCAAGGAACCAGACGAGGGCCAGCCGGGCCGTTGCCGAGGCCCGCCGCTGTTGCCAGACGGCGAGGGCAAAGACGAAGACCCAGGGCAGGGCGACGTTGAGCAGGCCGAGCAGGATGCCGGGCGACAGGTTGAAGAACTGGCGGGATTCCAGTTCGTCGGCCAGCACCAGGTCGACCGCTTCCGGGTAAAGCAGGCGGACGACGAAGAACCAGGGCAGGGCCAGCACCGCCCATAGCACGCCGTGCACCACCAGGCTGCCGAGCTGCGGCCGGAGATCGCCGAAACGCAGGCGGCGACCGAAGAGCAGCGCCAGGCAGCCGCCGCCGAAGACGAGGGCGACGATCGGCCCCTTGGTCAGGAAACCGGCGGCCAGGAGCAGGGTGGCTGCGGTCAACCACCAGAAACGGCGTAAATCGAGCCAGATCAGAAAGGCCCAGAAGGCCGTGGCCGAGAGCGCGGCGACCGGCACGTCGAGCATGAAACGACGACCTTCGCTGGCGATGCCGAGGCAGCCGAGCAGGATGCAGCCGGCCAGCCAGCCGGTTTCGGCCTTGCCGGACAAGCGGCGGGCGATGCCGGCGGTAGCGACAATGAGCAAGGCGGTAAAAAGGACACCAACGAAGCGAGCGCTCACTAATGAGATGCCGAAGGTTTCGAAACTGGCGCGGCCCAGCCAGTAGAGCAGGGGCGGCTTGCGAATGCGCGGTGCGTGGTCGAGGAAAGGCACCAGCCAGTGATTGCCTTCGATCATTTCGATCGGCGTACGCAGGCCGAGGAAGAACTCATCCTTGCCGGTCAGCCCGGTCGCTTCCCAGATGCCGGGCAGCAGCACGGCGAGGGCAAGCAGGAACAGCAGCAGGGTCTGGCGGGTAGGAGAAAGGGCGAACATGGGGCGGGATTTTACCCCGCCTTCCGCCGCGCCGCGGGCTGCGGTTTTCCCGGCTTGCCCTGCTGCGGCTTCCTTCGCCGGTGAAATCAGGGATAATCCCGCGCAGGGAGAATTATAAATAATGCGTATAAGATATTTTGTCTTTGGCGCCTCGGCCATTGTCGCCGTGCTTTTCTTTGGCGGCGCCTACTGGTCGCTCGACCGGGTGTTCGATCACGTCGTTCGCGCCAATGCGACGCGGACTTCGGAGGCGACCACCCGCATTGCCTTCGCCTCGATGTACCAGTTGATGAGCCAGGGTTGGCGGCGCAGCCAGGCCGATGCTTTCCTGCGCGCGATGGCCGAATCCGGCAAGGACAGTGGCCTGACGGTACAGATCTATCGCAGCCAGGTGGTCGTCGATCTGTATGACGAAATCGAGCAGCCGCCGCTCGATGACGACCTGAAGAGCGTCATGGCCAGCGGTCAGACGGTCCGCCGCGGCACGCACGACTATGCCCGCCACATCTACCCGCTGATCGCCCAGGAGCGTTGCCTGCGTTGCCACCGCAATGCCGAGGTCGGCGCCGTGCTCGGTGCCGTCGAGGTGCGCCAGGAATACGCCAGCCTGCTGGCCGATGCCCGGCGCGAACTGCTGCTCGCCTTTGCCGTCCTGCTGCCGCTCGCCTTCCTGCTCGCGGCCGGAGCCGTCTGGTGGGTCAGCCGGCGCATCGAAGGTTCGGTCGAGCAATTGCAGGCCGACTTCGACCAGGTCAATGCAGTCGGCGACCTGCGCAATATCACCATCGCCAAGCACGACCTCGGTTTTGTCGAACTGAACCAACTGGTCGGTGCGCTCGGTCGCCTGCTCGACAAGCTGCGGACGATTGCCGTCGACAAGGATATCCTGACCTTCGAAATCGGGCTGCTCGAAAAATTCGTCATCACCTCCGATGTCGTGCGCGACTGGCGCGACTACGTCGGCCGCCTGCTGACCGATATCAACAGCGTGCTGCCGGCCCATACGCTGTTCTCGATTTTCAAGATCGACGACGAACTGTTCGATCTCGAAATCTTCTGGCGCGGCCCGGTCACCGGCCAGACCCGGGCGATGATGGAGCGTTACATCCGCCAGGAACTGAGCGGCTTGGCAGCTTTCTCCGATTTCGGTTCATGCAACATCTACCACCATGTCGCCAACCCGCAGGGCGCCTCGATCGAACTCACCGAAGAGGAGGTCGCGCTGCACGTCAAATCCTTCTTCGTCGACAAGCCGAAGATCGGCGGTATTGTCGGTATCGGCGTCCATGCCGGTGTGCTGGAAGACGAAACCCGCTATCTGGTCATGGAAGGCGTGTTGTCCACGCTGCTCAACGTCGTCGGCTCGGTCAAGGCGATCTACAAGTACACCCGCGACCTCGAGTATTACGCCACCCGCGATCCGCTGACCGATCTCTTCAACCAGCGCGTCTTCTGGGAGTTGAGTTCCTACGAAGTCGGCCGCGCCCAGCGCCACAACTACAGCTTCGGCCTGCTGCTGATCGATCTCGACAACTTCAAGCTGATCAACGACAACTACGGCCACACGGTGGGCGACAGCTACCTGCAGCACTTTGCCCGCCAGGTCCAGAGTGCCCTGCGCGACGGCGATATTCTGGCCCGCTACGGTGGCGACGAATTCGTCGCCCTGCTGCCGGAAGCGCAGGCCGACGCGGTGGCGATGGTTGCCGAGCGGATTCGGCGGGCCATCGAGACGATCGAGATCCAGACGCCGGAGGGCATTACCATCCGCGGCACGGCCTCGATCGGACTCGCTGTTTATCCTGACCATGCCGACAACCCCAAGGATCTGCTGCTCTTTGCCGACAACATGATGTATCGCGCCAAGGCGGCCGGCAAAGACCAGGTCGCGGTGCCGACCGAAGAGGACGTGGTGGCGATATTCCGGGACATCTCCCAGAAAAGCGTCATGGTCCTCGAGGCGCTCGAGGCACGGCGCATCGTCCCCTTCTTCCAGCCAATTCTCGATGTCGCCAGCAAGCGCATCGTCGCCTACGAAATCCTGTCGCGCATCGAACTCGACGGCGAGATCATCCGGGCCGACGAATTCGTCGAAATCGCCGAGAAGATGGGGGTCATTCACCGCCTCGACATGCTGGTGCTCGAGCAGGCGCTGGCCATTCTGGCCGCCCAGGGGCACGCGGGTGAAATTTTCGTCAATCTGTCGCCCCGCTCACTGGTCTTCAACGAATTTGCCCGTGATTTGCGTCGCATCGTCGCGCAGAGTGGCATTTCGCCGCAACACATCGTCTTCGAGATCACCGAGCGCGACACGGTGAAGAACCTCGGGCTGCTCGAACGTTTCCTCAACGACCTGAAGGCGGACGGTTTCAAGCTGGCGATCGACGACTTCGGTTCCGGCTTCTCGTCCTTCCACTACCTGCGGCGCTTCCCGATCGACTATCTGAAAATCGAGGGCGATTTCATCGCCAACATGCTCAATAGCGACAAGGACCACACCTTCGTCACCAGCATCCGTTCGCTGGCGCGCGAAATGGGTATCACCGTGGTCGCCGAGTATGTCGAATCGGCCGAAGTCCTCGGCGAACTGGAGCGGCTGGAAGTGCACCGCGCCCAGGGTTATTACATCGGCCGGCCGGCCCGCAATCTGCTGCCGATCGACTGGCAGCCGGCCGAGTAATCATCAGCCCTTGTAGACCGGCTGCCGTTTCTGCATGAAAGCGTCGATGCCTTCGCCGGCATCGTCGCTCATCATGTTGCAGGCCATTACTTCACCGGCGTATTCGTACGCTTCAGCAAGCCCCATTTCGAGCTGCTTGTAGAACATGCCCTTGCCCATGCGGATGGCGACGGCGCTCTTGCCGAGAATGCTGCCGGCCAGCCGTTCGATTTCGGCGTCCAGCGCATCGGCTGGCACGACGCGGTTGACCAGGCCCTTGGCCTTGGCTTCCATGGCATCGATGAATTCGCCGGTGAGCAGCATTTCGAGCGCCGCCTTGCGGCCGAGGTTGCGCGCCAGGCCGACGGCCGGTGTCGAGCAGAAAAGCCCGACGTTGATCCCGGAAACGGCGAACTTGGCGACATCGGCGGCCACCGCCAGGTCGCACATCGAGACCAACTGACAACCGGCGGCGGTGGCGATGCCGTGCACGCGGGCGATCACCGGTTGCGGCATGCGCGTGATGGTGAGCATCAGTTCGCCGCACTGGCGGAACAGCGCCTGCATGAATTCCTTGCTGTGGTTGGCGCGCATTTCCTTGAGGTCGTGGCCGGCGCAGAAGGCCTTGCCGGCCCCGCCGATGACGACGACACGGATGGCCGGGTTGCCGGCGATGGCATCGAGTTCGGCCTTGACTGCGGTCAACATCTCCTTGGACAGTGAATTGAACTGGCCCGGCCGGTTCAGGGTCAGCGTGCTCAGGCCGTCGGCACGGTCGTTACGCAGGACGAGCGGGGTGTTTTCGGTGGTGCTTGCTACAGTCATCTTTGGTCTCCGGAAGCTGTTTTATTAGAAAGCGTTAATGTAGCCCGGCCAGCAGCGCGGCGGGAAGCGGCTTCAGCTTTCGCCGATCTTGAACGGCGCATTGAGCGGCAGGCGCAGGGTGTAACGGACGCCCTGGCCGGGCGCGGTGTCGAGTTGCAGCTTGCCGCCCAGCACGTCATTAGCCAGGTTGTGGGTGATGTACAGGCCGAGGCCGCTGCCGCCATTGCCGAGCCGGGTCGTGAAAAACGGATCGAAGGCGCGGGAGGCTTCGGCCGCATCCATGCCACGCCCGTTATCGCGGTACTCGAGTACCGCTTCGTCGCCTTCCCGGTGGGCGCTCAGCGCGATTTCACCGACCATTTCCGCCGTAAAGGCATGGGTCAGCGAATTGAGTACCAGGTTGGCGACGATCTGTTCGAGTGGCCCGGGGTAGCTGTCGAAGACGATACCCGCGGGAATCTCGACTTTTAGCTGGTGGACCGTCCGTTTCAGGCGTGGCCGGAGGGTGGCGAGCATTTCTTCCACGGCCTGGGCGAGATCGAAGCGGCGGCGCCGGATGCTGGTCTGGTCGACTGCGACCTGTTTGAAGCTGCTGATCAGTTCGGCCGCCCGTTCGATGTTGCGCTCGATCAGCGCGCTGGCCTGGCTGATGTCGCTCATGAAGCCGAGCAGGGCGGATTTGCTCAGGGCGCCGGCATCGAGGCTGCCCTTGAGTTCCTTGATCCGGCCGCGCAAGGTGCTGGCCACGGTATTGGCATTGCCAAGCGGCGTGTTCAGTTCGTGGGCGACGCCGGCCACCAGGCTGCCCAGCGCGGCCAGGCGCTCGGCCTGGGCCAGTTGCGTCATCGCCGCCTTGATTTCGGCATTGGCCTTGACCAGCGCCGTGGTCCGTTCGGCGACGCGGTGTTCGAGGTCTTCATTGAGTTGAAGGACGGCTTTTTCGGCGGCGATACGTGCCGAAATATCCTCGACGATGCCGATGCCGCCGATCAGTTCGCCTTGGGCGCTGATCGCCGGGGCGGTACGGAACGAGACCCAGGTCCGGTGGCCGGACAGCGTGCTCTGGTATTCGCCTTGGAAGTAGCCCGGCGTACCCTCGGTGGCCTGCCGGCAGGCCGGGATCGGCGATTGGTCGCGCAGGCGGGTCAGGTCGATGCCGATCAGTTTGTCGCGCGGCGCCTGCAGGATTTCGGCGAAGCGGTCGTTGGCATAGGTGATCTTCATGTCGAGATCGAAGTGCACGATGCCGACTGGCGAGTGGCGGAGCAGCAGGCGGTAGCGTTCTTCGCTGGCGCGCAGGGCCGACTCCGTCTGCTTGCGCTGTTCGATATCGCGGACGGCGGCGACCAGGCGCGGCTGGCCGCCGATTTCGGCCGGGCGCAGCGCCACTTCCACCCAGAACAGTTGGCCGTTCTGGTGCCGGGCATGCCATTCGAAGACCTGGACGCCATCTTGCTGTGCCTGAGTAAGGCGCTGGAGGGCCTCGCTCTGTGTGAATGGCGGCTGGTTGCTGCTCAGTTCGGCGAGGCTGAGGTGGCGCGCGTCAGCGGTCGAATGGCCGTAAAGGCGACTGAAGCTTTCGTTGGCCTCGACGATCTCGCCGCTCGGTGTCTGGATGATGATCGCCTCGTTGGTCGCCGCGAGAATTTCCCGGTAGTTGCGCTCGCTGCTGGCCAGCGTGCGCTGGGCGCGTTGCGAACGGCGCATGAGGACCGCCAGCAGCAGGGCGATGAGGCCGAGACTGCTGATCAGGGCCAGGCTCAGCCAGAATTCACGCGGGTACGTCTGGCGCAGCGATGGTGGGCGATTGCGGATTTCAGTATTGGCCGGCAGCAGGTCCGGGTCGATGCCAAAGCGGGCGAGTTGCTGATAGTCGAAGATCGCCTCGCTCCAACCTCGGCTCAGGGGCATGGTTTCAGGATCTTCGCCGGCCAGGATGCGGCTGGCCAACTGGGCGGCCTGCAGCCCCTGGCGGTGGCTACTGACGACCAGTCCGCCGAGGACGCCGGGGACCAGCATGCCGTCTTCCTTGGCGATCAGCGGTACCTGGGCTGCGGCAGCCCACAGTTGCGAGGCTTCGGCATGCGAAAACTGGCGTCCCTCGCTGTCGCGGTTGAAGGTCAGCATGATGACGGCGCTGTTGGCGTCGAGTTCGGCCAGCCTGGCCTGGATCGTCCTGGCCGGCAGGGCGCTGAGAAACTCGAAGCGCAGTTCCGGATGTTCGGCGGCCAGCGCGGCGGCACCGGCCGCCTGGGCCAGTCCGGTACGGCTCTGGTCGTGGATGAAGAGCAGGCGCTGTAGCGTCGGCCGCAGTTTCTTCAGCAGGATGATGTTGCTGTCGATGTCGGCATCGTCGAAAACGCCGGTCAGGGCAGGCTCGCTTTCCAGTGCCGCGGTGCGCCGGCCGGCTACGCCGCTGAAGACGATCGGGATGGTGCCGGGCAACGCGCCAGTCTGGCGCTGGTGCAGCGCGAAATCGAGCGCGTCGTCGTCCTGGGTGATGACCAGGTCGATTTTCTGGGAGCGGTATTTTTCATCCAGCAGGCGAGCGTTGTGCGCGAAATATTCCGGCGTCGGACTGAAACGCTTGGTGTCGAGAAATTCGATATGCAGTTCGACCGGGTGGCCGGCTGCGGCAAAACCTTCCTGCAATCCGGCCAGTTGGCCGTCGGTCCACGGCAGGCCGGCATGGTAGGCGCTGATGACCAGTACGTGCTGACGCTCAACCGGGGTGGCGAGGGCCGGTCGCAGGATGCCGGTCAGGAGCAGCAGCACGGCAAACAGCAGAGTCGGCCAGCCTGCTGTCGCCGGCGCCGAACGATTGCCCGTCATCGCTGCTAGCCTGGCGTGCAGCCGCATTCTTTGCCCCCCGTTATCGTTTGGCGGCTAGATTAGCGCGCTGGCCGGCCTTTGTCTAAACGCAGCATGCCCTCTGCCGCTGCCGGCCAAGCGGGGTGGAGTGGCAAGCGGTAAAATTGCGCCCATGAATTCCCCGCGCTACATACACCTCCGTCTCCATTCCGAATATTCCGTGACCGATGGCATCGTCCGCATCGGCGATGCCGTCAAGCGCGCCGCCGGCGATGGCATGCCGGCCATGGCGCTGACCGATCTCGGCAACCTCTTCGGCCTCGTCAAGTTCTACTCCGGGGCGCGCGGCAAGGGCGTCAAGCCGATTGCCGGCGCCGATGTCTGGATCACCAATCCCGAGTCGCCGGACGATGCCTATCGCTTGCTGCTGCTCGCCCGCAACCGGGCCGGCTACCAGCAGTTGTGCGAGTTGCTGTCCAAGGCCTATCTGGTCGAGGGGCGGCGCGACCGGGCCGAGATTCGCCGCGAATGGTTCGGCGAAATCGGCTGCGACGGCCTGATCGCGCTGTCCGGCGCCCATCTCGGCGACGTCGGCGAAGCCCTGATCAACGGCAATTTCGATCTGGCCGGCGAACGGGCCAAGGCCTGGGAGGCGATTTTCCCCGGTGCCTTCTACCTGGAGGTGCAGCGCTACGGTCAACCGCAGCAGGAGGCAATTGTTCAGCAGACGGCCGATCTGGCCGGCGAAACGGGTATTCCGCTGGTCGCGACGCATCCCATCCAGTTCATGAACCGCGACGACTTCCGGGCGCACGAGGCGCGCGTCTGCATCGCCGAAGGTTATGTGCTGGGCGATACCCGGCGGCCGAAAATCTACACCGAGGAACAGTATTTCAAGACGCAGGATGAAATGGCCGAGTTGTTCGCCGACCTGCCGGAAGCCCTGGAAAACTCGCTGGAAATCGCCAAGCGCTGCAATATCGAACTGACGCTGGGCAAGAACTTCCTGCCCAATTTCCCGATTCCGGAAGGCATGACCATCGACGAGTTCCTGGTCGATGAAGCGAAGAAGGGCCTGGAGCTGCGTCTGGCACAGCTCTACCCGGATCCGGAAGAGCGCCTGAAACGCCGGCCGGAATACGACGAGCGGCTGGTTTTCGAGTGCAACACCATCGTCCAGATGGGCTTTCCCGGCTACTTCCTGATCGTTGCCGACTTCATCAAGTGGGCCAAGGCGAACGGCGTGCCGGTCGGGCCGGGGCGGGGCTCCGGTGCCGGCTCGCTGGTCGCCTACAGCCTGCTGATTACCGACATCGATCCGCTGGCCTATGCCCTGCTGTTCGAGCGCTTCCTGAACCCGGAACGGGTCTCGATGCCCGACTTCGACGTCGACTTCTGCCAGGACAACCGCTGGCGCGTCATCGAATACGTCCGCCAGCACTACGGCGAGGACGCGGTCAGCCAGATCGCCACCTTCGGCACGATGTCCTCGAAGGCGGTGATCCGCGACGTCGGCCGGGTGTTCGGCCTGCCCTACTCGATGTGCGACCGCATTTCCAAGCTGATCCCGATCGTCCAGAACAAGCCGGTATCACTGGCCGAGGCGCTCGAGCAGGAGCCGCAGCTCAAGGAAATGATGGAAGGCGACGGCGACGGTGAAACCATCCGCGAACTGTTCGACCTGGCCGGCCGTTTGGAAGATTTGACCCGTAACGTCGGCATGCACGCCGGCGGCGTGCTGATCGCGCCCGGCAAGATCACCGAGTTCTGCCCAATCTACCAGGCGACCGGGGCCGATGCATCGTCGGTTTCGCAGTTCGACAAGGACGACGTCGAGAAGGTCGGCCTGGTCAAGTTCGACTTTCTGGGTCTGCGAAATCTGACCATTATCGAGCTGGCCGTCGAGTACATCCGCCGGATGACCGGCGAGAAGCTCGACCTGATGGCGCTCGGCTTCAACGACCCGGGGGCCTACCAGATCCTCAAGGACGCCAATACGACGGCGATCTTCCAGGTCGAATCGGAGGGCATGAAGAAGCTGCTGAAGAAGCTGGCGCCCGACCGTTTCGAAGACATCATCGCTGTGCTGGCGCTTTATCGTCCCGGCCCGCTTGGCTCCGGGATGGTGGACGACTTCATCCTGCGTAAAAAAGGCCAGCAGGCCATCGACTATTTCCACCCCGACCTGACCGCCTGCCTGTCGCCGACCTACGGCGTCATCGTGTACCAGGAACAGGTGATGCAGATTTCGCAGATCATCGGCGGCTACACGCTGGGTGGTGCCGACATGCTGCGCCGGGCGATGGGCAAGAAAAAGCCCGAGGAAATGGCCAAGCACCGCGAGACCATCGCCGAGGGTGCCAAGAAGCTGGGCTACGACCCGGCGCTGGCCGAACAGTTGTTCGACCTGATGACCAAGTTCGCGGAGTACGGCTTCAACAAGTCGCACACCGCCGCCTACGCCGTCGTCACCTACCATACGGCCTGGCTGAAGCGTTACCACTGCGCCGCCTTCATGGCGGCGACCATGTCGTCCGACATGGACAACACCGACTCGGTCAAGATCTTCTACGAAGATGCCGTGGGGCCTGCCAACAAGCTCAAGATGCTCGGGCCGGACATCAACGCTTCAAATTACCGTTTTGAGCCGGTCGACCGCAGCACTATCCGCTACGGCCTGGGCGCGGTGAAGGGGACCGGCGAGCAGGCGGTCAACGACATCCTGCGCGCGCGCGAGGCGGGCGGGCCGTTCAAGGACCTGTTCGATTTCTGCCAGCGCTGCGACAAGCGCATGGTCAACCGTCGCACCACCGAGGCGCTGATCAAGGCCGGCGCCTTCGACAGTATCGACAGCGATCGCTACAAGCTGCTCGCTTCGGTCGGCGTGGCGATGGAGTTTGCCGATCAGGCCGAACGCAATGCGATGCAGACCAGCCTGTTCGACATCGGCAATGTCGCCGAGGAGCATGCGCCGCAATACGTCAACGTCAAGCCGTGGGACGAAAAGGAAAAGCTGATGCAGGAGAAGACCGCGCTCGGCTTCTTCTTCTCCGGCCATCCGTACAACACCTGCAAGAAAGAGCTGTCGCGCTTCATCCGCCGGCCACTCAACAAGCTTGAGCCGTCCAAGGAATTGACCATGCTGGCTGGCGTGGTGGTTGGCGTCCGGACCCAGATGACCCGGCGCGGCAAGATGCTCTTCGTGCAGCTCGACGACGGCACCGGCATGATCGAGGTGACGGTCTTCAACGAACTGTTCGAAGCCGAGCGGGCCAAAATCGTCACCGACGAGGTGCTGATCATCGAAGGCAAGGTCAGGTTCGACGAGTTTTCCGGCAGTAACAGCGTTACCGCCGACAAGCTGATGACCGTCGGCGAAGCGCGCGCCCGCTTCGCCAAGTACCTGCTGTTGCGCATGAACGGCAATACCGATGCGCGCAAGCTGAAAACCCTGCTCATGCCCTTTGCCCCGGGACCGGCCGCCGTTCGCCTGCGTTACGCCAACGCCGCTGCCGAGTGCGAAATGATCCTCGGCGAGAATGCCCGGGTCCGCCTCGACGACCTGTTGCTCGAAGCGCTGGGCGACTGGCTGAAACCGGAAAACGTCGAGATCGTTTACCAATGAGCACACTGATCGATCAGCAGTTGCTGACGGCGGTCAGCGACGAGGCCCGGCTGGCCTCGCGCCGCCGCAAGAACCGCAATTTCCATCCGGCTGACGATTATCCGGGGCATCGCTTGCTCAACGGCATCGAGCCGGATTCCTACGTGATGCCGCATTGCCATTTCGATCCGCACAAGGATGAAAGCATCCTCTGCCTGCGCGGCCGTCTGGGTGTCGTCCTTTTTTGCCCTTCCGGCGCGGTCGACCGCAGCATTGTGCTGGAGCCGGCCGGCGAGGTGGTCGGCATCGATATTCCGCATGGCGTTTTCCATACGGTGCTGGCCCTGGTCAGCGGCACGGTGTTTTTCGAAGCCAAGGCCGGCCCCTATGTGCCGCTGAGCATTGAGGAAAGGGCGGCGTGGGCCCCGGCCGAGGGCACGCCGGAGGCGGCGGCTTACCTGGCCGCATTGCACCGCCTGTTCGCGTGAACTAGCGCCGCGTTTCCAGCCAGTGCAGCAGTAGTTTGTAGAGTTGCCCCGGGTCGACCGGCTTGCCGATGTGGTCGCTCATGCCGGCCTTCAGGCACAGCTGGCGATCTTCCTCGAAGGCATTGGCTGTCATCGCGATGATCGGCGTCCGGGCATGTGCCGGCAATTGCCGGATCAGCCGGGTGGCTTCAATGCCATCCATGGTCGGCATCTGCATGTCCATCAAGATCAGGTCATATGCATTGCGAGCGGCCAGGTCGAGGGCTTCCCGGCCGTTGTCGGCGGTATCGATAGCCCAGCCGATGTCATGCAGGATGGCCAGCGCCACTTCCATGTTGATCGGGTTGTCTTCGGCAATCAGCAAGCGGGCGTTGGCAAAGCGCTGGCGCAGGGCCTGCTCGGCGGCTTGCGATCCGGTGCCGGCGGTTTGCCGGGCGTCGGCATCCTTGATCGGCAACAGCGGAATCGCGCACCAGAAGCGGCTGCCCTGGCCCAATTCGCTGTCGACCCCGATCTGGCCGCCCATCAGTTCGCTGAGCCGCCGGCAGATGGCGAGCCCGAGCCCGGTGCCGCCGAACTGGCGGGTCGTCGACATGTCGGCCTGTTCAAAAGCCTGGAACAGGCGAACCCGGCTCTCCGGCGAGATGCCGATGCCGGTGTCGATGACTTCCAGACGCAGCCAGGTAATGGCCGGACTTTCCTCGCTGATTTCGGCGCGGACCGTAATGCTGCCCGACTTGGTGAACTTGATCGCATTGCTCAGCAGGTTGAGGGCGATCTGCTTGAGCTGCAAGGGCGCACCGAGGAACAGGTGATCGAGGCCGGGGGCGATTTCGCAGTGTAGCTTGAGCTTTTTGGCCTGCCATTTGTCGGCCAGCGACTGGATGGCATCTTCGAGCAGTCGTTTGGCGTTGAACTCGCGTTGCTCGATCTGCAGCTTGCCGGATTCGATTTTCGAGATGTCGAGAATATTGTTGATGATGTCGAGCAGATGGTCGGCCGAATGCGTGATCTGCGCCAACTGATGCTGGGTCTCGCTGTCGCTGGCGTGTTTGCGGAGTTGATGCGTGAAGCCGATGATGGCATTCATCGGCGTGCGGATTTCGTGGCTCATGTTGGCGACGAAGGCACTCTTCGCCCGACTGGCCTGTTCCGCTTCATTCTTGGCGCTGACCAGCTCCGAGGTGCGCTCGGCCACCCGGCGTTCGAGCAGGGCGCGCTCCGCTTCCAGTTCGGCGGCGTTGCGCTGCAATTCCCTGACCACATCGCTCAGGCTGCGGTCGCGCTCCTCGATGGTCCCGGCCATCTGGTTGAACGAGCGGGCCAGCGTGCCGATCTCGTCGCTGGCCTGCTCGTCGCTGCGGGCCTTGAAGTTGCCGGCGGCAAAATCGCCGGCCTTGGCTTCCAGGTTGGCCAGGCGCCGGGCAACCTGGCGGGAGATCAGCCAGCCGAGGGCCAGAAAGACGATGCCGAACCCGAGCATCTGGTTGAACAGGTTGCCGAGCCAGAGTTGTTGCGTGCGTTCCCGGACATCGCGCAAGGGAATCTTGATGCTCATCACGCCGCGCAGGTCGCCCAGCTTGTAGTCATAGGCCTTGTCGTACTGGCGGCGGATCGGTTCCGGGGCGCTCTCGCGGCTGCCGTGGCATTGCAGGCAGTAAGCCTCAACCCAGATCGGGCTGGTGAAGTGGAAGTAGCGCTCGCCCTGGGCGCCGCCGATTTCCTGCTTGAACTCGCTGTCCTTGGGATGGCTGCGAAACCATTCGATGGCCCGCATCTCATCGGCATCGGCCTGGTTGGCCGGGTTGCGCGGCGTATCCGAGACATTGTTGAAAATCAGGCCGCCTTTCGACCAGTTGTGCAGATCGGCTGATATGCGCGACATGGCGTGGGCCGGCAGAAAACCGAGCGTCTTGTCGGTCAGCTCGATGCCGCTGTCGATGAACTGATGGTGATAGACGCGGCGCACCGCCATCAGCGTGGCGCGCAGGTTCAGAGCTTCCTGATAGGCACTCTGCTCGACGTAGCGTTCGAGCTTGTAATAGTTGAGGGCGAGGCTCAAGGCCAGCGAGGCAAGCATCAGCCCCCCCATCCAGAGCCAGATTTTGGCCCGGAGCTTCATGCCGTCCTGCGGCAGGGGGAGGGGGGGAGTATTGCTTCTGGCATCAGCGCATTGTCATGTGCCAGGGGGTTATGTTGTTTGATTAATATCAAACCCAATGTGGAAGTCGTTGATTTCAAACGACCATGTCGGATTTGAAGCCGATACGGACCGCGCCCCAGTGCCGGCCGTTGATGACAATCGGCATCGAGAGGTCGTTGAGGATTTCGCCGGTGTCGCGGACATAGGTCTGGAACAACGAGGATTTCTGGTTGCGGGCCAGTTTGATGCCGACCGGGTCGTTGAAGATGCGCTTGTGCCGGCATTTGGTCAGGTCGATGGCCGGGTCGCCGCTCGGGGCATTCGAGAAGATGCCGTTGTGGGCCGGGGCGTAGCCGTTGCTGTCGACGGCCAGCGAGTAGGTCAGCCCGGGAATGTCGCGCAGCGTGTCGTCGTACAGACGGGTCAGTTCGCTGTCGCACTGGCCGTCGTATGCCGTCGTGAAGCGTTTTGGGTTGGAGCCGGGGATGTCCTTGTAGGCCTGGTCGAAAACATTGACGCCGCGTTCGGACAGGCGTTGCAGGATGGTGGCCACGTTGTCGCGGAAGGCGGCGCACTTGTCGTGCAGCGTATCGAATTTGCTGTTGCCGGTGCGGAAATCGGCCAGCGTGCATTGCAGGTCTTCGGTTGATTCGCGCAGGGTTTTCGCCGAATCGAGACACTGTTTCATGCGGCCCGAGATATCGAGCGAATGATTGCGGATTTCCTCGACTTCGCCGTGAATCGTCTGGTTGCTTTCGCGCAGGTTGTAAATGGCGGAAGAAATCGTCGACAACTGTTCGGTCGTCCGCCGGAAATCGCCAACCATCGTGGTCAGGTCGCTGGCCGAGGTTTCGATGTATTCGTTGGCGCGGGTGACCTCGCCGACGATGGTCTGCGTCTTGGCCGAAGTGTCGGAAACGAGGTTGATCATCGACTGGGTATTCTGGCCAATGACCTGGGTTGCCGTCTTGACCTTTTCCGCCAGTTTTCGCACTTCGTCGGCGACCACGGCAAAGCCGCGACCGGCTTCGCCGGCCCGGGCCGCCTCAATCGCCGCATTGAGGGCGAGCAGGTTGGTCTGGTCGGAAATGTCGTTGATCAGCGAGACGATTTCGTTGATTTTCATCGAGCTGGTGTGCAGTTCGCCGACCGTGGACGAGAAGTGCTCGATATGCTGGTTGGTCGAGCGCATTGTGCTCGCCACGGTTTCCATCTGGGTCAGCGAGCGTTGCGCGAGATCGAGGTTGTTCTTGGTCGAGGCCTGGATTGCATCGGAGTTGCTGGCGACTTCGCCGACCGCCAGATTGACCCGGTTGCTCGATTCAAAAACGGCGCTGGCCAGCGCTTCCTGGCGCCGGACCGCGTCGTCGGTCAACTGCACCAGGTGGTTCATGCGGGCGGCGTCGGCAGCGATGCTGACGCTGCGTTCGCGGGCATGGGAGATCAGGCCGCGGACGCGGCTGAAAAAGCGGTTGATATTGGCCGAAATTCGCCCTTCGGCATCGTGGCCCGTCGTTCCGACGGTCAGCGAGAGATCGGCGCTACCTTCGGCAATGGCGGCCAGGTCACGGTCGATCTTGTTGAGCGAAGCACTTTTTCCAAACAACCCCATGAATGTCTCCTGCGTATATTTTTTTTGAAGCCGGCCCAACTGGCGGCAAAGAGGGGCGGCTGAATGGCAAAACAGCACCTGAATGAGGTGCTGTTCGTTAGATCAGTAGGGGCGCTGGCGGGCGGCCAGTCGGCCGAGCAGGAAGCCCTTGATTTCGTGGAATGGAATCGGTTTGCCGAAGATGGTGACATCGCCCGGCACGCCCTTTTGCAGGATTTCCTCTCGGTCGATGGCGCTGACGACGATGATGTCCATCCTGGCGAGGTCCGGGTTGGCCCTCAGATGGCGGATCATTTCGAAACCGTCCATGCCCGGCATCATCAGGTCGGCGATCAGGATGTCGGGGGCGTTCTGGCCGACCTGCATCAGTCCTTCGAAACCGTTATTGACCAGGCGCAGCTTGATCGGCAGGTTCCAGTGTTCGAAGGTGGCACGGTACAGCGCCTGCAGCGTCGGGTCGTCTTCGGCAATCAGGACGTCCAGTTGTCCGCCGGCTTCCTGGGCGCTTGGGGTCAGTGTCCGGCGGCGAGCCAGCATGGCCTCGACCGAGGCGGTCGGGATGCGGCGATGGCCGCCCGCTGTCTTCCAGGCTTCCAGCGCGCCGCTCTCCACCATGTTCTGCACAGTGCCCAGAGAAACACCAAGGCGCAGTGCCGCCTGGCGGGTGCTGAGAAATTCCGAGTCGGCCATCATTTTTCCAGAATTGCAAAAGTGCTAAATTCTAGCCCCTTCCGGCTTGTTTTTGTAGCGTAAAAAAACCCCGATCACCAAGCGGTAATCGGGGTTGGCGGAAAGCGTACCGTCCAGCAGTACGTTTTCTGTGTCGCTTACAGTTTCCGGGCGTTCTTCGCCAGGTAGGCGGCGACGCCTTCGGTCGAGGCGACCATGCCGGGTTTGCCCTTGTTCCAGCCGGCCGGGCAGACTTCGCCATGCTCTTCGAAGAATTGCAGGGCATCGACCATGCGCAGCATTTCGTCGATGTTGCGGCCGAGCGGCAGCATGTTGACGACCTGGTGCATGACGACACCATTCTTGTCGATCAGGAAGGAGCCGCGCAGCGCAACGCCGGCTTCTTCGAGTTCGACGTCATAGGCGCGGCAGATGTCGTGCTTGATGTCGGCGACCAGCGGATAGCCGACCTGGCCGATGCCGCCGTCCTTGACTGCGGTGTTCTTCCAGGCCAGGTGGGTGAACTGGGAATCGATGGAAACGCCGATCACTTCGACGCCGCGCTGCTTGAATTCTTCCAGGCGGTGATCGAAGGCGATCAGTTCGGATGGGCAGACGAAGGTGAAGTCGAGCGGGTAGAAGAACAGGACAACCGGCTTGCCCTTGAAGTGGGAGAGCGTCAGGTCCTTGATTTCATTGTTGCCGTAGACGGCAGTGGCGGTGAAGTCGGGGGCTGGCTTGCCAACGAGAACGGCCATGGTGATCTCCTTATGATGATTTGATCTGGGGTTGGGGTAAGCGGCGAATTTAGCGAAGGCCCGTTTTGCTGTCAAACCGGCCGGGCTTGCCAGCAAGCGCGTTGGCACTGGCATAATCACAAAATCAAAATAATGACGGTTGCCAAAACCGGTGGAGGGGTGGGGCGTGTTGAAGGTGCTGGTTTTCATGCCGGTGCTGGGGGCGGCGGCGGTGGCTGTGCTGCCGGCCCGGCGCGCCTTGCCGCTGTGGCAGTTGACGATGCTGTTCGCGCTGGCGGCGCTGGCCTATGTCGGCTGGCTGGCGGCACGCTTCGACCCGGCCGGTGCGGCGATCCAGATGTTCGACAGCCGGGCCTGGAATGCCCGGCTCGGTACCTACTTCGCCCTCGGCGTCGATGGCATTTCGCTGGCCATGCTGCTGTTGACCGCCTTGCTCAGCCTGGTCGCCGTGCTCGTGTCGCGGCGGATGGAGGCGGGGGCGCGGCTCTATTTCGTGCTCGTCCTGCTCCTCGAATCGGCGATGTTCGGCGTGTTCACCGCCCGCGACTGGTCGCTGTTCTATGTCTTCTGGGAGGCGACGCTGTTCCCGCTGTTCTTCCTGATCGACCGCCTGGGCGGCCCGAACCGGCAGAAGGCGGCGCTCAATTTTTTTCTGTACACGCTGGGCGGTTCGGTCTTCATGCTGGTCGCGCTGCTCTTTCTCTATGACGCGGCGCCCGGCCACAGCTTTGCGATGGCCGACATGGCCGAGGGCGGGCGAGGCCTGCCGCTGCCGACGCAATTGCTGATCTTCGCCGGCCTGTTCATCGGCTTCGGCGTCAAGATGCCGGTTTTTCCGCTGCACGGCTGGTTGCCGCTGGCCCACGTCGAGGCGCCGAGCCCGGTCTCCATCCTGCTCTCCGGCGTGCTGCTGAAAATGGGCGCCTACGGCCTGATCCGCGCCGCGGAAACGCTGCCTGCCGCCTTGCTGGCGACGCAGGACTGGTTGGCCATCCTGGCCTTGATCAGCCTGCTCTACGGCGGCATCCTCGCCTGGCGGCAGCAGGACTTGAAGGCGATGGTCGCCTACTCGTCGATCTCGCACATGGGCGTCGTCCTGCTCGGCATCGCCACGCTGAACGTCACCGGCCTGACCGGCGCGGTGTTCCAGATGGTGGCGCACGGGCTGAGCGCCGGCACCCTGTTCCTGATCGTCGGCCTGCTTTACCAGCGCACGCACAGCCGCGATCTGGCCGACTACAACTCGCTGCTCGGCCGGGCGCCGCGCTTTGCCTTCTTCATCGCTTTCGCGTTGCTCGCCGCGATCGGATTGCCGGGTAGCGCCGGCTTCATCGCCGAACTGCATGCGCTGCTCGGCGGCTTCGTGCGCTGGGGCGGCTGGGTGCTGCTGCTCGGCCTGGCCATGCTGATCGGCGCCGCTTACAGCCTGCGCGTCATCGGTCGCCTGTGCCTGCCGGGCCCGGCAATGGTGCTGGCCGACATGACGCGGACCGAGACGAGCGCCGCCGCCATTCTCTGCGCCGCGCTGCTGCTGCTCGGCCTGTGGCCGGCGCCGCTGCTCGATCTGGTGGCGGGCAGCGTCGGCCAGCTCAGCCGTTTGTTCGGGAGTTGAGATGGCGGGCGACCTGGACGATCTGCCGATCCGCGAGCGCCTGCAGCACTGGGTCGAGCACCTCTGCCACATCCTGCCGGCGCAAGCGCCGATCCGCGATTTCGTCCATCACAACACGCTGCACGGCTTCCAGCACCTGCCATTCGCGGAAGCCCTGGCCGCCGCCCGACGCCTGAGCGGCGCCCAGGTCTATTGGTCGGAGGCCAATTTTCAGGCGGCCTATGCCGCCGGCCGGATCGGCCCGGCGGATCTGCAGGCCGCGCTCGACGATGCCGGCCTGGCCGGGCTCGATACGGAAGTGATCCGCGGCCTGCGCCGGCGGGACATCCTGGCCGCCAGTCTGCTCGAGCCGCTGACGCCGCCGACGGCGAACCGCGAAGCCTGGGCGGAACGCGAAACGGGCGGCTTGCCCGACCCCATTTTTGCCATTTCCAGCACGTTGACCGCAGGAATTGCCCAGGATGTGCCCACCAGTTGGGAAGTGGCCGCGCTGGCCCGCTGGAATGCGCTCTGCGGGCGAGTCGGCCGGGATTGGACGTTGCGCAGCCTGCTCGAATACCTGAGCGGCGAGGATGTGCTGGAAAAGGTGCGTAGCAGCTTGCAGCACCATCTCGCCGCCCATCTCGATCTCGGCGTCGCCGCCTGGCGCAATCCGGCGCAGGGGCAGGGCTTCTTCGCCGCCTGGCGGGCCAGCGCCGGGCAGGATCTGGCCTGGGAAATCGACGATCTGCACAGCGTCCGCGAAGAGATCGTCCATCTGCCTGAACAGGCGATCGACGTGTTGGTCGATGAACTGGGCCGCCTGCTGCCCGACCAGCAACTGTGGCCGGGCTACCTCGAACGGCTGGCGCTGGAGCAGCCGGGCTGGGCCGGCATGTTCCTGTGGCGCGACCGCCATCCGGAAGGCGGCGATGGCACCGGCGTCGCCATGCTCGACTACCTGGCCGTGCGCGTACTGCTCGAACGCCTGCTCTGCGAAGACCTGATCCG
>Ga0316604_10001511_pt1 | contig 20197 bp, 15 predicted proteins | sample OWC_soil_day20_C_FD_207650 | JGI IMG/M metagenome (GOLD analysis project Ga0316604, IMG submission 207650) | Wetland soil microbial communities from Old Woman Creek delta, Ohio, United States - OWC_soil_day20_CT | ecosystem: Environmental > Terrestrial > Soil > Wetlands | place: USA: Ohio...
CGCATGGCGTCCTAAGAACCATAGGAATTTTGGCTTTGCCACCAAACATGTAGTGCATTTTTGCGGCCTGATTGAATAATTCATCCAAGCAAACGCCCATAAAATCAACAAACATAATTTCGGCAATCGGCCGCAAGCCGGCTGCTGCTGCACCTACCGCTGCACCAACAATTGCTGTCTCGCTGATAGGGGTATCAATTACCTGTCCAGGGAATTCATCAACCAGACCAGCTGTCACACCAAAACAACCACCAAACTTACCAACATCTTCTCCCCAAATATATACATTGGGATCGCGTTTCATTTCCAGCCGCATTCCATCTCTAATGGCCTCAGCATATGTCATTTCTTTCATCATGGTTTCACCCTCCAAAATTAGATTTATTCTGCGTAAACGTCTGTTAACGCGTCTTCGGGGTTCGGATAAGGACTGTTTTGCGAGAAGAGGATTGCCGCGTCAATTTGTTTTTCAACTTTTGCCTTAATTTCCTCTAATTCTGATTTGGTGGCATACTTAAGTTCCACAAGTTTCTGTTCGAAGCGGGGTATCGGGTCTTTTTTCAGCCAGGCTGCTTGTTCTTCAGGATCTTTGTAGGCGCCGGGATCACCTTCAAAATGGCCGCGCCATCTCCAGGTTTTGCATTCCACTAAGCTGGGGCCGTCGCCTCTGCGGGCGCGTTCAATAGCCTCAGCAGCAGCTTCGTAAACAGCGATAACATCATTACCATCGACTACTACGCCTGGAATTCCATAAGCGGACGCGCGGTCAGCAACATCAGTAACTTTCATATGGTCACGCTGGCAATTGGAGATACCGTACAAGTTGTTTTCGCAGATAAATACTACAGGCAAATTCCAGATGGTAGCCATATTTAAGGCTTCATGGAAGGTACCACGATTTGATGCAGCATCCCCGAAAAAGCATACCGCTACCGAGTCGGTTTTCTTGTATTTGCAGGCAAACGCTGCGCCTACAGAAATTGGCTGCCCAGCACCAACAATGCCGTTGGCTCCTAAAATGCCTAATTCAACATCAGCAATATGCATTGAGCCGCCTTTACCTTTGCAATAACCAGTCGCTTTTCCGAATAGTTCAGCCATCATTAAATCAACCTTGCCACCTTTGGCAATTAAGTGTCCATGTCCACGATGCGTACTGGTGATATAATCCTTGTTTGTTAAACTAGCGCAAACACCAGTCGCAACCGCTTCCTCCCCTAGGTATAGATGCACAAAACCAGGTAGTTGGTTGTCGGCAAATAGTTCTACAGCTTTACTTTCAAAGGCTCTTATGGTCATCATGGTTTCGTAAAAACCAAGCAGTTTCTCTTTCTTAAGTTCCATAATTCTCCCCCCACTTATTTTTTCACAGTAAATAATTTTGGCCACTCGATCATGGTATGTCAATATATACCGTTAGTGCGGCTACAGCTACAACTATGGTGTCACCTTCCCCCAGCGCAGACAGATGTAGGCCCTGTACATTTAGCCCCCCAGCCACGATTTCGGTGGTAACAGTCCCAAAGGGGACTATTGCTTGTACTTCGGCTATATTGACTTTATCTGGCTCTGAACACCCGACCCGAATCTCAACAACCATTTCATTGGGGTCACTAATCCCGACAATGTCAAACAAACCGCACAAGCAGCTTCGTGACATGGCATCTTTAACTGCTCTTTGGGCTGCCTTGGTAAAATTGCCGCCATGCAAATCAGTGCCAATACCTATCTCGACAATATATCGCCTACGTTTCATTATTTCACCTCCGTTCTTACCCCCGGTTTTAGCTGTAGTCATTGGTAATGACTATACACCAAACTAATATTGCAAGATATATGCCAAGAATAAAAGGAACCACATAATCCTAATCAGAATTACGTGATTCCTCTTGTTTTTCGCGTTACCAGAATATTTTGCACTATTGCTCAGACATTCTGCTGCCTAGTGCCGTAACTATTATTTATGTAGTCACCTGTAGTAGTGTGTAGCGTTGTACCTACTACACATCGCTACAGTACTTCACTGTGATTATTCAATAGCATATTTCTTTAGTTTCCGATACAACGTACTGCGGGCAATACCCAGCGTAGCAGCTACTTTGCTGAGATTTCCCCGTTTCTTTGCCAATAACAGCTTAATTTCTTCACACTCTTTATCTGATATCTCACTCTTAATTTCTTGATAATGACACACTCCGGTATTTTGGTATGTTGCTTTCATTGGAAGTTCTCGCCCAGGTGAACAACCAAGCTCAGGCGGTAAACATGCTATTGAGATACTCTGAGTTTCAGTGAGATTACAAGCTCGTTCAACAACATTATGAACTTGCCTGACATTACCCGGCCAGTCATACGAATTAATACAGTCTAAGACATCAGCCTCTATCGTATACTCACAGCCTTGCTCACTACCAATCTGCTCAACAAAATAACGGAACAGCATTTCAATGTCATCGCGACGATCGCGCAAGGGTGGTATCTCAATCGTAAACACATTTAACCGGTAATATAAATCCTGACGGAAAGTCCCATTTGCCACTAACTGGTTCAAGTCTTTATTAGTAGCACAGATGACACGTACGTCAATCGGAATGACTTTATTCCCGCCAAGACGGGCAACTTTCTTTTCTTGTAGTACTCTGAGTAAAGCCACCTGTTGTTCTAAAGGCATATCCCCTATTTCATCAAGAAACAATGTTCCACCAGAAGCTAATTCAAAATTGCCAGGTCTGCCGCCCCGCTTGGCTCCGGTAAAGGCCCCCTCTTCATAGCCAAATAATTCACTGCCGATAAGTTCCCGTGGTATGGCCCCACAGTTCACGGCAATAAAGGGGCCATTGCGCCGTGAACTCCGACAGTGAATTGCCTGGGCAAACATCTCTTTACCGGTACCACTTTCACCCCGCAGTATAACATTGGAGGAAGTCGCTGCCGCTAACGATGCCTGGCGTATTGCCTCTGAAATTTGCTCACTCTTGCCGATAATGTCACTAAATTTAAATGTTGTATAATTACCACTAAACCGATTAACCAGGTTGTGGACTTTTTCCATCGGCCGCAAAATAATAACGCCACCATTTATACAGCCCTGTTTATCAAATATAGTTTCACCAGATATTACACAACGACTTGGCCCCATTTCCGTGTCGGTAAAAAACTCGACATCAGCATACGCTTCTTTACCATTTAATAATGTCTGAATTAACTGATTTTTTCCTTTAAAAATAGTCTGCACCAAGGCTCCATTAAGAATATTACCAGTCTTCCCCAGAATTTTTTGGGCTATCGGATTAAACTCCCTTACCTTACCCAAGCGGTCAAAGAAAATTACGCCATCTGACATGGTGTTAAATATACTGGACAAGCGTTTATTCATCAGTGATAACTCATAATTTTTTTGCTGAATGCCGATTTGCATAGTTATCGCATTAGCAGCAGCGGCTACCATTGCCAAGGTATGAGAGTACGCGGCCTGGGCTGGTCCAGATATATCAAGTAAGGCGACAATTCGACCGTCATAACCATAAATAGGTGCAGCCGAACAAGTCCACCAGTGGTGTTTGCGGCAGTAATGTTCTGCACCGGAAACTTGTACTGGTGCTCCAATCTTTAGCCCCACAGCGATTGCGTTGGTCCCCACATGTTCCTCCCGCCAACTCGCACCCTGAACAAAGTGAATATGCTTAGCACTTGTCAACACATCATGGTCCCCAAATCTTTCCATTATATACCCATTCTCGTCACTCAAAACAACAATAAAACCAGAATTACGAAAAAACTCGTAGATATTGGCCATGAATGGTTTAGCAATATCAACAATATCCTGTTTTCTTTCTAACATCATGCGGATATCAGACGGCTTCAGAACGTTCTGCGATCTACCATCATTGGGGTTAAGGTCTATTTGGGAACACCTGACCCACGATTCAGCAATTTGCGGTAAAATGATCCGACTTTCTAACTCGCCGCTGCTAATAAAATTTTTCCACAGCAGCGCTTTACTGCTACTGTTTGTTGAGTTGTCGCTTGTCATTATCCATAACACCACCTACCTATAAATTACAACTCGGAAATCGCACATGTTATCATTAGTTAATTCTAGAGTGAGTGTTTAATGCCCTTCCACATCAGGATCTAAAGGGCAAATCTATTACAAGCTATTAGATAATATATTGCAAGATTTATGCCAATGAATAAAGCAGGAAGCACATAACTCCTCATTGTAGTTATGTGCTTCCTGCATCTGTACTCTTGCCATATGTTATTCCTAAACCTAGTGCTATACTCGTCAACCAGTATACTGTTTGTGTAGTACCATGTAGCAATGTGTAGCGTTGAGTGACTACACATTGCTACACTATTGCTTACAGCTTGCGGCTGCCGCGTTTGGTTATCGCTACACCATCTTTACACAGCGGACACTCTTCACTCTTGTAGGTAGGAACCGTTAAGTGAAGCAGCGCCTGAGCTGGAATGCCGAAATCGGCCTTGCCGCCGCTGCGATCAACCAGCATGCCGACAGCAACCGGAATACCGCCGTGTTCGCGCACGACATCAACGACCTCTTTTACTGAGCCGCCGGTTGTTACAATATCTTCAACGATCAGGACACGTTGTCCTTTCTCAATGACAAAACCACGTCTGAGCGTCATCTTACCGTTTTCGCGCTCAGTGAAGATAGCACGAGTACCGAGATGTTTTCCCACTTCATGGGCCAGGATAATACCGCCGGTTACTGGGCCGATGACAAGCTCAATATTGTCGTTTTTGAAGCGCTCTGCCATGGCAGCACAGAGGTTCTCAGTATGCTTAGGATACTGCAGTACCTGAAATTTTTCAACATATAACGGACTATGTAAGCCAGAGGTTAGTAAAAAATGACCTTCTAAGATAGCCCCTGTTCCCACAAAAATCTGCCGAACTTCTGCTTCGTTCATTACGCCTTCCTCATTTCTTCTAAAATTGCCAGCGCGGACGCCCGCGGATTTTCTGCCTTGGTAATTGGCCGGCCTACTACTAGATAATGAGCGCCTGCCTTGAGCGCCTCGGCTGGGGTAGCTACCCGGCTTTGGTCATTTAAGGCCGCACCCTGCGGACGTACACCAGGAGTAACAATGGCAAAATCCGGGCCACAGGCCTCCCTGATTCGTTCAGCTTCCTGCGGTGAGGCGACCACACCATCTAGCCCTGCTTCTTGGGCCAGTTTAGCCAAGTGGACAACTTGTTCAGGAATGCTGGTAGTCGAGCGCAGAGCAGCCCATTCGGTGTCATTCATGCTTGTCAGCACAGTAACAGCAATCAGCTGGGGCCGCGGTATATTGAGGGCAGCTGCGGTTTCAGCTACCTGTTCAGCCGCTGCCCGCATCATAGCCGGACCGCCTGACGCCTGAACGTTAATCATGGCTGCACCCAAACGAGTCAACGAAGCTGCGCCTTGAGCCACCGTATTGGGGATATCGTGCATTTTTAAATCCAGAAAAACGTCTTTGCCTTGCTCACGCAAATAAGTCAAACATTCCATGCCTACACCATAAAAAAGCTGCATGCCTACTTTATAGTAGCTTACGGCATCGCCTAAGCTCTCAACAAGCTCCCTGACTTGTGCCATTGTGGCAAAATCAAGGGCTACAATCAATCGATTACGTACTTGTTCCACACTTTTTCCTCCATCGTACACGTTTTAGCCGCAGTTGACCTTGCCGACAAGGTCACTAACCTGGGTTAAACCACGTTTAGTAAGGTAGTCTCTAATTCCTTCGGCCACGTCCACAGATACATAAGGATTAACAAAATTGGCTGTGCCAACTGCCACCGCACTGGCTCCTGCCAAAATAAATTCAAGGGCATCTTCGGCCGTCATAATACCGCCCATACCAATTATCGGCACTTTTACAGCTTTGGCTACCTGCCATACCATCCTTACCGCAACCGGCTTTACCGCCGGACCGGACAAGCCGCCCACTGTGTTGCCCAGAACAGGCCGCCAGGTCTTGATATCAATCGCCATTCCCAGTAGGGTATTAATAAGCGAAATAGCGTCGGCACCAGCAGCTTCTACGGCTTTTGCCATAAGCACGACATCAGTGACATTCGGCGACAGCTTGACAATCACAGGTAGACTCGTTTTTTTCTTTACTTCCCGTACTACTTCACTCGCACTTTCCGGGCAAGTTCCAAAGGCAAGCCCGCCTTGTTTTACATTCGGGCAGGAAATATTGACTTCCAGACCAGCAATCCCGGACTGATCCAGCCTAGCTGCCAGCTCGCCATAGTCTTCTACCGTATTGCCAGAAATATTGACAATAACCGGTACTTGGTAGGCAGCTAATTTGGGCATGGTGTTAGTAATAAATTCATCAACACCAGGGTTTTCCAGACCAATACAATTCATCATGCCGGCTGGTGTTTCCGCTATGCGCCGCCCGCTATTGCCCACTTTAGGCGCCAGCGTTGTACCCTTAACGACAATAGCACCTACTTGGTTCAAATCAACAAAATCGCTATATTCCAGACCAAAGCCAAACGTGCCTGACGCCGTCATAACCGGAGTCTTCATTTTTATTCCCGCAATATTGACTGCCAACATTGATTCATCCTGGTTCACCATACCACCTCCTGGGCCCAGAATACCGGGCCATCGGTACAAACCTTATGGCGTTTGCCACTGGTACTAGCACAGGTGCAGGACAGACAGGCACCCACGCCACAGGCCATGTAATCTTCCAGTGATACCTGACAAGGAACAGCATACTGGGCTGCAATCGCCGCCACACCCTTGAGCATAACATGCGGTCCGCAGGCGTAGATGACATCGAATTTCTGCTGTTTAAGCAGTTCAGGCAGTAGATCCACAGTGAAACCATGATGGCCAACACTGCCATCATCTGATGTAATATGGATGTTTTGACATACGCTGGCATAGAGGTTAGGCCAAAATAACTCTTGCTCATTGCGCCCCCCCATCAAGATGGTGGCTGGACGAGAACAAAAGGCTCTAGCCAATAGCAATAGTGGTGCCAGTCCCATTCCGCCGCCTACGAGCAGGGGTCGTTCAGCACTTACGTTAAAACCAGTACCAAGCGGCCCCATACAATTGATGGTATTGCCTGGCTGAAGTTTCGTCATAAGCTCTGTACCACGACCGACAACGCGATATAGTAAAGTCAGCGTGCCTTTAGCCGCATCACAGTCGGCAATGCTGAACGGACGCCGGAGCAGCGGATCAAGAGTATCAGCGGCCAACCGGATATGAACAAACTGACCAGGCCGGGTATTGCTGGCAATCTCCGGCGCAACTACTACTAATTCCCACACATCCCCAGCAATGATATTATGTTTGATTACCTGAGCAGTTACACAGGTTTTAGTCACTGTTTCTTTCGCCTCCGCTTACATAGTCTTGCAGCGCCAGTACATAGAGAAACTTTCTTTGGCGGATGATGCTAAGTACATCAAGCACCGCGTTGGCTGTATCCATCGAAGTCAGACACAATAGTGAATGCTCGACAGCGGCCCTTCTGATTTTGAAACCATCACTATCAAAATCCCGTCCTTTAGTCAGGGTATTAATAACCATATTGATTTTTCCCGCTTTAATCATTTCAATAATATGCGGCTGCTGTTCATGAAGTTTGGGTACCATGCCAACAGTCAAGCCTAGGGAACGGAGATAACTAGCCGTGCCACTGGTGGCGATTAGTTCATAGCCCATTTTGGCAAATTCTTTGGCAATCTCGCCTACTTCTACTTTGTCTTTATCGGCGACTGTCACAAGGATAGTTCCGGTTTGTGGCACATTCATCCCGGCACCGACAATTCCTTTATACAGTGCCCGGGAATAGTTATAGTCAATGCCTAGTACTTCACCAGTAGACTTCATCTCTGGCCCGAGGGAAATATCAACCTGCTGCATTTTAGCAAAGGAGAATACCGGAACTTTTACGGCAATATATTCTTTAGCAGGCAGCAGTCCTGTTGTATAGCCCATTTCCTGCAAGGTCTCACCGAGGGCGACGCGGGTAGCAACATCTACCATCGGCACGTCGGTAATTTTGCTAAGATACGGAATGGTCCGGCTGGAACGGGGATTTACTTCAATTACATAGACCTCTTCATCCATGATTACATATTGAATGTTGATAAGACCTTTTACTGTAAGTCCTCTAGCCAGCAGTCCGGTGTATTCAACAATGGTGTCAATGACCTTTTGGGAGAGCGTTTGCGGCGGATAAACGGCAATACTGTCGCCAGAGTGTACCCCTGCCCGTTCGATATGTTCCATAATGCCGGGGATGACGAAATCCTTGCCATCAGATATGGCATCCACTTCAACCTCAGTACCTTGCATATAGCGGTCAACCAGCACCGGATGTTCAGGAGAGGCTTTAACAGCCCGTACCATATAATCTTTTAACTCGTCTTCGTTGTAAACAATCTCCATGGCCCGTCCGCCAAGCACATAGGAAGGACGAACAACAACAGGGTAACCAATACGTGCGGCAGCCTGCGGTGCCAACGCGGCATCGGTGATCGATTCACCTTTAGGACGTGGAATATTCAGCTTACTTAGTAATTCATCAAATTTTTCCCGGTCTTCGGCCCGATCAATATCTTCCACACTTGTACCAAAAATCTTGACCCCGGCCCGCGACAACGGCCCAGCCAAATTAATGGCGGTCTGTCCACCGAACTGGACAATAACACCTTCTGGTTTTTCTTTATCAATGATATTAAGCACATCTTCCGGGGTAAGCGGTTCAAAGTACAGGCGATCAGACGTGTCAAAGTCGGTAGAAACAGTTTCCGGGTTGTTATTAACAATGACAGATTCGATCCCCAATTCTCGAAGTGCCCAAACTGAATGCACTGAGCAATAGTCGAACTCTATGCCCTGACCGATCCGAATAGGGCCTGAACCCAGTACCATGACTTTGCGTTTATCGGTTGTCACGACTTCATCTTCTTGCGCGTAGGTGGAGTAGTAGTAAGGGGTAACAGCCTCAAACTCAGCAGCGCAGGTGTCAACCATTTTGTAGCATGGCACAATATTGGCTTGTTTACGCATCTCCCGGATTTGGTATACTGTTTTGCTAGCAAGTTCGCCAATGCTTTTATCAGCAAAACCCATTTTCTTGGCAGCCAAGAGTACGTCGGTGGACAGGTCCTGGCTGATTTGTCGCTCCATAGCTACAATATTTTCAATCTTATCTAAGAAAAATTTGTCAATCGCCGTTATCGCATGAATTTCGTCTACCGCAATACCGCGCCGCAAGGCTTCGGCAACCATAAACGCCCGTTCATCATTGGGCAGATTGAGCTTTTCAGTTACTTCCTCATCACTCAGCTCGGCAAATTCAGGAATACATAGGCGGTTCAGGCCAATTTCCAATGAGCGCACAGCCTTCAAGAGTGCTCCCTCAAAGCTGCGGTCAATGGACATAACCTCACCAGTAGCCTTCATTTGGGTACCCAGAATCCGGTCGGCAAAACTAAATTTGTCAAACGGCCACCGCGGGAATTTCACAACCACATAATCTAGTGCGGGTTCGAAACAAGCCTTGGTCTTGCCGGTCACGGCATTGGTAATCTCGTCTAAGGTATAGCCGATAGCAATCTTGGTAGCTACTTTGGCAATCGGGTAGCCAGTAGCCTTTGAGGCCAGAGCACTGGAACGGCTGACCCGGGGGTTTACTTCAATAACAATGTAGTTACTGCTTTTCGGGTCAAGCGCGTACTGGACGTTACAGCCACCTTCAATCCCCAAAGCGCGAATGATTTTTAGCGAAGCACTTCGCAGCATTTGATATTCGTAATCTGTCAATGTCTGTGACGGAGCTACAACAATACTGTCACCAGTATGAATGCCGACAGGGTCAAAGTTTTCCATATTACACACGGTGATGCAGTTGTCAGCAGCGTCACGGATGACTTCATATTCGATTTCTTTCCAGCCAGCAACACTGCGCTCAATTAGTGCCTGACCAATAAAACTGTATTTTAGACCTCTATTAACTGTATCAATAAGTTCCTCATCATTGTGGGCAATGCCGCCCCCTGTTCCGCCCATCGTATATGCTGGACGCACAATGAGTGGATAGCCGATTTCCTCGGCAAATTTGAGGGCACTTTCAATATCCTCGACAATGGTACTGGCCGGAATAGGTTGCCTAAGTTCTTCCATGGTGGCTTTAAACAGCTCTCTGTCTTCCGCCTTTTTGATGGCTTCCAGCGGTGTACCCAAGAGTGCTACCTGATACTTTTCCAGTACACCTTTATCAGCGAGTTTAACCGCTAAATTAAGGCCTGCCTGACCGCCTAAAGTAGCTAACAGCCCATCAGGACGCTCTTTGGCAATAATCTCTTCCAGATATTCCGGCGTCAACGGCTCAATATATACCCAGTCAGCGACATGGGTATCAGTCATAATGGTCGCCGGGTTACTATTAACAAGCACTACCTCAAAGCCTTCTTCTTTCAGCGCCCGGCATGCCTGGGTACCGGCATAATCGAATTCAGCGGCTTGGCCGATGACTATCGGGCCTGAGCCAATAACCATAATCTTTTTTAAATGTTCTTTTTTTGGCACCGTTAGTTCCCCCTCACCATACTCTGCGTTTTGTCGAGTAAATTCATGAATTCTTCGAACATATAGGTACTGTCATCTGGACCGGGGGCTGCTTCGGGGTGATATTGGACCGAAAATACCGGCAGGCTGTTATGCCTTAAACCTTCGATTGTATTATCATTGACTGCGCGGTGAGTTATTGTCACATCAAGTCCGGCCAGTGATTGTTCTTCGATCGCATACCCATGATTTTGGGAAGTGATATATATACGGCCTGTGGTCAAATCCTTAACCGGGTGGTTTGAACCGCGATGACCAAACTTCATTTTATAGGTATCGCCGCCTAATGCCAGCGCTAAGAGCTGATGGCCCAAGCAAATACCAAATATCGGTTTTTTACCGATCAGTTGGCGCACCGTCTCCACCGGCGCATCTTTCGGATCGCCAGGTCCATTGGACAAGAAGATACCGTCAGGATTGAGGGCTAATACTGCCTCTGCCGGTGTATTGGCAGGTAATACGGTTATATTGCAGCCGGCTTTGGCCATAGAGTTTAAAATGTTGCGTTTAATCCCAAAATCCATAACTGCAACATGCGCTCCCCGGCCTGGTATTCTATATACTTCCGGCGTTGTAACCTCTTTCACTACCTCAATGCAAGGTGGTGTGGCCAACAACTCGGCAATCTCAATTTCGGTAGCGCTTGCTGGTACAATAACGCCTTTCATAGTGCCGTGTGCACGTATCCGCCTGGTAATGGCCCTGGTATCAACCCCATATATACAGGGAATATCCCTTACTTTAAGATAAGAAGCCAAGGAGTCTTCCGCTTGCCAGCTGCTGGGTCGGCCACATAATTCACTGATTACAAAGCCGCGCACGAAGGATTGTCGGGCTTGTTCAAAAAGTTCAGCTACACCGTAGTTCCCGATGAGCGGATATGTCATTGTTACAATTTGTCCACAGTAGGACGGATCTGTTAATACTTCCTGGTAACCGGTCATACCGGTGTTGAATACTACTTCCCCGACTGTTTTAGTACCGGAAGCAAGCATCCCTTGGAAAACACTGCCGTCTTCCAATATCAGTTTGCCATTCATTTAAGCACCTCGCCATTTTGCATAATTATACTGCCGTTCACTATAGTAATTAGCGATTTACCCCTTAAATTCCTGCCTTCAAAAGGAGAATGTTTACCGCGAGTATAAAATTTTATGCAGTCTACAGTCCATTTATATTCAGTATCAATAATCGTAATATCGGCCGGTGCGCCTACTTTTAAGACCCCACTTGCTAATCCCAGGAGTCTTGCTGGTGCATAGGACATTTTTTCAATTACTTGAGTCAGCGTAAGTTTACCTGTATGATAAAGCCCTGTCAGGATCACGCCAAGTGCTGTTTCCAGACCGGCAAAACCACTGGGTGCATAACGAAACTCCACGTCTTTTTCTTCAAATGCATGGGGCGCATGGTCTGTTGCGATGGTATCGATTGTCCCATCTTGCAGGCCGGCAATCAGGGCTTCCACATGGTCTGCCGAGCGGAGCGGCGGATTTACTTTAAAAGCAGTGTTAAAGCTTCTTACTTCTTCGTCTGTCAGTGTCAAATGATGGGGCGTAGCTTCTGCGGTTACTCTCACGCCGCGCTCCTTAGCCTCACGAATAAGCTTAACCGCGCCTTTGCTGCTGACATGGGCAATGTGCAGAGGAGAGCCAGTATATTCGGCCAGCATAATATCTCTGGCAACCGCAATATCCTCGGCAACTGACGGACGGCCCTTGACTCCCAGCATAGCTGATACCGCGCCTTCATGCATAAACCCTTCGCCAGCCAGTCCCTCATCTTCGGAGTGCGTAATAACCGGGCGGTTAAACATTCCTGTATATTCAAGGCCGGTTTTCAGTAAGCTGGTGCTGTCCAGATGACCACCGTCATCTGAAATCGCGACCGCTCCGGCCTGGATCATATCACCGATTTCAGCTAGTTCTTTGCCTTCTAAGCCTTTACTGAGCGCACCAATCACCTTGACATTGACAACACCTTCTGTTTGCCCGCGATGGATGATGCCTGACACGATAATCGAGCTATCCACAACAGGCTTGGTGTTCGGCATACAGGCAATAGTGGTAAATCCACCGGCTGCTGCCGCCCGTGTACCTGAAGCAATATCTTCTTTAGCCTCAAGCCCGGGTTCGCGTAAATGGGCATGCATATCAATAAGACCTGGTGCAACAACTAACCCAGCCGCGTCGATCACTTGGGCTTCGCCAGCATCTAGGTTCTGACCAATGGCGGCAATTTTGCCGTTCTCTATTAAAATATCGCCGACAGTATCCATACCTTCTGCCGGATTTATGATTCGTCCACCTTTAATTAGCAGCTTCAATGTGAGTCCCTCCCATCAACACTAAAAATAGCAACGCCATTCTGACTGCCAAACCATTTTTCACCTGTTCTTGGATTGCCGATTGTTCACTATAGGCAATGTCTGGAGCAATTTCCAGACCGCGGTTCATCGGACCAGGATGCATCAAAAGCGCATCTGGCTTGGCTAACGCTAACCTGGCAGCATTAACACCAAAGAGGCGAGCATACTCTCTGGCCGAGGGGAACAAGCCTTTTTTCTGCCGCTCGCGCTGAATCCGCAACACATTAACAACATCGGCTTGGTCAAGCGCCTCTTCAATCCGGTTGTGTACCTTTACACCGATTTTTTCTATATCGCGTGGCAATAGTGTCTGCGGCCCGGCAAGATGCACCTCGGCTCCCATTTTTTGCAGACCCCAGATATTGGAGCGTGCTACTCGGCTGTGCAGGATATCGCCGACAATCGCCACTTTAAGTCCCGCAATGTTCTCTTTATACTGTTTAATGGTAAACATATCAAGCAGCCCCTGTGTCGGGTGTTCATGTGCCCCATCACCAGCATTGATGATAACCGGTTTTACGGCATTGGCAGCATAGTGCGATGAGCCTTCGGCTTCATGACGCATAACGATAATGTCTACGCCCATGGCTTCTACCGTAAGGAGGGTGTCGCGCAGGCTCTCCCCTTTGGCCACACTACTGGTGCTTGTGGAAATGTTAATCACATCCGCCCCAAGATATTTACCAGCCAGCTCAAATGAGGTACGTGTCCGGGTGCTGTTCTCAAAAAACAGATTCACAATGGCTTTGCCGCGCAGGGTTGGTGCTTTCTTGATATCCCTGTCAATAATATTCTTCATTTCTTTCGCCGTATCCAAGATCAAATTCATTTCTGCGGCAGACATCGTTTCAAGACCCAGGATATCTTTGTTTCTGAGCGATACTTGAGCTTTACTCATTATACACTCCCCCTTAGAATTTTTTCAAAAAATAAACTCCCTGCCAAAATAATGCAAGGAGTTTAATCATAGCCATGCCATAAGCATAATCAGCTACCAACATCCTTGCCGACCTCTCTGTGTCAATTTAAAGGATAGTATTTGCTATTGTCAGGTATAATAAAAGCCTTCTTGCCGTGAAAAGCGCACAAGAAGGCGTAAATAATCCTTACCGTCCCCTTGCCAGCCTCACAGGACCAGCTTAAAGGCCATATTCTTATTTATAAAATAATAACAGATTTCGCCAAGGGTTGTCAAGAGTAGCTGTCCCATAAATTTTCGGATAACCAGTAATTCTGCTGGCAATAAAAAAGACCTTTGAGCTATTCTCAAAAGTCAAACTTTCCTTTGGTGCGGTAGAATGGATTTGAACCATCACGGAGGGCCAGATAGCCCGTCCCCGTTTCCCAACACTGTATGACGAGCTGAATGCACCGGTAAAAGGGCACGCGCAAGAGTGCTTAAAGTTGGAATACATGCCGCCTAATACTATGAATATAGTCAGTTAGCCAAAACGGATAGATTTAAAGAAAAATACAAGACGTGCAAGTCATGAATGGAAGAATGGTGAAATGAAGCGTTTTCATGGATTAGACCGAGCACGGGGGTACGGCCTAAAAAGCGTGAACCTGCAAGCCAAACTAACGGCATTGGCTGTAAATTTGAAAAGGATAGTAGCACTAGTATCCTCATTATTTCTATCCTTGTATTGCATTTATCTGAGAAGCCATTTATATCGGAACTTATCGTTCCGGCATAAAAGCAGGGGTTCTTCAGTGGTTTCGTACCGTCCCCTTTGTGTTTCGTATGTTCGGGGTAATGGTTAAAGGAAAAGCGGTTAAAATCCTTGGGTACGATTAGGATTTTTTTCGCTCGTTTTGTTACTTAGCATCCCAGTAGAGAAGTTCAACGACTTTACGTAAATTTTCTTTGTGATCTTCAGTTAGAAGTACTCCGTTAAGGTGGAGCTAGGCTTCGTTTAAGACTCGCCGAAGATCTTTGGGCTTTGAAGGTTTTGCTTTGCTGGCACCGAGAAGAAAGTCAATGGTAATGGCAAAGAACTTGGCAAGTTGGTTGATGATTTTCCGCGGACGGGGTACGTTTGTTAGTTTCGTATTTAGTTAAGGTTTGGAATTCGATACCTGCCCTTTCGCCAAGCTCAGGACGGCCAACATGCACCACTGGCCTCTCCCGTGAACCGGGAGGGGATTTACTATTTATTCTTATCTTTAGTAAGAGGCTTCTCAGAAAAAATATCAATTGGGTCTGAAGAAGCCGGAAAATAGTTTAAAAGATGCCGGCTTAAAGTACCTATTTCAATACTAAAACGAACACGTAACTCTTCACACATATCCCTAATAGTTTCGATATCTTCAATGGGGAAAGGCTTATTTGAGATAACTAGGCCACCCACCAGAAATTCATCTTGATATCCCTTAGGATACAAATATACTTTTCTAATATCAAAATCGCTATGTGCAATCTTTTTATTTCTGTAATCGATTATTTTCCTGTGCAACTCATTAAATGATTTATTATCGAACTTGAACCATTTTTTTGTAAAGGTCCGTATGGTTGATTGTCCGTAAAAGGTCTGCTGTATGAAACAAGTATAGCAGATATTAAAGCATCTCTAAGTTCGTAATTGGCTTTTGCTTGTTCCCGATTCATTAATCTATTTTTAATAAAGAGTTCACAAAGAGAATTTGCATTAGCTATATCCGAACGAGCAACGGCAAGTTTGTACAGTTGCACTTTAATATTATATATATATAGCTTTTATGTACAGATAGTTCGATTGCATTCTCCCCCATTTATCGTAAATATGGTAATATATTATTGTAATTTGACATTTAATATGGTAATCCTGCTTATCTTCCTTGTTGATCTAACCATAAACTGAGCTCAGTTGTCCATGACATGTGTTATACCTATCTATGAAATACCAATTTAGAGACTAATAGAAAACGATGAGTCTTTTTAGAGGGTGGGGACAAAATTGATAAAAGCTTGTATTTCTGATGAATTACCAAAATCACAATTAATTCTGGAGCTTGTTAATAAGGCCAATGCTAGATATGATATTGATTTTGATTTCTTGGGAGTTTTGACGGATTTTAGAAAAGTGGTAACTGCTGAAGTTAGTCAAATAAATAGACTTTTTCCTGAGTATACTCCACATGATGAGAACTATCATCTAAAGCACTTATTCGCTATTGCTGATCTAATCTTAGGCCCCCAAAGCTATGAGAAAATGAACGCTTCCGAATTACTAGTGCTTGCTCTGGCATTGTACGGTCATGACTGGGGAATGGCTGTTAGTGATCAGGAGAAGGAAATAATTATAGACGATAACTGTAAAATAAATAATGATAATTTCTACATATTGCCAAACGAGCATGAACAGTTTTGTTTTTACGCTTCACAAAATTCTCTATCTAATTCTGGTGATGAAAAAAACCTCGACCTATGGCGAGGGTATGTAAGGACAACGCATGCTTTTCGAAGTGCTCAGCGAATTCGCGGATACTTTAGAAAAATAGATAGTGGAATAGGAGAAGCGGTCTCACGCGTTTGTGAAGGACATTGGCTTAATTTTGAGGAGATATCAGATCCCAGATCTTTTCCAACAGAGTTCTCCGTATTAAGGGAAGTTATAAATTTACGAGCTTTGACGGTATACGTTAGATTAGTAGACCTTTTCGATTTGGCAGAGGATAGAACACCCTATGCACTATGGAAGTTTGTAGCCCCGCGAAATAGGTATTCAAAAATGGAGTGGGCAAAGCATCGATGCCTACAGCCAATTACTTGTCCAGGTTTTCTAGATGGCCGAGTAATACGAATCGATGGGAGCACTGATAACCATGAAGTATATGCTGCATTGGAAGACCTAAGGGGACTATGTGAGGAACAATTTCGTGGCTGTAAAGAAACATTAGCCCTAATGCGAGATAATCGGCACAGCCTTGATATAGATCATATTGAATGGCACATCACAACAAGAGGTTTTAGGCCTATATCGGTAAAGTTTGATTTTGACAGATATAATATGATAAAAATATTGACAGAAGAAATCTATCAAAGTGATCCTTATGTTTTTTTGAGAGAATTACTCCAAAATAGTATTGATGCTATTAGAATGAGAAGAGAAATCCTCCAGCGTAATGGCATTAATTCAAGTAGTATTGGTATTATCAAAGCTGATGTAACAACGCAAAGTGACGCAACTACTGTTATTACTTGGTCAGATGATGGCGTAGGAATGGATGAATATACAGTAAAAAATTACTTAGCAATAGCAGGAAAAAGTTATTACTCAAGTCCGGATTTTACAAAAGAAAAGTATAAATTTGATCCAATATCTAAATTTGGAGTCGGAATACTGAGCTGCTTTATGGTAGCGGATTGTATTGAAATTGAGACAATCAAGGAGCCTTATACCGAGAGTAATGACTCTGGATTAGTAATAAAGATTCCCTCGGTATTTGGTCAATTTAGAATAGAAGCTGTTTCTCGCATAGGACGTAAAATAGGGACAACAATCACTGTTTTTATGAGCAAACATAAAATTCAACATACTAATAAGGATATCACAAACGACTTTGAAGTTACTGGTTATTTAAAAAGCATCGCTGGATTTGTAGAGTTCCCTATCGTAATCAATGAAAAAGGCGAAACGACTATAATTACACACCCGACTGCAACGCGCGAAAGTCTTGGATTCTTTCAACAAAATACTGATTCCATATGCAAGTCTGTGAATCAGAGTATTGACTGGGAAGAGTATTTTCTCCCTCAAGATCTAAAAAATGCAAGAGAAGAGTTAACTGAAATCACATTAGATATAACTTCGGACCTTGGACTTAATGGTTATGAAGGTACTTTCGCATATCTCGTTCCCAAAGATGAACAAACAGAGATAATAAATAATGTTGGCGATAGATATATAACAAAATTGGGGCAACCTGAGAACTTGCTTAAGTCTATAAGGCTAAAAAGAAATGTAAGACAATTTCTATCAGATAATGAATTCAATGAGGAAGTAGGGTTTACAAAAAGTAATAAACATAAAAAATATTACCGAGTATATAGAGATGGTATCCTGGTTCCACAAGCTTCAACCCCCGAATATTTCAGTACGGAATTTATTGATAAGCTTCCTTGGAAACTTACTACAAATATCTCTAAAGTAAATGCTCCAAGAATCGACATAGCAAGATCCCAGTTGCTTGATCAAAGGCATTCCTGGGATTTAAAAATTAGAGAAGCCTACATACAACACATTGGAAATATGTGGAATAGAAGGCTTATCGAGGCTAATCTTCCTGACCGACTCTATTTAATAGGTAGAATACTAGCATATCATCATATTGCTAGTATTGACTTATTTCGAATATTCTCAATTGATAAATTACCTATCCCTCTTTTAAACAATGGACAAGTTCAGCTAGTCGAGTTTGGCGAGATAAAGAATAAAGAAATAAGACTTTGTTCTGACGAGTTTAATTATGACTTATACGAGCTTTTGGAAAAGTCAGTCGAAATGCAAAAGTATGACGGCATATTAAGTCGCTGGAGCGGCCCCTCTTGTGTTATTCAATCCGAACATAATGAAGGTCCCGAAAGTATTCTTTCTTACATTGAATTCATTAACGATTTAATAAGATGGTTCTACGTGCATGATAGGTTAGAATTTTGCAGTTCACCATGGAAGAATCCACTCCTTGCAATGCGGATACTTGTTCCTAGGCCAGAAGTTAATGGGAAAAATGAACAGCTAAAAATCTTAACAAAGGTAATTTCCGAACCTGAAAACATGTCTTGTGAAGAATGGAGATATTTCCAGCACAATGTGGATGAACTTTCTTACCATATTCCTATCTGTACTAAATTTGGTAAACCATATGAAAACTGTTTTTCGATAGCGTGGGAATTTATTAATGTAAATAATGGCACTGCGCTAAATTATCTTCGAGCAATTTCCACCATTACATTAATGAAATTAGAGAGAAAGCTGAATTTTGTAAATTATGGACAAATACTAGATATACTACAAAGATTTCCTTTTAATTCTCGTGTTTTTAATAGTAAAAACGAACATACGCATATCATCGAGGTTCTCGAAGAATTGCAAGGTGTACTAAAATCATTAAATATACTGCCTCAAATGGTATCAATAGTTCCAACAAAGGACGAGTTTGTGCCGAAGGTAGAAGATAGAGTTCTGGATGCATACTACAAAAATCAAGAGTGGGAGTATTTTGGAACAGTAATAGAATAGTGAAACGCATGCTTATAATAAATATGGGACGGGGTAAGTAGCCCAGAGGAGTTCCACCCCCAGGCTCTCTCAGAACCGTGCTTGGAGGGAGTCAGCGGGGACGTCAGAGTGTGCGAAAACTATTTTTCCCATTTTGTATTCCCCACTTTAGTACAAGAAAAGTCATATTTAAGACATAATACAATCAAAAATGCTTAGTAAAATAGAGACTATCCTCCACTTTTAACTAAGTTTTCTTAGAAGTGATGACTTTTCGCACAGCCTGACGTTTCCTTTTTGTCAACAAAGTTGACGGAACAGAAACGTCCCATATTATCTCCAGGATTTTCTCATGATGTCACTCTGATGATTAAGCCCCTGAATGTAAATTTCATCAGGAACAAAACTCTTTTCTAATGCCTTTTCGGTCGTCGCTGACATGAGTTTATTAGTAGCAATTTCTTTTCCAGCCTTATTTAATAGTTGTAAATAACCGGAAATTATAGGTTCAACTTTTTTATTTTTAGAAGTTAGGAGCAACCCTTGGGTGGCGTAAATTTCTCCAATTACTTCAGTATTCATCATAAAAGCAGTTCTCTTAATCCAGTGGGAAATTACTTGAAAATGAGATCTTCCTGTATTACCACAGTTAGACATCATAATTATTTTTGGTATTTGCCTTTCTGTTTTTGCAGTACTTCTGTATTCCCCTGTTGCAGTCTTTTCCATATAACCATAACCTAAATCATACGATTTCATTATACTTCTATCCATATAGACTTTTAACGTTCCAGAAATATCATAAATGTATAGTGGGGTAGCGAGGAGAAGAACATCGGCTCCGTTTTCAAGAGACACTATTTCTGTATCTGTTAATTTAAAAGTGTACCACTTAGACCAAAAATGTTAATTCAAAAGTATACCACCTAAGTTACACTCTTATGTAGAGAAAACATAAGAGAGGACAAAGATGAGGGTGATTACATTGCAGCAGAAACAGGAAAT
>Ga0316604_10001513_pt1 | contig 20168 bp, 14 predicted proteins | sample OWC_soil_day20_C_FD_207650 | JGI IMG/M metagenome (GOLD analysis project Ga0316604, IMG submission 207650) | Wetland soil microbial communities from Old Woman Creek delta, Ohio, United States - OWC_soil_day20_CT | ecosystem: Environmental > Terrestrial > Soil > Wetlands | place: USA: Ohio...
TGACCCTGCAGCCGCAGGAAGAGCACCCGCACGGCCTGTCCGATACCGAATTCATCTCGTTATTTCGCGCCGACACGCCGATCCTCTTCGCCTATCACGGCTACCCCTGGCTGATTCACCGCCTGACTTACCGGCGCAGCAATCACGCCCATCTGCACGTACGCGGCTACAAGGAGGAGGGGACGACGACGACGCCGTTCGACATGGTCGTGCTGAATCACCTCGACCGCTTCAATCTGGTGATGGATGTCGCCAATCAGGTATCGAAACTGCAGTCGCAGGCGGCCCACATCAAGCAGCAAATGCGCGACATGCTCAACCGGCACACGCAATACATCCACGAGCACGGCGAAGACATGCCGGAAATCCGCAACTGGCAATGGCCGACGGCCCGGGAATGAAGCAGAACTCCCGGCTGGCGCTTACTTGCGGCGCATCAAGCCCATAAAGAGAGAACCGATGAAGAGCAGGATGAAGATGAAGAACAGAATCTTGGCGATCTCGACCGCACCGGCCGCAATGCCGGTAAAGCCGAAAAGTGCGGCGATCAGTGCAACAACGAAAAAGACAACGGCGTAGTGCAACATGGTATTTCCTTTCCTTCTTTTCCCGGGGAAGCGGCTTCAGGCACTTTGGGCAAAGCGCCGGTCAACTGCCGAAACCGGGGTAAAACCTCAAATCTTGCCCAGCAAGAACAGAATGAGCAGGATGACCAGCACCAGCCCAAGGCCGCCGCTGGGACCGTAACCCCAGCCGCGGCTGTGAGGCCAGCTGGGAAATGCGCCAATCAGCATCAGAATCACGATGATCAGCAGGATTGTTCCTAAAGACATTTGATCTCTCCTTGTTCGCGTTGTTAGCCAGCCTGCCCCTGAAGCAAGCCTGGACAGGCGCTTCTGTTGCCTGTCCTCTTCAAGACTACTCGGTAGCGCATTGACGTCTGTGCGCCAGCACACAGACATCGCCCGCAGCGAGGATAACGATGCCAGGCAGGGGAATGCGTTGACTCAAACGTATCCTCACCCACGGAATTGCTCCCGTAACGGAGTGACAAGGAGAGACGATGACTACCGAAACAATCAGCAATCAAGGGACCGTCGAGGGCAGCAAGGATGCCTTGGTCAGGGATCTCAAAAATGTGGCCGGCGATGCGAATGCGCTGATCAATAACGTTGCCACCGCCACTTCGGACGAATTGGTCATGGCGCGAACCAAGCTCGAAACCCGACTGGCCCAGGCCAAGACGCGGCTTCACGATGCGACTGTGGCGCTGACCGACAAGGCGCGTTGCTCGGCTGATGCGACCGATGAATATGTCCGGAACAATCCCTGGAAGGTGCTGGGGGTTGCGGCTGCGGCCGGCGTCGTCATCGGCGCCATCCTCAGCCGGCGCTAAGTGCCTGATGAGCGAAGCGCTGCCGTCCGGCGCTTCAATCATTACATCCGGGCGGCACCTTATATTTCCATATGTATGGGAACACACCGATCTTGTCCGGCAATGCGTCTAGCTTGGTATGTGCACCGGAAGCGGGGCAAAAGGATTTTCGACAGGTGATTCCGCCGGCCGGGTCCTGACCAAAGGAGTTGGACATGAACTGGGATATCGTTGAAGGCAACTGGAAGCAATTCAAGGGCACGGTCAAGTCACAGTGGGGCAAGCTTACCGATGATCACCTCGACGTGATCGCCGGCAAGCGCGAGCAACTCGCCGGCAAGTTGCAGGAGAGCTACGGCATCACCAAGGACGAGGCGGAGCGGCAGATCAAGCTTTTCGAAGATGCCAACAAGGACTTTCGTCCGCCGGGGGCTGCCTGACGGGGGCTTCAATCTCCCGATAAAAAACTTTGCCGGCCCCGGGAGCAGCCTCGTCTCTCACGGACGCTCCTGCCCGCGGTGCAACGGTTCGACAAACCGCATCTCTCGACGAGCGGCCGATCTGATTCTGAGTATTTTCATTCCGGTCCGCCGCTACCGTTGCCGTGATTTACGTTGTGGCTGGGAAGGCAATCTGCGCCAGAGGTGATGCCCATGAACGCCCCGGATCTGAGCAACGCACTGACCCGTGTTCTGCTGGTCGAGGATGACCCATCCGAAGCCAGGCTGATCAGGGATGCGCTTGCCAATTCGACAGGGCGGGTCTTTCAGGTGGAGTGGGTGAGGAAACAAGCAACGGCACTTGAGCGTCTGGGCAAGGCAGCCGTCGATGTCATCCTGCTTGATCTGAGCTTTCACGACGGCCAAGGGGTTGCAGTTTTCGACCAGATTTCCAGGGCGGCACCACACGCCTTGATTCTGGTCCTGAGCGGGGCCAACGACTATTTGGCCAAAGGCGCGGTCGACGCCCATTGGTTGCCGCATGCCCTGCGCTATATCCTCGATCACAAGGCGAACAAGGACAGCGAAGAGCATTTTCGCGCGATGAGCGACGCTTCGCCGCTGGGCATTTTCGTCTCCGATGCGCAGGGCAATTGTGTGTATACGAACGCGGCCTACCACAAGATATCCGGGCTCGATTTCGAAGAGGCGCTGGGCACCAGCTGGAGCATGGCGATTCACCCGAACGATCGGCAGCGCATCGTCACCGAGTGGCGCGACGCGGTAGGCGGGCACGAAGCCTTTCAGACCGAAGTGCGCTTTATGCGAAAGGACGGGACTATCGTCTGGACCCGCCTGAATGCGGCCGCCATGCCCGATGGTCCGAGTTCGCGCGGTCGGGTGCAGACAGTGGAGGATATTTCCGAGCGCAAGGCGGCCGATCTCGAATTGCAACTGGCGCAGGAAGAATTGTTTCAGGAAAAGGAGCGGGCCCAGGTGACGCTCAACTCGATTGGCGATGCCGTGCTGTGCACCGACATCGCGGGCAAGGTGACCTATCTCAATCTGGTGGCCGAGATGATGACCGGCTGGTCCATTGCAGAAGCGCTGGGTCAGCCGCTGAGTGATGTCTTCCGGATCATTGACGGAACGACCCGGCAACCGGCCGACAATCCGGGTCAGCGCGCCATTGCCGAGAATCGGGTAGTCGGGCTGGCGTCTGGCAGCGTACTGATCCGGCGCGATGGCATCGAATCCGACATCGAGGACTCTTCGGCGCCGATCCACAATCGGGATGGCCGGGTCGCCGGCGCCGTCATCGTCTTTCACGATGTCAGCGAATCACGGGCCATGGCGCAGAAGATGGCCCATCTGGCCCAGCATGATTTCCTGACCGGTCTGCCCAATCGCCTGCTGCTGACCGAACGCTTTTCGCGGGCGATCGGGCAGGCCCAGCGGCATCACAAGCAGGTAGCGCTGCTCTTTCTGGACATGGATTACTTCAAGAACATCAACGACTCGCTGGGCCACGTCATCGGCGATCAGTTGCTGCAGTCGGTAGCGAAGCGTCTGGGTGAGTGCATTCGGACGACGGACACGGTGTGCCGCCAGGGCGGCGACGAATTCGTGATCCTGCTCGCCGAGATCGAACGGCAGCAGGATGCGGCGCAGGTTGCCGAGAAACTGCTGGCGGCGCTGCTGGTGCCGCACCGCATCGCCGGCAATGAACTGCATATCACGCTGAGCATCGGCATCAGCATCTACCCGGAGGATGGTTTTACCGCCGATGCCGTGATGCAGAATGCCGACACCGCGATGTATTACGCCAAGGCCAAGGGCCGCAACAATTACCAGTTCTTTACGCCGGAGATGAACACCCGGGCCATCCAGCGCCTGTCGGTTGAAAACAACCTGCGCCGGGCCTTGAAGTACGGCGAGTTCGAGTTGTACTACCAGCCGAAAATAGATATCGCCTCCGGCACGATGACCGGGGCCGAAGCCCTGATTCGCTGGCGGGATCCGGAACTCGGCCTGATTCATCCCGGGCAGTTCGTGGCCATTGCCGAAGAGTGCGGCCTCATCGTGCCCATCGGTCGCTGGGCGCTGGGCGAAGCTTGCCGGCAGGTTAAGGCCTGGCTCGACTTCGGGCTGCAGGCGGTGCCCGTCTCGATCAATATTTCGGCGCTTGAGTTCAGACAGCTCAACTTTCTGGAGGGGGTCGCCGGCATTCTTCAGGAAACCGGTCTGGAACCGCGCTATCTCGAACTGGAACTGACCGAAAGCATCCTGATGCACGAGGCCGAGGCCTCGGCCCTGGTGCTTGAAAAGCTCAAGGCGATGGGCCTGCAACTGGCGATCGACGATTTTGGCACCGGCTATTCGAGCCTCAGCTATCTCAGCCGCTTCCCCATCGATACGCTGAAAATAGACCAGTCTTTCGTGCGCGCCATGGCCAGCAATGCCGATGATGCCGCGATCGTCAGCGCCATCATCGGCATGGGGAAAAATCTCCAGCAGCGGGTCATTGCCGAGGGGGTTGAAACCCGCGAGCAACTGGCTTTTCTGAAAGCCCAGCAGTGCGATGAAGGCCAGGGCTTTCTGTTCAGCCCGCCGCTGCCGGCCGAAGAGTTTTCCCGTTTGCTCGGCACGCGCACGCTGGTCAGCTCTCTTCCCGCTTGAGGCCAAGCCCGGTTGGCCGCTATGTGCGACAGCGTACAGAGCCGGCTGCCAATTCAACCTATGCTGGTCATTGAGGCGTCTCTGCAATCCAACAGGAAGACGTTGGAAACAGGATTTCCTGTTTTGCTCACTTCAGGAGTGCCAATCATGAATCCAAGCAAATATCTGTCCGCCACCATCCTTGCCATTACGTTGATCACAGCCGTCGGCTGTAGCTCGACCTCGAAACAGGAAAGCACCGGCGAGTATGTCGACGACAGCGTCATCACCTCCAAGGTCAAGTCGGCGATCCTCGGTGACCCGGCCACGAAAGTCGCCGAGATCGGTGTCGAAACCTACAAGGGCGTGGTTCAGTTGAGCGGCTTCGTCTCATCCCAGGCCGCCGCCAACCGTGCGGTTGAACTGGCCCGCGGCGTCAAGGGCGTGGTCTCCGTCAAAAACGACATGCGCATCAAGTAAGCGTTCGCGAAAGCGGTGCCGCCGCCGGAATTTTGCCTCCGGCAGCGGCCCGCAAGGAACGAGGATTCCTTTATCGCCAGGTGAACTACGTCGCTGAGCGAAATTTTCGCGAAAGGACCCTCTGAATTGGGCTCGGTCAGCAAGCTCTCCGACTACCTTCGGCAGTTGCCGGCGCGGCTGCGCGGCAACGATGTGGTGCGCCGCTCGGTGAGTGCGGAGGCTCCCCTGCGCGCCGAGTTGTACAGCGCCGACCAGATGGCGCAGCATGGCAAGTCGCTGGCCGCTTCGCATCGCCTGGCTGCCGGGCGGGCGCCCGATTTGTTGCTGGCCCGGCTGGCGGCCAACGAAACCGTTCTGGTCGAGGTCTGCAAGCGGTTGACCGCCGGTGTCGCCGACAATCGCCGGATCACCCCGGCCGGCGAATGGTTGCTCGACAATTTCTATCTGATCGAAGAACAGATCAGGACGGCCAAGCGCCACTTGCCCAAGGGCTACAGTGTGGAATTGCCGCGCCTGGCCAACGGGCTGTCGGCCGGCCGGCCGCGGGTCTACGACATCGCGCTGGAAACCGTCGCCCATGGCGATGGCCGGGTCGATACCGAAACGCTGATCCGCTTCGTGGCGGCCTACCAGTCCGTCACCGACCTCAAGCTGGGCGAGCTGTGGGCGATTCCGATCATGCTGCGCCTGGCGGTGATCGAGAACCTGCGCCGCGTCGGGGCGCGGATTGCGCTGGGCTGGGCTGAGCGCAACCAGGCCGATGCCTGGGCTGACCAGATGGCCGAGACGGCTGAGCAGGACCCGAAAAGCCTGATTCTCGTCATCGCCGACATGGCGCGCTCGAATCCGCCGATGAGCAGTGCGTTCGTCGCCGAACTGGCCCGCCGGCTACAGGGCAGGGGGCCGGCGCTGGCCTTGCCGCTGACCTGGATCGAGCAGCGACTGGCCGAGTCCGGCCTCAGCATCGCCCAGCTGGTCCAGATGGAAAACCAGTTGCAGGCAGCCGATCAGGTTTCGATCAGCAACAGCATCGGCAGTCTGCGCGTGCTCGGCGCGATGGATTGGCAGGAATTCGTCGAGACGCTCAGCGTTGTCGAACAAACTCTGCGAGCCGACCCGGCAGGCGTTTATGGTGGCATGGACTTCGCCAGCCGTGACCGCTACCGCCATGCAACCGAGGAAATTGCCCGGCATGGCCGCCTGAGCGAGGGCGAGGTGGCCCGCCTGGCGGTCGAGCTGGCTCGCGCCGCCGTTACGGCCGAGGGCAGTAGCGGCGCCGGCGAGCGGGCCGGACATGTCGGCTTCCATTTGATTGACAAGGGCTTGCCGCAACTTGAAGGGCTGGCCGAGGTCAAGCGCTCGGCCGGCTGGCGCCTGCGTCAGCTGGCGGCCCGCTGCCCCTTGCCGATCTATCTCGGGGCGATTGCCTTGATCACCTTGCTGATTACCGGCAGCCTGCTCGCACTCGCCACGCCGGTCGGGTTGGCGGGTTGGCTGCTCGGCCTTGGCCTGTTGCTGGCTGGCAGCCAGTTGGCGCAGGCCCTGGTGAACTGGCTCGCCACCTTGCTGGTAGCGGCGCATCCGCTGCCGAGAATGGATTTTTCCGGCGGCATTCCGCCCGCCGCGCGAACCCTGGTCGTGGTTCCGACCATGCTGACCAGCGAGGGCGGGGTGGAGGATCTAGTCGAGGCACTGGAAGTCAGGTTTCTGGCCAATCGCGATCAGAACCTGCGCTTCGGCCTGCTCACCGATTTCCGCGATGCCCCGCAGGAAACGCTGGCCGAGGATGCGGGGCTGGTCGGGCTGGCCCGCTTGCGCATCGAGGAATTGAACGCGAAGTACGCCGCCGCCGGGGAGCCGGGGATTTTCTTCCTCTTCCATCGGCCGCGCCGGTGGAATCCGCAGGAGGGCGTCTGGATGGGCTACGAGCGCAAGCGCGGCAAGCTGGCCGACCTCAATGCGCTGCTGCGCGGCAATCCGGCCGGCTTCTCGAACATTACCGGGGAGATGGCGGGGCTGGCCGGCATCCAATACGTCATCACGCTCGACACCGACACGCAGTTGCCGCGCGATGCGGCCCGCCAACTGGTCGGGGCAATTGCCCACCCCTTGAACCGGCCGCACTACGACGCTGCCAGGCAGCGCGTCACCGCGGGCTACGGCATCCTGCAGCCGCGGGTCGCGGTCAGCCTGCCCGGTACCAACCGTTCACTCTACGCCCGGCTCTATGGCGGCGAGCCGGGCATCGACCCCTATACCCGCGTTGTTTCCGATGTCTATCAGGATGTCTTCGGCGAAGGTTCCTTCATCGGCAAGGGCATCTACGATGTCGATGCCTTCGAGTTGGCGCTGGGCGGGCGCTTCCCCGAAAACCGCATTCTTAGCCACGATCTGCTCGAAGGCTGTTACGCCCGGGCCGGGCTGTTGAGCGATGTCCAGCTTTTCGAAGACTATCCGGCCCGTTACAGCGCCGACGTCAACCGCCGCTACCGCTGGATTCGCGGCGACTGGCAACTGGCCGGCTGGCTGCGCCGGCGCGTGCCTTGCGCCTGTGCCGGCGAGACGGTGCATCGGCAGCACAACCCGCTGTCGGCCCTGTCGCAGTGGAAACTGGTCGACAATCTGCGGCGCAGCCTGGTGCCTGCTGCATTGATCCTGGTCCTGATGCTGGACTGGCTGGTTTTGCCCTCTTTTGGCCTGTTGACCGCAGCAATCGTCGGCATGCTGGTGTTGCCCTCGCTTTGCGCCAGCGTCTTCGAACTGCTGCGCAAGCCGGACGAGGTCCTCTTCCGGCAGCACCTGGCGGCGGTGGCGGGCGCCGCTTACCGGCATTTCAAACAACTGGCCTTTGATCTGGCCTGCCTGCCATATACGGCGTATTACAGTCTGGATGCCATCCTCCGCACCCTGTGGCGAGTGCTGGTCAGTGGCAAACCGATGCTCGAATGGAATCCGTCGAGCGAGGTCGATCGCGAGCTGGCCAGGCGAGATCGTAGCGGCCTCCTGGCCACCGTGCAGACGATGTGGAGCGGCCCGTTCACGGCGGCTGCGCTGGGCCTTGCGCTGGCCGTGCTGTCGCCGGAAGCCCTGGCGGTCGCCGGCCCGCTACTGGTGCTCTGGTTCATCTCGCCCGGCGTCGCCTGGTGGCTCAGTCGGCCGCTCGTGCGTCCGCCGGCGACCCTCAGCCGCGAACAGCATTTCTTCCTGCGCAAGCTGTCACGGCGGACCTGGGCCTTCTTCGACAACTTTGTCGGCCCCGAGGACCATTGGCTGCCACCGGACAATTTCCAGGAATATCGCATTGCCTCGGTCGCCCATCGCACCTCGCCGACCAACATGGGCATGGCGCTGCTGGCGAATCTCGCCGCCTACGACTTCGGTTACCTGACGGCGGCCCGGCTGCTCGAGCGCACGGCGCAAACCTTGAACACCATGGCCGGCCTGGCCCAGCATCGCGGCCACTTTTACAACTGGTACGACACGCAGACCCTGCAGCCGCTGACGCCGCTCTATGTGTCGACGGTGGATAGCGGCAACCTGGCCGGTCATTTGCTGACCTTGCGGGCTGGCCTGCAGGCCCTGGCCGACGAGCCGATCTTCCGGCCCCGGCTGTACGAGGGTATGCGCGACACGCTCGGCGTGCTGACCGAAGCCGCCGAAGCAAGCTGCCGGGGCAGCCTGGCCGCCTTCGGCAAACTGCTCGATGCGGCAGCCGCGGCACCGTCCGACAGCATTGCTGCCACCCGGTTGACGCTGCAGCATCTGGCTAGCTGCGCAGCCGATCTGATGGCGCAGGTCGCCGGCAGTCTGCATGCCCGGGAGCCGACCCTGCCGGCCAGCGAGGCAAACGACTGGGCGCAGGCGCTGGCGGCGCAGGTCGAAGCGGCGCTGGCCGACCTCAATCAGCTGACCGCAGAAGTCGCCAGCGATGCCATGCCGACCCTGCGCCAGCGGGCCGGCGACGGCGGCGCGGCGGCAACCGCCCGGCTGGCGCTGATCGACGGCCTGGTCCGGCAAATCAGCCAACTGGCGGAGATGGAGTACGGCTTCCTGTTCGACAAGTCGCGCCATCTGCTGACCATCGGTTACAACGTCGCCGAGCATCGCATCGACACCAGCTATTACGACCTGCTGGCCTCGGAGGCGCGCCTGTGCAGTTTCGTTGCCATCGCCCAGGGGCAGTTGCCGCAGGAAAGCTGGTTCTCGCTCGGCCGCCTGCTGACCGCTACCGGCGGCGAGCCGGCCCTGCTGTCGTGGAGCGGCTCGATGTTCGAGTACCTGATGCCGCTGTTGATCATGCCGACCTACGACAACACCTTGCTCGACCAGACCTGCAAGGCGGCAGTCGCCCGCCAGATCGAGTACGGCAGCCAGTGCGGCGTGCCCTGGGGCATTTCGGAGTCGGGCTACAACACGGTCGATGGCCATCTCAACTACCAGTACCGCGCCTTCGGCGTGCCGGGCCTCGGCCTCAAGCGCGGCCTGGCCGACGATCTGGTGATCGCGCCCTATGCCTCGGCGCTGGCGCTGATGGTGGCCCCGGAGGCGGCCTGCCTGAATCTGCAACGCCTGGCCGAGGAAGGCGCGCTCGGCAAGTTCGGCTTTTTTGAGGCCATCGACTACACGCCGGCCCGCCAGCGCCGCGGCCAGGCCAAGGTCGTCGTCCGCTCCTTTATGGCCCACCATCAGGGCATGAGCCTGTTGGCGCTCGCCTACCTGTTGCTCGACCGCCCGATGCAGCGCCGTTTCGAAGCGGAGCGGCTGTTCCAGGCGGTGATGCTGCTGCTTCAGGAGCGGATTCCCAAGGTGACTTCCTTGTTCGCCCATACCGCCCAGCTTTCCGAAGTGCGCTCGACCTCGCTCGCCGCCGAGATGCCGATCCGCGTGTTTACGACGCCCAATACGCCGATTCCCGAAGTGCAACTGCTGTCGAACGGGCGTTACCACGTGATGGTGACCAATGCCGGTGGCGGCTACAGCCGCTGGAACGATCTGGCCGTCACCCGCTGGCGCGAGGATGGGACTTGCGATAACCGTGGCAGCTTCTGCTATATCCGCGACCTGGCCAGCCAGAGCTTCTGGTCGAATGCCCACCAGCCGGCGCTGAAGCGCGCGGCAAGCTATGAGGCGATATTCTCCGAGGGGAGGGCCGAGTTTCGCCGGCACGACACGCTGGGTAGCGCCGATGTTGCGTTCGAGACCTATACCGAAATCGTCGTTTCGCCGGAGGACGACATCGAGCTGCGCCGCATCCGCATCACCAATCGCTCCCGCCAGCGTCGCGAAATCGACGTCACCAGTTATGCCGAGGTGGTGATTGCGCCGCCGGCCTCCGACGACCTGCATCCGGCCTTCAGCAATCTCTTTGTGCAGACCGAGATCCTCCGCGACCGGCGCGCCATCCTTTGTGCACGGCGGCCGCGCTCGCCCGGCGAGCGGCAGCCGTGGATGCTGCACCTGATGGCGGTGCACGGCGCCGACATTGGCCAGGTTTCCTACGAAACCGATCGCCTGCGCTTTGTCGGGCGCACCCGCAACACGGCCGACCCGCTGGCCATGAGCGAGGCGGGCGGGCTGTCGGGGACCGATGGCTCGGTACTCGATCCGATCGTCGCCATCCGTTACGCGCTGACCCTGGCGCCGGAACAGTCGGTGAGCATCGACATGGTCTCGGGCATTGCCGAGAGCCGCGACCTGGCGCTGAACCTGATCGAGAAATACCAGGACCGCCACCTTGCCGACCGCGTCTTCGACCTGACCTGGACGCACAGCCAGGTGGTGCTGCGCCAGCTCAATGCCAGCGAAGCCGACGCCCAGCTCTATGCCCGGCTGGCCAGTTCGGTCATTCACGCCAACGCCTCGTTGCGCGCCGATGCCGCCGTGCTGGCCAGGAACCGCCGCGGCCAGTCCGGGCTGTGGGGCTACGCCATCTCCGGCGATCTGCCGATCGTGCTGCTGCAGATCGGCGATGCGGCCAATATCGACCTGGTCCGTCAGTTGGTGCAGGCGCATGCCTACTGGCGCCTGAAAGGGCTGGCCGTCGATCTGGTGATCTGGAACGAGGACCACGCCGGGTACCGGCAGCGCTTGCAGGAACAGATCATGGGCATGATCGCCTCGGGCATCGAAGCCAGCATCATCGACCGCCCGGGCGGCATCTTTGTCCGGCTGGCCGAGCAGATTTCGGGCGAGGATCGCATCCTCCTCCAGTCGGTGGCGCGTATCGTCATCAACGACTGCCGGGGCCGGCTGGCCGAACAACTGGAACAGCACGGCCTGCCCGAAGCGCGGGTCCCGCTCCTCGAAGCGAGCCGCCGCTACCGGCCGGAAGTACCGCCGGTATCGACGCCGCCGCGCCGCGATCTGCAACTTTTCAACGGGCTGGGCGGCTTTGCCCGGGATGGCCGCGAATACGTCATCGAACTCGGCCCCGGCCAGACGACCCCGGCCCCCTGGTGCAATGTGCTGGCCAATCCGCATTTTGGAACGGTGGTTTCGGAAAGCGGCGTCACCTACACCTGGAGCGAAAATGCCCACGAGTTCCGCCTGACCCCCTGGCATAACGACCCGGTCGGCGATCCGGGCGGCGAAGCCCTCTACCTGCGCGACGAAGAAACCGGCTACTTCTGGTCGCCCAGCCCATTGCCGGCCCGGGCCGGGGCGTCTTACCTGATCCGGCACGGCTTTGGCTACAGCGTCTTCGAAACCCGCGCCGCCGGTATTCGCAGCGAGCTGTGGGTTTACGTGGCGACCGACGCCGCCGTCAAGTTTTCGGTGCTGAAAGTGTTCAATGAATCGGGGCGGGCCCGCTCGCTGACGGCAACCGCTTACGTCGAGTGGGTGCTGGGCGACCTGCCGGCCAAGTCGGCCATGCATATCGCCACCGAACTGGCGCCGGGCAGCGGCACGCTCTACGCCCGCAATCCCTACAGCACGGAGTTCGCCGAGCGCGTCGCTTTTTTCGATGTCGACGACCCGCACCGCAGCGTCACCGGCGACCGCGTCGAGTTTGTCGGACGCAACGGCACGCTGCTCAACCCGGCGGCGATGATGCGGGCCAAGCTTTCCGGACGGGTGGGGGTCGGGCTCGATCCCTGCTCCGCCATGCAGCTCAGTTTCGAACTGGCCGATGGCGAGGAGCGCGAAATGGTCTTTCGCCTCGGGGTCGGGCGCAATGTCGACGACGCCGGCCAGCTCGTCCAGCGTTTCCGCGGCGTCATGGCCGCCCGTGGCGCGCTCGAAGCGGTGCGCCAGCACTGGCAGCGCACGCTCGGCGCGGTGCAGGTCGAAACGCCTGATCCGGCAATCAACGTGATGGCCAATGGCTGGCTGCTTTATCAGACCCTGGCCTGCCGCATCTGGGCGCGCAGCGGCTATTACCAGTCGGGCGGCGCCTTCGGCTTCCGCGACCAGTTGCAGGACGGCATGGCCCTGGTGCACGCCGAACCCGGGCTGGTTCGCCAACATCTGCTGCTCTGTGCCAGCCGCCAGTTTCAGGAAGGCGATGTGCAGCACTGGTGGCACCCGCCATCCGGCCGGGGCGTGCGCACCCATTGTTCCGACGATTTCCTCTGGCTGCCGCTGGCGGTATGCCGCTACCTGACGAGCAGCGGCGATCGCGGTGTGCTCGATGAAGCGCTGCCTTTCCTCGAAGGCCGCCCGGTCAACCCGGAGGACGACTCCTATTACGATCTGCCGGTCCGCTCCCTCGAGGTCGCCAGCCTGTACGAGCATTGCGTGCGGGCCATCCGCTACGGCCTGCGTTTTGGCGCGCACGGCTTGCCGCTGATCGGCTCCGGCGACTGGAACGACGGCATGAACCGGGTCGGCGTCCTCGGCAAGGGGGAGAGCGTCTGGCTCGGCTTTTTCCTCTGCGAAGTGCTCAGGCGTTTCAGCGAAGTGGCGGTGGCGCATGGCGACCCGGGCTTTGCCGAAGTTTGCCGGGGGGAAGGCGCCCGCCTGCGCCTGAGCATCGAAACCCATGGCTGGGACGGCGAATGGTACCGGCGGGCCTACTTCGACGATGGCACGCCGCTCGGTTCGAGGGCCAATGCCGAATGCCGGATCGACTCCATTTCGCAGAGTTGGTCGGTGCTGTCCGGCGCCGGCGATCCGGAACGCTCGCACCTGGCGATGCGGGCACTCGACCAGCATCTGGTTCGTCGTCGGGATGGCCTGGTGCAACTGCTCGAGCCGCCGTTCAGCAAGTCGCAGCTGGATCCCGGCTATATCCGCGGCTATGTGCCCGGGGTGCGGGAGAACGGCGGGCAATACACGCATGGCGCCATCTGGGCGGCCATGGCCTTTGCCGAACAAGGCGACAGCGCGCGGACCTGGGAACTGCTGTCGATGATCAACCCGGTCAATCACGCGCTGACAGCGGCGGCGGTGGCGACCTACAAGGTCGAGCCCTATGTCGTCACGGCCGACGTCTATGCCGTCAATCCTCACATCGGTCGGGGCGGCTGGAGCTGGTATACCGGCTCGGCCGGCTGGCTGTATCGCCTGATCGTCGAATCAGTGCTCGGCCTGCAGCGCCAGGGTGACAGCCTGCGGTTCACGCCTTGCCTGCCGGCCGAGTGGCCGAGTTGCAGTATTCGCTACCGCTATCGGGAGACGGAATACAGCATTGAGCTTGCCGCAAGCCAGACCGGCATCGGCGGCATCACGCTCGACGGCCAGCTGCTGCCGGGGAACGCGGTGCCGCTGCTCGATGACCGGCAGCCACACACGGTTGAAGTCAGGGTCAAGGCCGCCTGAAGGGCTTCCCGCCCGGGGCGTCGCTGGTTTTTGCCGTTTTTGCCCGGTCTACCGCAGCAATCGTTCGCACGAGGCCGGCCGGCGACCGCTTTCCGGCGGGGCAGAATTATGGTCAGATTCTCGCCATTCAACTGTGGAGTCTGACGACAATGGCCGCAAGAAACATCCTGCGCATGGGCGAACCGCTGCTTTTCCAAACCGCCGAGCCGGTCACCGAGTTTGCTTCGGCCAGCCTGCACACGCTGATCGAGGACATGTTCGACAGCATGCGCGCGGCGGGCGGCGTCGGCTTGGCCGCGCCCCAGATCGGGGTCGGCCTGCAGGTGGTGATCTTTGGCTTTGAAGAAAGCGAGCGCTACCCGGAGGCCGAGGCGGTGCCGCTGACCATCCTGATCAACCCGCTGATCACGCCGATCGGCGACGAAGAGGCGACGGACTGGGAAGGCTGCCTTTCCGTTCCCGGCCTGCGCGGCCAAGTGCCGCGGCCGGCCCGGGTCCGTTATCAGGGTTTCGATGCGGCCGGGCAGCCGATCGACCGGACGGTCGATGGCTTTCACGCCCGCGTCGTGCAGCATGAATGCGACCACCTGATCGGCCGGCTCTACCCGTCGAGAATTCGCGACTTCACCCGTTTCGGCTTTACCGACGTCCTTTTCCCGGACCTGGCGCAGCCGGAATAAGGCGCTGTCGCCGCTCAGGGCTGCCCGAGCAGTTGCGCCGGATCGGTCCAGACTAGGTCGAGGGCCGTCGCCACCGCCTGGCAGGTCAGCAGGCCGGCGTGGACGTTAAGGCCGTTGCGCAATTGCGGGTCGTCCTGCACGGCCTGGCGCCAGCCCTTGCCGGCCAAGGCGAGGACGAAGGGCAGGGTGGCGTTGTTGAGGGCGAAGGTCGAGGTACGGGCGACGGCGCCCGGCATGTTGGCGACGCAGTAATGCACGATGCCGTCGACGACATAGGTCGGGTCGGTATGCGTGGTCGGCCGGCTGGTCTCGAAGCAGCCGCCCTGGTCGATGGCGACGTCGACCAGCACGCTGCCCGGCCGTAGTTGGGCGAGATCCTGGCGGCCCAGCAAGTGCGGTGTGGCGGCACCGGGGACGAGCACGGCGCCAATCACTAGATCGGCGTCGAAGGCACTGGCTTCGATATTCTGGCGATTGGCGTAAAGCGTCCGAATCCGGTTGCCGAACTGGCTGTCCAGCCAGCGCAGGCGGTCGAGCGAGCGGTCCACGACGGTGACCTCGGCGCCCAGGCCGACCGCGATCAGCGCCGCGTTATAGCCGACGACGCCGCCGCCGAGGATGGCGACCTTGCCCGGTGCGACGCCGGGCACGCCGCCGAGCAGCACGCCGGCGCCGCCCTTCGATTTCTCGAGGTGGGCGGCCCCGGCCTGCACCGCCATGCGGCCGGCCACTTCGCTCATCGGCGCCAGCAGCGGCAGGCCGCCGCGGGCGTCGGTGACCGTTTCATAGGCGATGGCGGTGACGCCGGCGGCGAGCAGCGCTTCGGTCTGCGGACGATCCGGCGCCAGGTGCAGGTAGGTGAACAGCACCTGGTCGGGGCGTAGGCGGCGGCATTCCTCGGGCTGCGGCTCCTTGACCTTGACGATCAGCTCGGCCTGCGCGAAGACCTCGTCGGCCGTATCGAGCAGCGTGGCGCCGGCCGCCCGGTACTGGTCGTCGGTCAGGCCGATCGCCGAGCCGGCGGCCCGCTCGACGAAAACCGCGTGGCCATGCGCCACCGCTTCACGCACCGCGGCCGGCGTCAGGCCGACGCGGTATTCGTGATTCTTGATTTCCTTGGGAACGCCGATACGCATGCTGTCTCCTTGGCTGGGGATGGCGAGAGAGTCGTCTGCCCGATCAGTGTGGCAGATGCGGTCGCAGACTCATAGACCCGTAATCACGACAGGTAGTCGGCCGGTACCAATGGCGCACCGCGGCGCAAGGCCTGGCGCAGCAGATAACGGGCGTCGCCGGGCGGGATTTCGTCGAGCCAGCCGGGCAGGGCGCCGAAGCGGTCTTCGTAGCTGGCGAACAGGTCGATGGTGGCCGGGCGGATCGGCAATTCGAGGGTCAGAACCATTGGTAACTCCTTGCTCCCCTTTGTATCCGGCGAGGCCGGCTCCCGGGGAGGGTGGAGCGAGCGACGCTTTAGCCAGAATATTTATTCGCCCTGGCAAGTTATCGATTAAATCCGGCGAAGTGGGGCCATTCTGCCGGGCATTCCTGCGGTCGACAAAGAATTTCAGGTTATTTCGATATGCCGATGTTGGCTGGGGCTTTGGCGGCCTGTCGACTAGCATGAATGGTGAAGCTGCCGTTTCCGGAGGCTGCCGCCATTGGCATGAAACCGCTTACCCACTCCCCATTTGCGACCGCCCTAGTCGCCCTGCGCCTTCCCGTCGTCGTGTTGCTGATCGCGCTGGCCGGGTGCGCGACGCCGGAGCGCCTTCCCGAACCAGCCATGCCGGAGCCGCCGCTGGTCGACATCCCCGAAACGACTTGGCTGCAGATCGACAGCGACATCGGTGCGGCCTCGCTGGCCGCCGCCGGTCCGGCCCGCCACTTCGCCCGGGTCCGGATGGAGCGTTGGCGGCAACTGGTCAATGGCCGGATCGAGTCCGATTTCATTCCCTGGTTTTCCGGTTACTGGACGCAGCAATGGCTGTCGGCCCGGGTCGCCTGGTACAAGCTGAGCGCCAGCGATGAGCAGGAGGCGGTCGTCACCCGGCTGGCGACTTACCTGCAGGTCGAGTTCCGCGATCGCGTGCTGGCGCCGGTGGCCGCGGAGATCGATCCCGAGGCGGTGAGGGCGCAGGCGACCCAATACTATGTCCAGACTTTGCGGGCGGAGTTGCAGCCGATCCCGCTCCTTTACGACATTCCGCTCGCGCAGTTCGACCGCCGACTGGAGGCGATTCCGGCCATCGAGCTGGCGCCGCCGCCAGCCCATGATGCATCCCTTCATCAACTGCTTCATGCCGGGCAACTCGACCGCCTGCCGGCCTATGCCGCCTTGCTCGAACAAGGGCAGCAGGCGGCCGTCGAGGCGGGGGCCGGGCTGTCCACCACGCGGATATCGCCGGTCGCCCGGCGGGTCAGCGAAAAGCTGCTCGAGCGCCTGGCGATCAGTGGCGGGGCGAGTGCCGTCTCGGCGCTGATCGGCGGCATCGCCGGTTCGGTGATTTCGCTCGGCGCCGCCAGTGTCGGCATCATGCTGCACGAAAGCGCACGCGAAGCTACCGAGGCGCTGCTTCGCGAAAATCTGGCGGCCGGGGTCGAGGATATCTGGCACAGCCTGATGGAAGACCCGGCCAGCAGCGTGATGGCGGGCATCGACTACCTGACCGACCAGATCGAGAAATGCTGCCCGCGCACCTTTGGCCAACCGGTCGATCTGCCCGGCATGCCGGAGGAAGTGCCGCTCGCCGATGACCCGGTGCCGGAGCCGGCCGAAGAAAATGCAAACGACGACGAGCCAGCCGGCTTCCAGACGGTAAACTAGGGTTTTGCCTGCCGAGTCGATGCCGATGGAACCCTGTCCCTGGTGCACAGGTTTTGACCTGTACCGCGCCTACCACGATAACGAATGGGGCGTGCCGCTGCGCGATGACCGTGCGCTGTTCGAACTGCTCATCCTCGAAGGCGCCCAGGCCGGCTTGTCGTGGGCGACGGTGCTCAAGAAACGGGAAAACTACCGGCGTCTGTTCGACGGTTTCGACCCGGTGCTGATTGCCCGCTATGGCGATGAGAAAGTTGCGGCCTTGCTGGCCGACCCGGGAATTATCCGCAACCGCGCCAAGGTCGCCGCGACCATCCAGAATGCCCGCTCCTTGCTGGCGCTGACCGCCGACGGGACGTCGTTCAGCGACTTTCTCTGGCAATTCGTCGGCGGTACCCCGCGCCAGAATCAATGGACGGCGCTGGCCGAAGTGCCTGCCAAGACCGCCGCCTCGGACGCCATGAGCAAGGCCCTCGGCCGCGCCGGCTTCAAGTTCGTTGGCTCGACGATCTGCTATGCCTTCATGCAAGCCTCCGGCATGGTCAACGACCACCTGACGAGTTGTCCGCGCCATGCCGCGGTCGCCGATCTTGCCTAGCCTTAGCCATTTTTGCGGGCAGCCGGCCAAAGTTTCACTATAATTCGCGCCCTTCTTTGCCAGGCCTTCCCCAAAAACCGGAAGCTGGCCAATCAGGGACGACGGCATTGCAGACACGACAGATGACCCATGGGGGAACGAAATGCGGATGAATCTGAAGGTTCCCTTCGCCGAAAAGGACCAGGTAAAAAAGCTCGGGGCCCGCTGGGATGCCGCGCTCAAGGTCTGGTACGTCGCCGGTGAGGCAGACATGAGCCCGTTCGCCAAATGGTCGCCCAGCCCGCATGACGGTGCCGCCGCCCCGACCAAAGCAGGCGGCGCCAGGAAACAGCTGGCCAGCGGCAAGGTCTTTGTCGGCAGCGCTTTCGTCGCGCAGGAACGGCTGTGCGACTGTTTGCCCTGGGATGTCTGTGAAAAATGCGAGCCGACGTCGCTGCGAAACACCCTTTGAGTATCATGGCAAGAAAACTTAGAAAACAGCAGGAACAACTCGCCTTTCCCGAACTGGAACTGCCCACCGGTGCGCCTTCCCCGCTGGCCGGGATGATCGGGCCGTTTGTCGGCGAAGGGCTGGTTCGCCTGCCCGAGGCACCGCAATCCAGCAGCGATGACCAGGACGCCGACTCCCGCAAGGCGCCACGCCGGCGGAGCGTCAAGCCGAAAATGGTTCTGGTCACCGAGTCGCTGGCGGAGCCGGCCAGCGATCTGGTGGTGCCGGAAGCACAGGGCAGCCCCGAGCCAGCGCCGATTCGGCCAGCCGATTTGCCGGCCGAGCCGCCCGTCAGCGTGCCGGACGCTCCCCCGTGCTCGCCAGCCCGGGAAGTCGTCGCGGCGAACGAGCAATTCCCGGCCGCGCCGTCGCCCGTCGCCGCCACCATGGCCAACGCTGTCGAACCGGCGCCGCTGGTCGCGAGCCGCCCATCGGCCGGCGAACAGCGGCTCAAAATCTGGGCCCACGTCGCCACCATTTCGACCTCGCTGGTCATCGTCGCCGCGCTCTTCATCGGTTCCCGTCAGTTCATCGAGACCGAGAAGTCTCAGCGCGAACTGCTCGTCGCCCAGAAGGCTTCCCTGCTGCAGGAGCGGCATGTGCAGGCGGCCGAGCTCAATGCCCGCGCCGTCGAGCTGTTTCTGCGCTACAACGACCTGATGCAGCAGCTCAACGGGCCGGTCGCCAAGAATACGAAGAAGGAAAACCGCTACTGGAAAGAGAATCTGGCGGTCAATCTGCTCGAATCGCTGTTCAACCTGACCCGCGGCAACCGGGAATGGGAAACCACCATCGCCTGGGCGCTGGAAAAGCACCTTCGCTTTATCCGCGAGCAGCGGCTGTCCTGCACCGCCTATTCGCCTGAATTTGTCCGCTATCTGGAGAAGACCGCCGGCACCAGAGCCGTTGCGCTGTGCAAGGATCTGGCGAGTGTGGACTAGCCCACAGAGCTCGATGCCGCCTGCCGGGGAAGCCCCCTAAGCAAGGGCGTCATGTATGCACCCGGTTTCGCCCGTCTTTCTTCGAGGAATACAGGGCGGAATCGGCCCGACGTACGGTTGCATCCTCATTGGCATCTTCGGCCCTGGCAAGGCCAACGCCAATACTGACGGTCACCCGTCCGACCACCGGGAAACTCTCGGCCTGAATCGCATTGCGGATTTTCTCGGCGGTGACCATGGCGCCTGCGATTTCAGTGTCCGGCATCAGGGCGATAAACTCTTCGCCGCCAAAACGCGCCACGAAATCGGTGGCGCGCAGGGTTCCGGCCAGCGTCGCTGCAAAATGCTCAAGGACATGGTCGCCGGTCTCGTGACCATAGGTGTCGTTGATCGATTTGAAATGATCGATATCCATCATCAGTACGCAATAAGGACTTCCCGTGCGCTTGAGGCGCAGGAATTCCTGGCGCAGTCGCTCGTTCGCCGCCAATCGATTCGGTAGTTTGGTCAAGGCATCCTGATGGGCAAGTCGCTGCAGTTCCTGGTTGGCCTGCATCAGCGCCTCCGTCCGTTCCGCCACTTGCTGTTCCAAATGCTGGCGATAGACCTTGCGTGCCTCGTCCAGCGCGCTCTCGGTCTCTTTCCGGGATTGAATATCCTCCAGCACCGAGACGAAATAATCGGGCTCGCCTTCCGGCGTTCTGACCAGCGCCACCGTCAGATTGACCCAGGTCAGGCTGGCGTCCCGTCGGACATAGCGTTTCTCCATGCTGTAGCTGGAAATGCTCCCCGCCAGCAATTGCTGGAGATAGTCGAGATCCGTATGCAGATCCGGCGGGTAGGTAATTTCCTGAAAAGTCAGGCCAAGCAGGACTTCTCGCCGATAGCCAAGGATTTCACAAATTTTGTCATTGACGTGCAGCCA
>Ga0316604_10001514_pt1 | contig 20155 bp, 18 predicted proteins | sample OWC_soil_day20_C_FD_207650 | JGI IMG/M metagenome (GOLD analysis project Ga0316604, IMG submission 207650) | Wetland soil microbial communities from Old Woman Creek delta, Ohio, United States - OWC_soil_day20_CT | ecosystem: Environmental > Terrestrial > Soil > Wetlands | place: USA: Ohio...
ACGAGAGCCATGGATGTTCCTTTCGAGATAGCGGGAGTAGGCGGAAAGCGGGTAGCACAGCGCGAAGTAGCCGAGCGCCACCAGCCCGAAGACCATGAAGGGCTGGTAGGTGGCGTTGGCCAGCATGGAGCCGGTCTTGGTCAGTTCGACGAAGCCGATGATCGAGGTCACCGCCGTGCCCTTGACCACTTGCACCGAGAAACCGACGCTGGGCGCGATGGCAATGCGCAGGGCCTGCGGCAGGATGACGTGGCGCATCTGCTCGAAATGGGTCAGCGCCAGGCTGGCCGAGGCTTCCCACTGCCCTTTCGGCACCGACTCGACGCAGCCGCGCCAGATCTCGCCGAGGTAGGCACTGGTGAACAGCGTCAGGCCGAGGGCGGCGGCCAGCCAGGGCGACACTTCCAGCCCGAGCAGGCTGCTGCCGAAGAAGATGATGAACAGTTGCATCAGCAGCGGCGTGCCCTGGAAGACCTCGATATAGCCCACGGCCAGACGCCGCGGTAGCGGGTGCTTGGCGAGCCGGGCGAAGAGCAAGAGCAGGCCGGCGCAGCCGCCGAGGACGAAGGCGGTCAGCGACAGCCCGAGCGTCCATAACAGGCCGTCGAACAGGTTGCGGACAATGTCCCAGTAGGAAATATCGCTCATCGGGCTCTCCGGGCGATCAGTCGCAGGCCGGCCTGGATCATTGCCTGGCGCACGGCGATGGCGAGCAGGAAGTAGATGCCGGTGACGATGAAGTAGGTTTCGAAAGCGCGGAAATTGCGCGACTGGATGAAGTTGGCGGCAAAGGTCAGTTCTTCGGCAGCGATCTGCGAGCAGACCGAGGAGCCGAGCATGACGATCACCACCTGGCTGCACAGCGACGGCCAGACCTTGAGCAGCGCCGGCGGCAGCACGACATGGCGGAAAAGCTGCGCCCGGGTCATCGCCAGCGACTGCGCCGCCTCGATCTGGCCGCGTGGCGTGGCCTCGATGCCGGCCCGGATGATCTCGGTGCTGTAGGCGCCGAGATTGACCACCATGGCCAGGATGGCGGCCTGCCATTCATTGATCTGGACACCGAGCGACGGCAGCCCGAAAAAGATGAAGAACAGCTGGACCAGGAAAGGCGTATTGCGGATCAGCTCGACATAGACCGTGAAGATGCGGTCGAACGGAGCCAGCCGCCAGGCGCGGGAAACCGCCCCGAAGATACCGATGGCCAGCCCGAAGACGGCGCCGATGGCAGTCAGCCCCAGCGTCTTGACGGTGCCGGCGAGCAGCGCCTCGCGGTATTCGAGGACGGATGAAAAATCGAAAGCGTAAGCCATGGGCGGTTCTCCGGCGCCGCCGCACGGGCGGCGCCATTGGCGTTATCAGAGATCGGCGGGCAGCGGCGCTTGCAGCCAGCGCTGCGACACCTGGTTGAGATCGCCGCTCTTCTTCAACTTGGCGATGACTTCATTGACCTTGGCCAGCAAAGCCGCCTCGCCCTTGTTCACGCCAACGTAATTGGGCGAGTTCTTGATCAGGAACTTGGTGTCGAGGCGGCGGATCTTGGTGCGTTCATTGACGGCGGCGGCGACCACATTGCCGGTGGCGATCAGTTGCACCTGGCCGGACAGGTAGGCCGAGATGGTCGCGTTGTTGTCCTCGAAGCGCTTGATCGTCGCCGTGGCCGGGGCGATCTTGCTGAATTCGAGATCCTCGACGGCGCCGCGGGTGACGCCCACCGTCTTGCCAGCGGTGTCAGCAGCGCTCTTGATGGCGATATCGGGCGGCCCGAAGATGCCGTTGTAGAACGGGGCGTAGGCGCTCGAAAAGTCGATCACCTTCTCGCGCTCGGCATTCTTGCCCAGCGTCGAAATGACCAGGTCGGCCTTGCCGGTCGTCAGGTAGGGAATGCGGTTGGTGCTGGTGACCGGGATCAGTTCAACCTTGAGTTTCAGTTCGCGGCCGATCAGGTTGGCGACGTCGATGTCGTAGCCGCGCGGCTTCATGTCGGGACCGACCGTGCCGAACGGCGGAAAGTCCTGCGGCACGGCGATGCGCAGCGTGCCGCTCTTTTCGGCATTGGCCAGCGCGTCGGCGTGCACGTTGGCCGAGAGGACGGCGCCGCCGATCAGCGAGGCGCCGATCAGGGCATGGAGGAATTGGCGTTTTTTCATGGCGGGACTCCAGGGAAGGAACGAGGTCAGGGTTGGGTAAAGCGGATACCGACCCGGCCGGCGGCCGAGCGCAGATGTTGTTGCATCGCCTTGCGGGCAGCGGCGGCATTGCCCGCCGCAACGGCGGCGAGAATGACGTTGTGTTCGTCGGCCGGATGCCAGATATGGCTGCGGTCGGCAAAGGGCAGCCGCAGGCTGTAGGCGAGCTGGGCCTGGAACTGCTGGGTGATCGCGGCAAGCGCCGGGTTGCCGGAGAGTTCGGCCAGCGCCAGGTGAAAGCGCAGGTCGCAGTCGGCGGCGGTGACCAGATCATTGGCGCCAAGCGCCTTCTGCATTTCACTCATGCACTCGCGCAGCGCCTCGAGCCCTTCGGCACTGCGGGCGCGCGCCGCCAGGCTGGCATTGGCCGGTTCGATGACGAAACGCATCTGGAAGATGGCGTCCGGCGGCATCGCACTCGGCCCGGCCGGCAGATCGCTGGCGCTGAGCTTGCTGCCGGCCGTGACGAATACCCCCTTGCCGGGAAAGGAGCGCAGCAGGCCGAGCGCTTCGAGCATGGAGATCGCTTCACGCAGCGAGGCGCGGCTGATGCCGAGGTTCTCGGCCAGCTCGCGCTGGCCGGGAAGAGCCGCCCCGGCCGGGTATTGCCCCTCGAGAATGCGGCGTTGCAGGGTTTGGGCAGCGATGTTGGAAACACTAGGCATTTTGTTTAACAGTTCAGACCGGTCAGACCAGATAGGAGCTATTAAGCTTTTTTCGTGCCAGGTTATTTCCGCGTCAAATTTTGTCTACAGGCTATTGTTTTAACGAAACAAATACTCAAAACACAGAACGGGGCATGTCTCTCGACCATGCCCCGTTCTTGGGATTATTTCCAACAATGCGATTGTTTTTGGTGCGTAGCCGGAACGGGTTTGCTCTGCTTGCTAATCCGGATTTCTCAATTGCATCGCCACATAGAGAAGTAGCCGATCATCGGTGTTGGCAAGGTTCAATCCAGTCAACTCGCTAATTTTCTGCAGGCGATAATCAAGCGTATTGCGATGAATATGCATCGCCTTGGCGGTCAAAGTCGGCTGGCTGTTATGGCTGAACCACGCCACCAGTGTCTTCATGAGCACGCCCGATTTTTGGTCAAACGCGCCGAGTCGGGCCAGTGGCTCCCGTAGTTGCTCGGCTTGCCAGCCTGACTCAAGGCCGGCAAGCAGGACGGGCAAACTCAGGTTGTAGTAGGAAAAAATGGGGGATTCGGGCGATCGCAAGCGGCCGACACGTGCCGTCTGTTTCGCCGATTCGTAGGAGGCTGCGGCACCATCCAGCCCAGGCAAGGCAATTCCCATCGCCAGGCTGGCCTCGGACTTCAAGGACTTCCGTGCCGCGCCGTTCAGTTCCTCCAGACGTTTCCGGGCGGTCATGGCGCGAAGGCTCGGGCTGCCAGAGGTGTCAAACGCTTCGAACATTGCCAGTTCTCCCGGCGAGATCACCGCCGTAAGCAGTTCCGGCCAGTAAGTCGCCAGTTCGGACTGCACGCCTTGCAGTTCCAGCATTGCCAAATCCGGGCGCGGCGTGTCGTTGGCCAGTTGCAGCACAAAAAACGCGCCGGGTTGCCGCAAATCCACTTTCAGCCGCGCCGCCCAGGCTTGCATGCTGGCATCCGAAATGCCGGACTGGTTGGCCAGCTGAAAAACGAACTCTTCGCGATAGCGTTTTTCATGCTGCAACTCGCCGATCAGCAGCGCCTGCTCAAGAATCATCTCGGCGGTGACGCGAACCAGTTCTCCGAACTGGCGAACTTCGTCGGGATTTCCGGTAATCCCGACGACACCCCAGATCGCCCCGCGCACCGACAGCGGGAGATTGATACCGGCCCTCGCCCCGGGCAGATTGGGCGTCGCCACGCTGTCGATCTCGACCACGTCCTGCTTGGCCAGTGCGAGTTGCGCCCCCGGGTGCAACGAGCCAACCCGCTCCGGATTTCCACTGCCAATGATGATGCCGCGCGCGTCCATCACGTTCACGTTGAACGGAATGATTTTCATCGTCCGCTCAACGATTTCCCTGGCCAGTTCCGCTCCGATTGTCGCCATGTTTCCCCTGCATCAACTTTGGGCCAAACCATGAAAGCCCGTATTTGTAACAACGCACAAAATTTCGATTAATTACCAACAATTTTACATGCATCCGCACGATGCTTGTCCGTTTCCGGCGCCCTACCATTTGCCTGCGTTATTGCAGTGGTAAATCAATTCACTATTAGGAGACAAACATGGCCAATGCACAAAGTGCCACGCTGCCCGCAAACATGTCGGCGAGTCACGCCGATCTGGACGGCGCGTATCGCAAGGTAACCCTGCACCTCATTCCCTTCATTTTCATTTGCTACCTGTTCAACTACCTGGACCGGGTCAATGTCGGCTTCGCCAAGCTGCAGATGCTCGATGCCCTGAAATGGAGCGAAACCGTCTACGGTCTTGGCGCCGGAATCTTCTTCATCGGCTATGTCCTGAGCGGCGTGCCGAGCAACCTTCTGCTGCACCGCCTCGGCGCCCGCAAGGTGATCGGCACCCTGATGATTGCCTGGGGCATCGCCTCGGCTTCGCTGATGTTCGTCCAGACCCCGGAAGCCTTTTACACGCTGCGCTTCATCACCGGCGTCTTCGAAGCCGGCTTCTTCCCGGGGATCGTGCTGTACTTCACCAACTGGTTCCCGGCCTCGCGCCGTGGCCGGATCATGGGCCTCTTCATGTCGGCCATCCCCATCTCCGGCCTTCTGGGCAGCCCGCTCTCCGGCTGGATGATGCAGTCCTTTGCCGGCCAGGGCGGCCTTGCCGGCTGGCAGTGGATGTTCCTGCTCCAGGGCATTCCGACCGTACTGCTCGGCCTCCTTGTTTATGTGATGCTCAATGACGGCATCGCCCAGGCCAAATGGCTGAGCACCGATGAAAAGCAGATGCTGCTCGCCGAGCTGGAAAAGGATGAAAAAATTCGCCGCGAAAGCAGTCTGGCCGCCGACACTTTCGCCAGCGTATTGCGCAATCCGCATGTCTGGCTGCTCGGCCTGGTCTATTTCTGCATCCAGATGGGGGTCTATGCCATCAACTTCTGGCTGCCGAGCATCATCAAATCGCTCGGTTTCCAGAGCCCGCTGACTGTCGGCTGGATCAGCGCCATTCCCTACCTGTGCGCCAGCATCTTCATGATCTGGATCGGCCGCTCCGGCGATGCCCGCAAGGAACGTCGCTGGCACCTGAGCGGTCCGCTGCTGATGGGCCTGTGCGGTCTGATGATTGCCACCATGGCCGGCGGCAACCCGATCATTGCGGTCTTCGGCCTGTCCCTGGCGACCATGGGCGCGCTGTCCGGTCTACCGATGTTCTGGCCGCTGCCGACCGCCTTCCTGGGCAGCGCCGCCGCAGCTGGTGGCCTCGCCCTGATCAACTCCCTCGGCCAGATCGCCGGCTTCATCAGCCCCTTCCTGGTTGGCTGGATCAAGGACGCCACGGGCGGCACCACGCTCGCCCTCTACATCCTGTCCGGCGTGCTCTTCCTCGGCGCCATGCTGGTCCTCCGCGTCCCGGCCAAAATCGTCAATCGCTAACCAGGTGAATTGCGGCTTGGGTGACATGCCTCGCCCAAGCCGCATGACGAAGTCACCCCCATTCCGAGGATTTCAGAGATGACCACTCCCATCCAGCCACGCCATTTGCTGCAGCAGATGTTCCATGCCGCCATCGAAGCCGCCCAGTCGGCGCATTGCATTCCGCCACACCTACCCGAAGTGCCGAGTGGCCGCCTGATCGTCATCGGCGCCGGCAAGGCCTCGGCGGCGATGGCCCTTGCCGTCGAGGACAACTGGCCCGGCGAACTCTCCGGCCTGGTCGTCACCCGCTACGGCTATGGCGTTCCCTGCAAGCGCATCGAAATCGTCGAAGCCGCCCACCCGGTGCCCGATGCTGCCGGGCTGGCAGCCGCCGGTCGCATCCGCGATCTGGTCGGCAACCTGAACGCCGACGACACCGTTCTTTGCCTGATCTCGGGGGGCGGTTCGGCATTGCTCGCCCTGCCCCTCGCCGGCATCACGCTTGAAGACAAGCAGGCGGTCAGTCGCGCCCTGCTCAAGTCCGGCGCCAGCATCAGCGAAATGAATTGCGTGCGCCGTCACCTGTCGGCGATCAAGGGGGGCCGCCTGGCTGCGGCCTGCCATCCGGCCCGGGTCGTCACCCTGCTGATTTCCGATGTGCCAGGGGACAATCCCTGTGACATTGCCTCCGGCCCCACCGTCGGCGATGCGACCACCTGCGCGGATGCGCTGGCCATCGTCCGCCGTTATGGGATCGACCTGCCAGCGCATGTCCGGGAAATTCTCGAAAGCGGCGCCGGCGAATCCGTCAAGCCGGACGACCCCATTCTCGCCAGAATCGAGACCCACATGATCGCAACGCCGCAGATGGCACTCGAAGCCGCCGCCAGGGTCGCCGCAGCCCATGGCTACGCCGCTCACATCCTCGGCGACAGCATCGAAGGCGAAGCTGCCGATGTCGGCAAGGTCATGGCCGGCATGGCCTTGCAGGTTGCCCGTCACGGCCAACCATTCAAAGCCCCTTGCATCCTGCTCTCCGGTGGCGAGACCACGGTCACCGTCAGCGGCAATGGACGCGGCGGGCGAAATGTCGAGTTTCTTCTGTCGCTCGGCGTCGCCCTCGAAGGCCGGGCCGGCATCCATGCCCTGGCCGGCGACACCGACGGCGTCGACGGCCAGGAAGAAATCGCCGGCGCCTATCTCGCACCCCACTCGCTGCAACGGGCCTGGAGCATGGGCATCCGCCCTAAGGACAGTCTCGACAACAACGACGGCCATGGCTTCTTCAGCGCATTGGGCGATTCGATCGTCACCGGTCCGACGCTGACCAACGTCAATGATTTCCGCGCCATTCTCATTACCGGCGAGACGGCTTGAGCCGCTCGCTTGAAAGGACACCGAACATGCATCGCAACCGTAATGCCAAAATTGTCGCCACCCTCGGGCCGGCCAGTGCCGACCGGGAAACCATCCAACGCCTCTTCTACGCCGGCGCCGACGTCTTCCGCCTGAACTTCAGCCACGGGACGCATGCCGATCACAAGAACAGCCTCGATATCATCCGCGAAGTCGAGCGCGAAGCAGGTCGCCCGATTGGCGTGCTGCTCGACCTGCAAGGTCCGAAACTGCGCCTGGGCAAATTTGCCAACGGCCCGATCCAGCTGGCCGACGGCGACAAGTTCCGCCTCGATCTCGACTGCGAGAAGCCCGGCGACCAGACCCGGGCCCCGATGCCGCACCCGGAAATCTTCAAGGCGCTGAGCGTGCAATCCAGCCTGCTGATCGATGACGGCCGCGTCCGTCTGGTGGTCGAAAGCTGCGGCCCCGATTTTGCCGAAACCAGGGTCGTTGCCGGCGGCACCCTCTCCGACCGCAAGGGGGTCAATGTGCCCGGCTGCGTCCTGCCGCTCTCGGCGATGACCGAAAAAGATAAGGCTGACCTCGAATTCGGCCTGACCCTGGGTATCGACTGGGTTGCGCTGTCTTTCGTCCAGCGCCCCGAAGACATCCTCGAAATCAAGAAAGTCGTCAATGGCCGGGCCGGCATCGTGGCCAAGCTGGAAAAGCCGTCGGCCATCAGCAGCCTCGAAGCCATCGTCAATGTCAGCGATGCCATCATGGTCGCCCGCGGCGATCTGGGTGTCGAGATGCCGCCGGAAGAAGTGCCGGCCATCCAGAAGCGTATCGTCCGGTCCTGCCGCAGCGCCGGCAAGCCGGTCATTGTGGCGACCCAGATGCTCGACTCCATGGTGGCCACGCCGGTACCGACGCGAGCCGAAGCCTCGGACGTAGCCACGGCAATCTACGACGGGGCAGATGCCGTCATGCTTTCGGCCGAATCGGCCTCGGGCAAGTATCCGCTTGAAGCGGTGAAGATGATGGCCAGCATCATCGCGCGGACTGAATCCGACCCCTTCTATCGCGAGACGATCGACGCCTCGCAGCCCCGGGCACGTGCCAACAAGGCGGATGCCATCGGTTCGGCCGTGCGCCATGTCGCAGACCTGCTCGATATTGCCGTTACCGTCGCCTACACCAGTTCCGGCACCTCGGCCCTGAGCATGGCACGCGAGCGGCCCAAGGCCCCGATCATCGCCCTGACGCCGCGACTGGCTACCGCCCGTCGCCTGGCACTGGCCTGGGGCGTGCACGCGGTCCTCTGCCATGACGTCGTCGACGTTCCGGAGATGAGCGACCTGGCTTGCGAAACCGCCAGGAAACAGCATTTCGCCTCGCGCGGCCAGAGCATCGTGATTTCGGCCGGCATGCCTTTCGGCACCTCCGGCACCACCAACTTGCTGCGTATCGCAGAACTCGACTAATACGGGAGATCGATCATGGCAATGATTCAACAGGTTCGCGGCTTTGAAATTCTCGATTCACGCGGCAATCCGACGGTTGCTGCAGAGGTGCGACTCGACGATGGGGCCCGTGGCTTCGCCGCCTCGCCCTCGGGCGCCTCGACCGGCTCCCGGGAGGCCCTCGAACTTCGGGATGGCGACGCCAGGCGCTATCTGGGCAAGGGGGTGCTGAACGCCGTGGCCAACGTCAATGGCGAATTGTGTCAGGCACTGCTCGGCAAGGCTGCCGACGATCAGGCCGGTGTCGATCAAATCATGATCGATCTGGACGGTACGCCAGGCAAATCGCGCCTGGGCGCCAATGCCATCCTTGCCGTTTCGCTGGCCACGGCCAAGGCCGCGGCGGCCTCGGCCGGGCAACCGCTTTATCGCCACCTGCGCATGGCCGGTTCTCCCCTTCGCTTGCCGGTGCCGATGATGAACATCATCAACGGCGGCGCCCATGCCAGCAACAATGTCGACATGCAGGAATTCATGATCCTGCCGGTCGGGGCGCCGAGTTTTGCCGAGGCGCTGCGCTGGGGCGCGGAGGTCTTTCACTCCCTGAAAAGCCTGCTCCACAAGCGCGGCCTGTCCACCACGGTGGGCGACGAGGGCGGCTTCGCCCCCGACCTGGCCTCGAACGAAGCTGCCCTTGAGATCATCCTGGCCGCCATCGAACAAGCGGGCTACAAGGCGGGAAGCGACATCTGCCTGGGCCTTGATCTGGCAAGCTCGGAGTTCTACAAAAATGGATTGTATGAACTGGCCTCCGAGGGGAAGAAGTTCGATTCGGCCCAGTTTGCCGACTACCTGAGCCACTGGACCGAGCAATACCCGATCATCACCATCGAAGATGGCATGGCTGAAGACGACTGGGCCGGCTGGAAGCTGCTGACCGAGCGCCTGGGCAAGCGCGTGCAACTGGTCGGCGACGACCTGTTCGTAACCAATACGGCAATCCTCCGCGAAGGCATCGCCGCCGGCGTCGCCAACTCGATCCTGATCAAGCTCAACCAGATCGGCACCTTGACCGAGACATTGGCGGCGATCGCCATGGCCGACCAAGCGGGCTACAGCTCCGTCATCTCGCATCGCTCCGGCGAAACCGAGGATACGACGATTGCCGACCTCAGCGTTTGCACGCTGGCGACGCAGATCAAGACCGGATCGCTGTGCCGAACGGACCGTGTTGCGAAATACAACCGGCTGTTGCTGATTGAGGCTGAACTCGACGGCCTGGCCAAATATGCCGGGCGCGAGGCCTTCGCCATGTATCCGGAAAACTGAGCCCCCCCTCACCCAGCAGACCGTGAGGAATCATCTGCTGGCTAGCAATCGGTGAGGCTTATCCCGACTCCGGGTCAGCGTTCACGGCGCTCCGGTTGTACGGTGTGAATGAACATCGTATAGGTATCCGCCGGACGTGGTGTCCGGGCCAGATCCAGAGCGTGGCCGATGGCGCCTCGGTGATAGGTTCCGTGGTTGACGATGTGGAACAGCATCTCCTGGCGAGTCATGCTGCCACGCTGGCCATCGACAAACTGGAACGACACTGTCTCATTCCTCTGCTCGGGTTCAAGGTCGGCGACATAGTGGGCAAACCACGCGTTCGATTCGTCAAGCCTGCGGCTGAGTTCAGCTAGCGCCGGAATCACCTCTGTATTGCTGACGCCGTGAGGCTCCTCAAGGCCCTGAAGACGTGCCCGAAAACTCTCTTCAACAATGACCATGTGATTGAGTTGCTGGCACACAAAAGCAGCTTCGGAAGGAAAGCGTACCGAGTCGATGCCAAGGATTGCATCCAGCGTGCGTTGATCGGCCCACTGCTTGTAGTTGTATGCGTCCGTAAGCATGAGAACGAACCATCAGGAATAAGGGACGACCATCGTATGCGCAGCTTGCGACCTCATCAAGAACAGCTGGGTGATCTCTTTTGACGAAGAAGAGAGGGGTAGCACTTTGGGACCAAAGAACTGCCTGAGGGTATCTTCTATTGCTGCTGGACGCGTACAAACGGCCAAAACCAGTCATCCAATAAATTACTCCACAGCTGCCATTCAAGGCTGAGATTGCTACTACCTCGCACACCAATGTCATCCTGTCCGTATTATCATTACATATGCGGACAGAAAATCTAATGGCACCAAATACGAATCAAGCAGTTACGGCGAACTGGCGTGTTCTACGTTTATCAATATACGGACCGGTGGGTCCGTTGAATAACTGTTGGGCGTCATGAGATCGCTATGAACGACTATTTCAGCGACCGAGAGCAAGGCCCTAGACCTCGAACAGAGGAAGTTATTTCGCCTACGGTCTGGGGCGGCATTGTCAGTCTCGTTCAGTCTCTAATCGTCACAGGCGCATTCGGAGCCAAGTACCCAGAGATGTGTCCTGATGGGCAAGGCCCAATAGGCACGGACGAAAGCGCATTGTCTCTTGCCGTTCAAGCAGAAATGCCTGGTCTCTCGTGGCCGTTAGTAACTACCGAGAGAGTTCAGCAAGGTTTCTATGCAGAAGAACGGCCGTTTGCTCCAGACACCTTGTTGGTGCTCGACTTCATCGAGTTCTGTCATCGCATGGCGGCGAAGCCTATTCAGAGGTCGTACCACGACTTCTTCCGTCATCACCATCTCACCTTCGACGAAAATGAAGGAAGGCGAGTATTTCTTGAAGACATCAACCGAGTCTTTTCGCGTAACAACCTTGCGTTCGAACTTCGCCCGAACGGCCAAGTTGTAAGGCTCGCCCCTGCCGTCCTCCGCGAAAGCCTTTCGTCCGCTAGTTTTCGTACTGGCGACACGAGCCTTGATGGCATGCTCGAAGAGAGCCGTACCAAATTTCTCAACCCCGCGGCATCTGTCCGCCGCGAAGCAGTAGAGCGTTTGTGGGACTGCTGGGAACGATTGAAGTCTCTCGACAGTCCGGGCAACAAGAGGCAGTCCATCGAGTCGCTGCTTCTAAAAGCTGCCCCCGATGCAGCGTTTCGCTCGGTACTCGATGCAGAAGCTCGCGCCCTGACTGATATAGGCAACTCATTTCACATTCGGCACTCGGAGGTCAAGCAATCTGCCGTTACTGATTCGGCCCACATTGACTATCTATTTCATCGGCTCTACAGCCTTGTGCAGTTGCTCCTATCAAAGCGGAGTGGTACGCCATGACGCTCAACCGTGCGGTCAACACGGACGTTCCTTCGAAGAGCCGGCGGAGCGCCGGTTACCTTGAACTTTCGACTTCACATGAAGATTAACGACCTCATTCACCGTTTTCCTACAGCATGCGGAACGCGGCAAGATGGCATCTGCCGCGTTAGAACCTTTGCTGGGGCCGATGATAGAGTTTTCGCCTTACTGACTGATCTTGGTGACAAAAACACCTCTTCGTCGGTGACGAATTCCATAGAGCTCTTGTGCAAATCGCTGCTCACACGGGGTATCGTATCGAATCAATGTGGCTTCATAGAACACTATGAAGCGAACGCTATTCGTGGTGACACATTTGACTTGGTCACATTTCACGATAACGGATCGCCCCATTGGAATTCAATCAAGCAGGCCGACGTTGAAGCTCTACTGGAATGTGACCTAAAAGAGTTAAGCGCAAGGACTCTGGATCAACAGCGCCTGCTTAATGAAATTGATCGCATTCGAAACGAAATCGACCCGTTTATCGATTCGCCCTGGCTTGAGGGGCCGGAAATAACAAAGAGGCGCAATGACATTGAGTCTCGGATGATCAGTAAGAAGTTGGTCTCAGATTTGGTTGAACGCGGTGCTGGTGAGCAGGAGCTCCAGCGATTGCTGAAGCAGGATCTATCGATATTTGCGGAAATATACGCAGACCCGAAAGACGAATACATCTGCTTTTCTGAATTCCCAATCGCGGATGGGGCGGTTGATTTTGCAGTCTTCTCGGGAAGATCCCGAATGGACGTCACGCTAATCGAGGTGAAGGGAGCTGAGTTCCATTTGGTAAATCAGGGGCATTACGACAAGTTTGCCAGCAAGATCGACGAAGCGATTGACCAAATCAGGAAGCGACTAAGGCACGTCATAGACGGTATTAAGGAATTCAGGGCGCAAGTGCATGAAGTTCGCCAAAAGGTGGAGGATGGAAAAGTTGAGTACAACTCCCTGTTGGGGCCGGATGGACATCTAGAGGTCGATCCCGACAAGGACATCAATATCAGGTGTGTCGTAATTGGCGGAAGAACACGCAATGATCATGAGGAGAGCAAGAAGCGTCATGACGTTGAGCGGAGTACTCACCCGCCGATAAGAGTTGAGTCTTGGGATACATGGTTGAGAAAAATTAGGCGCGAGTGAAGTCGAACCAATCATTCCACCGGCCCTGCGCGAAAAGCCGCGCGGGCTGGTGCGCTCCAATGTTGAGCGTCTGCAGCAAAACTGTCTCCCGATAACAAAGTTAGCGTCTCAATACACCAAGCATTCTTACTTGAAAGGAACGTCTGATGCCAAAGAAGTCGAACAACGCGCTTGGGATGAACGAAGATCATGTCGGTGGCTACTTCAAGTGGGATGTTGAACCGGCATGCTCTTGCGGAAAGCTAAAGGAAGCTGTGGAGGACCGTTTTATTTTCGTCAGTAATTTCACGGATGAAGATTCCAATACTTTCTATTTCATGCCGCTGGCCGCCGATGGCTCGACATTTCGCTCGGATGGTGTGCCTATTGCACATTGCCCGTGGTGTGGGGACAAGATCAAGGGCAAGAAGAAGTACCCCACGAAATGATCGCTGGTGCTAAAAAGGTTAGCAAGGACAAAGTCATGAATAAACGAACAAGCATTCTGATCCCGGACGAGACTCATGACGGCGAAGCAATAAGGCTTGGCCTCCAACTTCTAGCAGGTCTCGCAAAAGAGAATTCGTCGATTAGAGACTGCGTCTTATTCATCCCCGGAAAGGCCAATCTCCAGCACACAACTTTGAACGTTGTACTAGGTGATAAGGCAGCGAAAGTGCTTGATAACGGGAAGTCGTTACGACTCGGGGACTGCAACATCCGCCTTGAAACGCTTCGGTCGATGAAGCCCTATACACAGACCGACGCCGTGATCGTTGTTTATGCTGACCAGAAGATGATGGATCTGGTCGACTCCAATAAGAATCCCAGGGCTGTTGTGGCTATCCCTCACCTACCTGATGCAATCAATGAATGGAAGCGGACCTGGAATCCCATAACGCCAGGTGGGCAGGTCGAAGAAGAGAGGCTCATTCAAGATGCTGTTGTTGAAGCTGCCCTTAAGTCATTAACCAGCCGAATCAATCTAGGAAACAAAATATTGAATCCCAGAGACGAGGAGGCCGTTAAAGACGCCTTCCGTATTCTCAGGGCAAACGACCATTTTGAAGATACCGCCAACATTCGCGCTTGGTGCGTTAAGAATGGGTGGGATCCGAGAGGGGCGGACGAGGCAATGAAGCATGCTGCGAAAGCGTTTGCTTTGAAATCAAAACCGAAATCACCCGGTTCTCATTGGGCCCCCACTATTTACGCACAGTGGAAAGCGTCGGCTCAGTGAGTAGCGCTAACAACGCCTTCGAGAGCGACCTCGGAAAACGCTCCGCGCTTTCCGAGGCGCCTCAAGGCGAGCGTTGAGTGTCAGCTTCTCCAAGACATGATCGACCGTTAAGGGCACATAGCAGCCCCACCTCAAACCGCCAGCGCCTCACGCACCCCGTCCTGCGGCATCGTTTCTCCCCTGCCCCGCATGATGAACTCGCCGCGCTCCATCAGCAGGTACTGGTCGGCCAGCGATTCGGCGAAGTCGTAGTACTGCTCGACGAGCAGAATCGCCATTTCGCCGGTTTCGGCCAGCATGCGGATGGCGCGCTCGATGTCCTTGATGATCGAGGGCTGGATGCCTTCGGTCGGCTCGTCGAGGATGAGCAGCTTCGGGCCCATGGCCAGTGCCCGGCCGATGGCGAGTTGTTGTTGCTGGCCGCCGGAGAGGTCGCCGCCGCGCCGGTGCATCATCTGCTTCAAGACCGGGAACATGTCGAAGATGCGTTGCGGGATGGGCGTGCTGCCCGGCTTGGTGGCGAGGCCCATCAGCAGGTTTTCCTCGACCGTCAGGCGCGGGAAGATCTCACGGCCCTGCGGCACGAAGCCGATGCCGGCCTTGACCCGTTCGTGCGGCGGCAGGTGGGTGATGTCCCTGCCGTCGAAGCTGATGCTGCCCGACTTGGTCTTGACCAGCCCCATCAGCGACTTGAGCAGCGTCGTCTTGCCGACGCCGTTGCGGCCGAGCAGCGTCGTCACTTCGCCGGTTTTGACCTCGAAGGACAGGCCACGCAGGATGTGGCTGCCGCCGTAGGCCTGGTTCAGGGTGTCTACTTTCAGCATGATGGTTTTTCCAGTTGCACAGGCTTAGGCAAGCGGTCGGCAGGCGATTGCTGCGGTCGACCGGCGAAAAAGCCCAAAAATGAAATGCGCTCAGCGGCCAAGGTAAACCTCGATCACCCGCTGGTCGTTCTGCACGGTGGCGAGGTCGCCTTCGGCCAGCACCGAGCCTTCGTGTAACACAGTGACCAGCCCGCCCAGCTTTTCGACGAAAGCCATGTCGTGTTCGACGACGACCAGCGAATGCTTGCCAGCCAGCGAGACGAACAGTTCGGCGGTACGCATCGTTTCGTCGTCGGTCATGCCGGCGACCGGCTCGTCGAGCAGCAGCAGCTTCGGCTCCTGCATCAGCAGCATGCCGATTTCCAGCCACTGTTTCTGGCCGTGCGACAGCAGCCCAGCCGGGCGGTCGGCTTCCTTGTCGAGGCGGATCAGGCGCATGGTTTCGGCGATCTTGTCGCGTTCGTCGCCGGCCAGCCAGGCGAGCAGGCTTTTCCAGACGCGCTTGTCGGTCTTCATCGCCAGTTCGAGGTTTTCGAAGACGGTGTGCTGCTCGAAGATGGTCGGTTTCTGGAACTTGCGGCCGATGCCGACATGGGCAATCTCCGGTTCGGTCAGGCGAGTCAGGTTGATGGTCTGGCCGAAGTAGGCCTTGCCAGAATCGGGCCGCGTCTTGCCGGTGATGACGTCCATCATGGTCGTCTTCCCTGCCCCGTTCGGGCCGATGATGCAGCGCAGTTCGCCGGCGTCGATGGCCAGGTTCAGGTTGTTCAGCGCCTTGAAGCCGTCGAAGCTGACGGTGATGTCTTCGAGGTAGAGGGCGACGCCGTGCGAGAGATCGAGCTCGCCGGTAACGTAGTGACCCATTTGGTCGGCGCCGTCGCTACCTTCCGGGCGGTCGTCGAGGGTGGTTTCGAGGATCATGCGGTGGCTCCTTCTTTCTTGGCCATCAATTTCTTCCACAGGCCGACCAAGCCTTGCGGCAACATCAGCGTGACGACGATGAAGAGCAGGCCGAGGAAGAACAGCCAGTATTCCGGGAAGCTGACGGTGAACCAGCTTTTGGCGAGATTAACGACGAAGGCGCCGATGATCGGGCCGATCAGCGTGCCACGCCCGCCGACCGCGACCCAGATGGCGATCTCGATCGAGTTGCCCGGGCTCATCTCCGACGGGTTGATGATGCCGACCTGCGGCACGTAGAGCGCCCCGGCAATGCCGCACAGCACGGCCGAGATGACCCAGATGGTGAGCTTGTACCAGAGCGGGTTGTAGCCGATGAACATGACGCGGCTTTCGGCATCGCGGATCGCCGTCAATACCCGGCCGAACTTTGACTTGACCAGCCAGGCGGCGAAAACCAGGGTTACGGCGAGCATCACGGCGGTCAGGCCGAACAGCACCAGCCGGGTTTCCGGTGAGGTGATTGTGACGCCGAGCACGCGCTTGAAGTCGGTGAAGCCGTTGTTGCCGCCGAAGCCGGTTTCATTGCGGAAGAAGAGCAGCATCGCAGCGTAGGTCAGGGCCTGGGTAATGATCGAGAAATAGACACCCTTGATCCGCGAGCGGAAGGCGAAGTAGCCGAAGACGAAGGCGACCAGCGCCGGCACTGCCATGACCAGCAAGGCGACCCAGCCGAAGCTGTCGCTGCCGAGCCAGAACCAGGGCAGTTCCTTCCAGTCGAGGAAGACCATGAAATCGGGCAGGTCGGCGCCATAGCTGCCGTCACGGCCGATCTGGCGCATCAGGTACATGCCGAAGGCGTAGCCACCAAGGGCGAAAAAGAGGCCGTGGCCGAGCGACAGGATGCCGCCGTAGCCCCAGATCAGGTCCATGGCAACTGCCACCAACGCGTAGCACATGATCTTGCCGATCAGCGTGATGACGTAGGTCGAGACGTGGAAAGCGCTGTCTTCGGGAAAGTTGAGGTGGAGGACCGGGACGACGAGCAGCGCCAGGGCGAGGAAAACGCCCAGCGCCAGCCAGCTTTTCGTATCCAGCGCGGACAAAATTCGAAGGGTGAGAGGTTTGCGCATGGTTCAGCCTTACTCGACGAAGCGGCCCTTGAGGGCAAAGATGCCCTGCGGCCGTTTCTGGATGAAGATGATGATGCAGACGAGGATGCTGATCTTGGCGATCACCGCCCCGGCCCAGCCTTCAAGCAGCTTGCTGAAAATGCCCAAGCCGAGCGCCGCCCAGACCGCGCCGGCGAGTTGCCCGACACCACCGACGACGACGACCATGAAGGAATCGACGATGTAGCCCTGGCCCATGTCCGGCCCGACGTTGGAGATCTGCGACAGCGCCACACCGCCCAGCCCGGCGATACCGGCACCCAGCGCGAAGGCCATGGTGTCGATGCGCGCCGTCGGCACGCCGACGCAGCCGGCCATCGGGCGGTTCTGCGTCACGGCGCGGACGAACATGCCGAGCCGCGTCCGGTTCATCAGCACCCACACCAGAAAGAGCACGAACATCGCGAAGCCGACGATGATGATGCGGTTCCACGGCAGGATCAGGTTGGGCATGACTTCGATGCCGCCCGACATCCAGCTCGGGTTGGACACTTCGACGTTCTGCGCGCCGAACAGCACACGGGCCGACTGGATCAGCACCAGCGACAGGCCCCAGGTGGCGAGCAGGGTTTCCAGCGTGCGGCCGTAGAGCCAGCGGATCACCGTGCGCTCCATGACCACCCCGACCAGCGCGGCAGCGAAGAAGGCGACCGGGATGGCGGCCGGCAGGTACCAGTCGATAGCGTTCGGGAAGTAGGCACGGAACAGGCTCTGCATGCCGTAGGTGGCGTAGGCACCGACCATCAGCAGTTCGCCATGCGCCATGTTGATGATGCCCATGACGCCGTAGGTGATGGCCAGACCGAGCGCGCCGAGGAGCAGGATGCTGCCCAGCGACAGGCCGGAGAAGGCGCGGCCGACGTTCTCGGCCATGGCCAGCCGGCTGTCGATGGCTTTCACCGCGGCAATGGCTTCGTAGCGCACCTTGTCATCCGGTTCGCTGGCTTTCTCGGTGAGCGGCAGCAGGACGCTCTTGATGGTGGGCGAGGAGGTTTCGGCCAGCGCCTTGACCGCAGTGAGGCGAGCGACCGGGTCGGTATTGGCGAGGTTGGCCTGGGCATGGGCCAGGGTCAGCAGCGCCTTGATCTGCTCGTCAGTTTCCTTGTCCAGCGCCCGCGCCAGCAGCGGCGCCATTTCCGGCGTGACCTGGCTTTGCAGCTTCTGGGCCGAGGCAAGGCGGACGGCAACGTCGGCGTCGAACAGTTTCAGCGCGGCCAGCGCGCTGGCCAATTCGCCCCGAATCCGGTTGTTGACCGTAGGACTCTCCGGGTTGGCTGGCATCTTGATCGCCTCGCCGCTGGTCGCGTCGAAAGCCTGCTCGCCGTCGATGATGACGACCTTGTCGCCGGCCAGGAACAGGCTGTCCTCGGCCATTGCTTTCAGAACGCGCACGGCGTCCGGGTCGGCGGTCTGGGTCAGTTGCCGGATGGCGGCGACCTTCGCGCTGGAATCGTCGGCCGCCAGCTGGCGCACCGGCGCCGGGTCGAGCGCGGCCTGCGCCGGCAAAGTCGCGGCGCAAAGCAGTAAGGCTATTAAAGTTTTTTTCATCAAGGGTCCGTCAGCAATTTGTGCAGTGCAGCGACAGATTACGGGGCGGACCGGCGAGCGGAAATACGATGAATTGCGTAGTGCACCGCGGCACTGCGATTACGGGGTCATGCCGTGCCGGCGCCAGCCTTCAGCGATATTCCGGGCAAAGCGCCAGCCCGGCCTTCAGCGCCTCGATCAGCAAACGCACCTTGGGCAAGGCATAGCGCCGCTGCGGGTAGACGGCCCACACCGCGGCATTCGGCGGCTGATGGGCGTCGAGCAGCGAGACCAGTTCGCCGCGCCGCAGCAGGTCGAGCACGTAATAGTCGGGCAACTGACAGAGGCCGAAGCCGCGCAATACCGCATCGAGCACCGCCTGGCCACTGTTGCAGCGCCAGTTGCCGCTCGGCCGGAAGTGGAATTCACGGCCATCCTGCTCAAAGCTCCAGGTATCGCCGGTGCCGATCAGGCAATTGTGGCGGCCGAGTTCCGATAGCGTGTGCGGCCGGCCGTAGCGTTCGAGGTAGGCCGGACTGGCGCACAGGTACATGGCACGCGGCGCGATGCGGGTGGCGACCAGGCTGGATTCGTTGAGGCGGCCGAGGCGGATGGCCAGGTCGAAACCTTCCTGCACCATGTCCAGCGTCCGGTTGGTCAGTTCGATCTCCAGCTTGAGTTGCGGATGACGGGCCATGAACTCGTTGACCAGTGGCACGATGAAGCGCTCGCCGTAGGCCACCGCCGCGGTCATCCGCAACAGGCCGCTGGGCGCGCTCTGCAGGTCGCCGATGCTCAGGAAAGCTTCGTCGCGCTCCTCGATCAGGCGCTGGCAGCGGGCAAAAAAGGTCTGGCCGGCTTCGGTCAACGACACGCGGCGCGTCGTCCGGTACAGCAGACGTGCCTGCAAACGGTCTTCGAGCAACGCCACCTGCCGGCTGACATGCGAGGACGACAGGCGCAGGCGCTCGGCCGCCCGGGAAAAATTGCCGCACTCGGCGACGGCGACAAACTCGTCCAGTCCTTCCCAACGACTCATTTTCGGTACTCCTTTGTCGCGGATAGCAATTATCCCCACACAGCAACAATCAATCCTTGAATGGCGATTTATTTACCCGACAGCACTAATTATACTCAGCACCATTGCCACCCTTTCGAGAGCCCGCTCATGTCCATCAAGTCACGCGCCGCCGTTGCCTTTGCCGCCAACCAGCCCCTGCAGATCGTTGAAGTCGATGTCGAGCCACCGAAGGCCGGCGAAGTTCTCGTCTGCATCGTCGCTTCCGGGGTCTGCCATACCGATGCCTTCACGCTGTCCGGCGACGACCCGGAAGGCATCTTTCCGTCCATCCTAGGCCATGAGGGCGGCGGCATCGTCGAGGCGATCGGCGAAGGCGTCACCTCGCTGGCCGTCGGCGACCACGTCATTCCGCTGTACACGGCCGAATGCCGCGAGTGCAAGTTCTGCAAGTCGGGCAAGACCAACCTCTGCCAGGCGGTGCGCGCCACCCAGGGCAAGGGCCTGATGCCGGACGGCACCAGCCGCTTCTCCTACAACGGCCAGCCGATCTACCACTACATGGGCTGCTCGACCTTCTCCGAATACACCGTG
>Ga0316604_10001515_pt1 | contig 20153 bp, 25 predicted proteins | sample OWC_soil_day20_C_FD_207650 | JGI IMG/M metagenome (GOLD analysis project Ga0316604, IMG submission 207650) | Wetland soil microbial communities from Old Woman Creek delta, Ohio, United States - OWC_soil_day20_CT | ecosystem: Environmental > Terrestrial > Soil > Wetlands | place: USA: Ohio...
GAGTTACCCGCTAGTACCTGAAACTAGTGCGTCTACCAATTCCGCCACCTGGGCACAGGTGCTGAGGGCGCGAATTATAGTGAATTGGCAAAATATTGCAATCAAAAAATATATATTTTTAACTAATGAAAATAAAAACTCCGTTGCAGCCACCTGCGTAAGCCCTGTAAGGCCAGAAAAAAAATACGCATCGCATATCAATCGGCTGACAAATCTACAGCAGGGGATAGGAACTCAAATGGATGAAAAAAAAGCCCCTAGATTTCTCACGGGGCTTTCTAATCTCAAATTAATTAATGACAATAAAATTTGTAGGATCTCATTAACTTGCAAAGCCCCTACTTATAGCAATCACCGACTTAGCAATATTGAATTAGACAACGCACTACTACCGTCTCAAACAGACTGCGATGATCCTACTCGCTTGAGTCACTGGGTCCGGCACTTCTCACCAGAGTAAAGGCCTCTGGCGGAGAACCTGTGACCTGAGAGAGAAACCGCTGAATCTCGTCTCGTCGACCGTATACTAGTTGACGACATGGTTCAGGGCTATGCCCTCGGACTGGATATATCCCGTGCTCTGCCAGCATCTTCCTCACTTTTCGAGGTGGGCACCCCAAAATGGATGCAATCTCCCTTCCAAAGATGTAATTTTGCCGAAATAGGTCAATATCCGATCTACGAACCCGGGAACCAACCCCCTTTAGCGCCCCCAACCTCTCTGCTTGAATAAGGCCATTCTGGGTGAGCCAGTACGCAACCTGCTGCTTCACTTCCAAAATCTTGGCCAAATCAGGAATGCTCACCCAGTTTGCCCGACTTCGATTCTGGTCAAGCACCCAAGCGCGTAGCTGATCGGACTCGAAAACCCAGCGGCCGATCCCACGAACACTATCGAGTAACGCCACCGGCGCCATCCTTCCGGACTTTACAGCCTCGACCAGCGCCACGATTTCGTCGCCGTTCCAGTTCCAGTACCGGAGAACATGGGCAAAGGACACTTGGTTCTCATCCGGTATTGTGACCATCGACAAATGGCCGGCAATGGAAAGCAACACTTCCACCTCGCCCCTTGGGATACACCAGGGTAAGTGTTCCTTATCGTTGGTACGCCGGGCTGTGGGAAAGAGCAAACGAAGAACCCGCTGCATTCGGACCTTGCCGATGCCCAGAACCTCCATTGCTTCGCTCATGGTCATTTCGGACGCAATCTGGGGGCTGATCTGATCCAATTGATCACGTCGCACGATTAGAAAACGACGGCCCTTTGTTCCCAACCATTCCTCTCCGTCCAACAGGCCTTCTCGAATGAGATTGCGTAGCCGGTCCATGCGGATACTCAGTCTTTCAGCGGCTACATTTCCCGGAATCCATTGGACATGTGCCAAAAGCTCAGCAGGCAATCTTCGATTGCGTCCGTTTAGGCCACCTTTCCAGTGTTCAGCCAACCAGAGTTCAAAAGCCAACCGCAGAGGATCAAATGCCTGCCCGCGCAGTCCACGATATATATAGTGACTAATGCGATGGAAAAACTCGCTCAATCGAGGTTTTTCGCCCTGAGCTGATTCGGGCAGCCGACTGAGCGAGGTATGAAAGGCGTTGGGCCAATCCAGAAGGATTTCTGCGGCAATAGAAGTCACCGGCCATGACACGTCCATTCGACCCGCCCTATACCGCTTTAGCGGTTTGCTACCAGCCGCTGGATCCAGATAGCTCCCAAGAAAACGAATCAAACGCTGAATATCTACAACGCTCATTCCCCGTAACACGGGGATTTCGGATGCATCATCCAGCGGTCTGGCGAGCAGTGAAGCGGCCAATACGGCAGAAAGTCGCCTTACAGAGTCGGGGCAGGCCCGTGAGACTTCTGCCCTCAGGTCCGCACCACAGGGGCTGCGCATCAGCTGTTGCCGGTTCCAGGAAACTGGCGATCCACAGGACGAGCATCGATCAACCAGCCAGACCCCGTGTTGAGGACAAGCGTCATGGAAAAGCAGCTCCCAGGATGCCTGCCAGATCGGCAACTCGCCAAGGCAATGCACGCACCACCGGGCCTGTAGCCTGTTCCAGCTATGACCCATGTTATCTGCCAAGGTATTGATCCGCTGAACATGGGCATGCAGTTGGGGATCAAGCGCTGGATCTGGCATCAGCTGATTGCGCTGCAGAATGGCCAAATCAAAACGGACATCCAGTTGCTCAAGGTCACGCACAGTTAAGAAATTTGCCTCCGCGAGGCGCAGCAAATAACCTTGGGGGCCTTCCTCTCGCTGCGGAAATGGACGCACCAGCAAAATCGGTTCGCTCATCGAGTCCCTCCCTTTGCCGACTGCAAGCCAATGCGCCGTGCCAGCGGCGAGCCCACTGGGTTGTGCTGGGTATGCAGATAAAAGACCTCGCCTACACGGTCCAACGGACGCAGGATAGATTCTGGGTAAAACGGATTGAGCCGGTCCGGGACCGCCGACCAGATGCGGTTACGAAAGCCTGCAGCCAGCACTGCTAAATCAATCTGCGGCTGTCGCGCGGCAACCGCCACAGACACGGCACCTTCCAAAACCTTACCCAGATAGTCGAGCAGACCATAACTGGCGATATACATTCGCCGCGCAAGATTAGCTTCATACAGCTCGGTTTCGACCGGGATGGGTAGAAGCTTCTGAAATGACCGAAGCAGCCCACGAAATTCAAGAAAATCCTCGTCGTCATCGAACGCAAACGGGGTGAGCTGGATGCGGGCGGAAAAGCGCCGCGCCAACTGTTCATTGCTGTCGACCACCAGTACCGCTTCGGGCAAACCACAGGCAACGATCCCCACGTTGGCATTCGAGATCAGGCGCTTCAGCCAGTCCGTGACATCGCGGAATACAATCACGCTGGATGTATAAAACAGGTGTTGAAACTCATCGAACAAGATGAGCTCAACGCCACAGCGTTCCAGCCAGACCAGAATGCGTTCTGTTTTTTCTGAAGCGGTACCACGATGCGCTTTCGGATCTTTGAGCGCCACCAAGATGGCTTCGGCTAGGCTTTTTGCGCTGGGCGACGACGGCACCGAGACCCGTAGCACCGGAATCCGAGTGGCTTGCTGCACATGAACCCGTGGGTAGAGCAGTTCATAATGCTCGATCAGCGTACTCTTGCCGGCCCCGGAATGACCGGTAATCAACAGGCCACCACCCATCTCGTAGGCCTGGCGTGCATGATGCAACTCGGCTAGGCGGAACATCCCCTCCCGGAAACGACGATGGGCAATAGGTGGCGCTTTCAAGCGAAATCCGCACAATCCCGGATCCACTGGCGCTGTGCCATCTTGAAGATCCGAATACTTTTCCATCAGTTCAAGCGCTAGCGTGCTCATGACTTATCTCCTGCTGTGGGCGGAAAGTCCGGCAGATCGTCATCGAGACCATCCGGTAATGCCGGTGGAGGACGTTGCTCCACTCGCTTGAGCGGTTGACGTGCCTCCTCCAGTGGATCTCGCGACTTGAGTACGGCTTCGCTGTCATGCATCAGCAAGCCAGCCCCACCTTTGCGCTTAGCCATCTTCTTGTCCGCCATGGCTTGCCGCACAATGGCCTCGATCTCGGCGCGAGCGGCGGTCATCTGCGTGATGGAAACGCTGTCACCAAAGCGCCGCCGGGCCTGTTCACGAACCAGGCGATGAATATCCCTGGGCAGCTTGGCGGCGTATTCCTCGGCCACTGCCGGCACCTGGATATATTCTTCGACATACGGATCGAACACGTGGATATGGGCCACCGTATCCTCGTAGAACTTCAAATCGACGGGCTTGTTTTCACCGCGGCGGCGGCGGATATCCTGAAGGCGATGCGAGTTGTAGTGCAGCCCTTCAAGTTCAATGCCGTAATGGAACAGCGTCCGCCGGGCGGGAATACCGATAATAACTTCCAGTTCCTGCGGGTACACCGGCAGGTCAATGGGGCGATTCGGGGCCAGTTCCGTCCATTTCTGTAGCGGCGTCATGCCGATGCCACGATGACGGGTCACGTTGTAGACCTCGACGATCCACTTGGTGATCAGATGCACCAAGGTTTCCATGTCGATCACCGCCAACTCTTCCGCCGGATAGTCACCACGCTGGTTTGTTGCGGAAAAAACCGTTCCCGGCAAACGATGGATCAAACCAGTAGTCAGGGTACGGAAAAAACGCTCCACACTCCCCTTGTGCTCAGGCGTTCTCGCCCCACAGAACAGAATCTCGATCCCCAGTTCCTGGCTGGTTTTCTCAACCGCATCGGCATGCAGATCCATCCCATTGTCCAACGCCAACAGATCAGGAATCCCATGCGCCGGCCAGATGCCTTTGATATCCGGGAAGCGAGCGAGCCATTCGTCCTTGGGCAAAATAGAGCGGCGTAGACACTGCAGGACACTATGCGCCGAAGGGGAATTGAAGCTGATATAGAACCCCATAACCATGCGAGAGGCCTTATCAATAGCCAAACTCAACCAAGGACGGCCCAAGGGAAGCATGGTAAGCAAATCAATGACAATTAGATCCACCGGGCTATGGTCAATCTCGACCCGCTCGAGAATGTTGTCCACCTTCAGCCCGCCAAAGGCGACGCGATATTTTGTGCGGGTGGCTTCGGCCCCCAGCCGGGCACGATCCACGATATCTTGCTGAAGGTCTGCGAGCCAACGGTAAACAGTTGCCCGGCAGGGAGGTCGCTCCTTCTCGTTTTCGGCTCGACCATTGTTGAGTACGTCGTACAGGCGATTGACCTCGTCGACAACAGCCGCCTTGGGCAGCTTTTGCATACTCAGATAGACCCGATTGACCGCATCTTCGAAAATTGTATACTTCTCATCATTGCGGGGTCCCCTATGTGGCCTTTTATGGGGAACCAGGCTGATCACACACTGGTTGGCTCGATAAGTAATCCACCAGCGATGCACCGTTGCCGGCGACGGTCGCTTTTCATCCTTGAGCTCGCTCGCAACCTCGGCAATCAGAGGCTGCCAACGTTCCGGGTTATAGGAATTGACGTCAGGTTTGACATGCTGAATATATGAAAGCCGGCGTCGGGCGGCCTTCTGCTTGCCAACCGGGAGCGTTGCCAGATCCCGCGGAGCAACGAGGTAAACGGCATTGGCGACTGTGCCGATGGAGTTCTCATCAAGGACCCACTCCTGCTTGAGCCAGCGCAGATGGACTTCGGAGTCACTCAGGTTGAGCAGTTCCCCGTCCTCGGCCTCGAATTGAAGCTTTGTACTGGGCAGGCGCCGGACCAACTCCCAGCGACGTTGGCCTTCGATGTAAATAATCCCCTTCTTAAAATAGAAGCGCTTCATCGCCATGTCCTCCGGGAAGAGAAATCAAGGTGGATGCCGTAATGGGGGCTGCAAAATCACAGCGCAGGTACCCCAAAGCGAGAAGGCGCCAAATGGCAGCCTCGTTCATTTCCAGTACACCCAATGGTTGCGCCCCATGCTTAAGGGCACTGGCGATCTGGCTCAGGAACCTCGGTAGTTCTTTGGTAGGCCGGTGGTGCCGCTTCAGCTTTTTGAGGTTGGAGAACAGAGGCTCACGCTGTATCTCCTGCTCCGTCAGAATTTGGTAATGCCATTCCTGAAGCTGATAGTGCGTAGCAATGGTGCGGTATTTGTCGGCATGCTTTTTCTGCAGGAGTTTGCTGCTGGGCTTTACCTCGATATGGACTGAAATTTCACTGGTAGTGGTGATTTTGAAGTCCGGGTAATACCTTCTGAACTCAGTACCGTCAGGGTAGTACACCAACTCGGGTTGCGCGCAGTAGCTAAGTACGCCTGGAGAAAACTCAAAGAGATAAATGGCATTACGTTCAAGAATCGACTCCCAGCCGATCATCTTTTTCATCTTCCGGGACGGAAAGTGCCCACGAAAACCCCGTCCACTGCGATTCACGACATTGCGTGAAGACATGTTTGTTCCTTTACAGATACCGAAGACGCAACTCACCCTCGCATCGTCGGCAGACAGCGATAAAGCACCGGAAGCAGGCGTAAAAACACCCCTCGCAGGTATTAGCCGCGATGCTCGGGTGCTACGAAATGGGGAAGGTGACTTGACGCCCGGCGGGGCCGGGGCAGATACTGAGTGTGTCGAGTACTCAAATCTGTTGCACCCAAAGGGCAAACCGAGAGGTTTGCCTTTTGCCCAAATGGCTTACCTTTTACATTTGGGCCTCCCGTTCTCGGAGAACCGCTTTCCGACGCCCAGCATTTAGTAGACCAGCGGGTTCAGCCACTTTCATGGCCGTCGAAAGTCTCAGGATGGCAAGCATCGCCTCAACCAGCGAAGGGTGGAGATGATCGATCTGTTTTCTCAGCTCGTAGCCAAGTAGAAAGACGCCTTCGGGGGCATTACTGGGAATCTGAATTTTTCGTTGGGAAGCCTCCATTGCCTCCCACATCTGCCGAGCTTCATCGTCGTTGAGCGCTAGCACCGAGATGAGTTTGCGGACGAACTCCGGCGTCGGTGGCCCCTTGGTGCCTATTTCGACGGCCGATAAATATGATTGTTCGTAGCCGAGTAATTCCGCCAGGTCTTTTTGTCGAAGACCTGATCTATCACGGACTTGTCTGAATAGTATGGAAAACGGGCTCATATCTACCCAGTAGACTACTTAAGCAAGCCTTTGAACTCAAGAAAAAACAACTAAATTCTATTTACAATCAATGACATAACATAGCATTGGATAATTTTTGTGACAAAAATTCAACGCTATATATAGACTGATTTTTGCTGTCTACCGACATCGCTATCATCCGATTTGCCCACCGTTGCTGTCGGGTACAACGGTGGCTAAATTAACTCTTCCAAAATCCGAGATTCACCGGAGCATTTGCATTTGGAATGTGATCCACCAACGAGGAAGGTGCTGAATCATGACCACAGAATTCAAAATCCTGAGAAACCTGGACGGGAAACAAGGTGGCAGTGACTACATCGAAATCCTGCCGGGAGAGTTCAAAAACAACTGGTGGAATCCGGACTCGATTTTCTTCAGCGAGGAGGCATTTGAGATCGTCGAGACGATTATCGCTTCTCGCGTTCCGTCCTATGACCATTACGAAAATACTGCTATCGATCGCCACACCTGCTGGGAGATCATCCGCGACCTGGACCGGCTTGTCAGTGTGCTGTCGCCAACCGTCACCAAGGCCGATCTGAGGCGGCTTCCGATCTTTGAGCGGCAGAGCGCTTTTTTTGAAAACTTCGAGGAGAGCGCCCCGGCCTTGCGGCAGATAGTTCTGTAACTGGCGACATGGCTTCGTGAAGTCATGGAAGTTGAGCGCTCTATCACCATCCTCGGGCTTTAGGAGGAAGACGGCATGCTGGTCTTTTTCGACACTGAGTTTTCCAACCTATGCAGCAGAGCGACAAGCTGCCGATGAACAGCAGACGAACCATGAGTGACGCGGTGATTTTTGTCGATTTCGATGGTGTGTTTCACGCGATGGACTCCCGTGATTTCGAGTATCGCGGCAACGATCTTGTCGTGTCGGACAATCCAAATTTGTTTCAATGGGCGCCGCTCTTGTGGCAAATCATCGAACCGCATCCCGTGGTTATTGTCGTGCATTCGTCTTGGCGGCATCTGTACACTGCAGAAGAATTGATCGCCCGCTTTCCTCGGGCAATGCAGCCGCGAATTGTGGGGGTCACACAGGGCCGGGAGCGAGATCAAAGCATTCGGAACTACGTTTGCATGAATAACGTGAAGCGGTTTGCCGTACTGGACGACTCGCCCGAAGCGTTTTCTGGCAACTGGCCCAGTCTGATTGTTTGCGACTCGCAGCGCGGTATTAACGATGAACAGGTGCTGGAATCGATTCGCCGTTTTGTTGCCAAGGAAGTTTTATGACCCAGCGCCAGGATACCCTTGTGCGCATTCATCCGAACGACAGCTGTACTTCGGAAGCTGACGGAAGACCAATTCACACTACTCGGCCAAAGCCGACGGTGGCCTCTCGATGAAAAATGGCCGGTTCTGATTGCAGACCGGCCATTGGCATTTTGAGACGGGGAATGACAGCTTCTACATCTGGGTTATGTCGGCTTCGCAGCCCATTGCTGCCATTGCCGAGTTTGCAAAGCGGACGCTCAGGAACGTAGAGCTAACCGGCGCTGTGCGGCTTTATCGCGCAGCGGCCAGCGACTGAAATGAGCGAGGTTGAGCGCCGGGTTAAGCTGATGACATCTCATAGCAGCAGGACACCTGCTAAGAGACCTGCCAAGAGCGACACGCCTAGAGCAAGACCACTGATTTCCACTCGAGCCATTGGCGGGCGCTCACCAATAGAAGCCCAAGAGCGGCGACGAGACGACGAGTGGATGTAGACTAGAACGACCATGACAAAAGCAACAACCAGCACAGACTCAACAGCCAGCATGCCCAAGGTGCCGCCGATTCTCGAAGCGCCAAATCCACACAAGAACATAGCCAACAATAGAGCAAAAAGCTTCGAGTAGCGCCGACGAATCGGCAGCGGGTGCTCACGACCCTTCTCGTCGATGCTTGAGACAGCGAATGCCATCCAAGTCTTCTTGAAATCTCTGCTGAGTTCTTCTTCGGGCAGCATATTGGAAGCCTAACGTGCTAGGTAAGCGGACTGCCGCGTAGAAGCGGCAGAGGAAGCCAACGTGAGTGTTCGGCAGTTCCGCTTGACCGGATTGTTAGGCTGCCGGAGTGCAGGCTTTTTCACTATTGATTTTTTCCCCTTGTGCTGGCCTTGGGGGGAATATAGACGTACTGGTCTTGATCATTATTCTTTCTGTCTCGACTGGGCCAGTCACAGCTTCCCCAATCACAGCAGTTAGCAAAGTCGGTAATTGAAAAGCAGCCATCAATGCCAGGAATATGGCAATTACAGTCACAAGGCGCGTCGCATCCGATGTCACAGAAGCCACGCTGACTAACGAATGGGGGCTTGGGTAGTGCAGTGAAACGCCGATAGGCGACGCCACATAGATACATGCGTTCCCGCAAGACTCTAAAGCCGTGTAGGACTCCATACCGGCGCACGGCCCGAAATCCAAGGGCTGAGCAACTTTGACGCCCCGTGTGTTTGCGATACGCACAACAAAACCTCTTGCGAGGGGATAAATAGCGTTGATATCCAACAATGGCGGCGAGGAAGAGTGCGCGCATGCGAAATATGCAGCCTAACGTCTGAATTCACCGGACATGCACGTTTTTTTGCGCAGGTCCGCTGGAATGACTGGTTATGCGGAACTTCTTATTGGTCAACGTGATACCAATTGGCTACTTGCTGCGAAGAGGCAGTTTGCCCTGCATCTCCTTGGGGGGGAGATGTAGGATGGCCAGCCACGTTAGCTCGTTGGTGCGATGTACGAGGTGCTTAAGATAGCAGTCTTCCCTGGCTACGAAGGGCCATGGACCACTTAGTGGTAATTCTCCACTAAAACGGCAGTCGGCCTCGCGAAATTGCTCCCACTTTCGCTGTACGTCTTGAAGCTCCTTCTTCTTTGTATCAGTCATCGAAGAAGTCATTAATAGATCGTAGGCGGCCTTCTGTTGCGACTCGGCCCACGCGGTGGGGGCTATGTAGCATTGTTGTCTCTGAGCCAACTCGTCACCCGCATCTTGAATACAGTCACTTATTTCTATCTCATATTGATATCCCTTACGTAGCGTCTCTTGAGCAATTGCTCCATGAGTCGCGCAAAGCAAGTTCATCACAACAACAAGTTTTATAAATTTCATCTGAGGGCACCTTAAGTTGCTGCTGCATAACGTCTGAACTCACCGGCCTGCGTGGCTTTTCGAGCAGGTCCGGTGGAATGATGGGTTGGGCATCGAATATACCTATACCCAGCCATGTTCAATGAATTCGTCGACTGCATACACGCGGTTCTCAAGTGGGTGGGTGGCGACCGCTGAAACGATCTTTGAAACACCATCGGCATATGGTGATGATCCGTAGACTCGTGTTTCGAGCCAGACGCTACAGGTGCCATCGTCAATGCTAATCGAATGCACAGCATGGCGGCCTAAGTGTTCTGGAGGAATACGCAATGCCGTCAATTGTTTTTCTCGATTCCGCACGGAAATCACGTCTTCGGCAGGAAGCCCCAACGATTCCGCAATCGCAACTGCGGTGCCAGGCGTAGATTGCTTTTCGGCCTGGTGGGATTCAGTTAGTTTGATGCGGTAGCCCTCGAACAGCCTTCCGCTTTTCGCCAACATATTCATGAACTTCAACATGAGAATGTTGGTGTTTGGGCACAAAATGACGGGGAATGTGGACTGAGTGCTTTCGATCTTTGATCCGGTGGCAAGCTCAACCAGAACGGAGTTGGTTTCTCCGCAATAAGTAATTACATCGTCAAGCTCTCTGCCGGAACCCGCGTGAACAACGACTGAACGACCTTGCACCGATGGTGCACTTGACCAACTGAGAGCAGTGAAGGAGGCGGAGAGCGAAAACCTATTAAGCAACTCCGAAGCCAACTTTCCCGAACCAACTATTAGTACCTGCATTGTTCTCTATACCTTGAAGCCTGATGGATCATAAGATGCCCAACGTCGTAAATGACCGGACGGCAAAAGCGCAGCTTTTGACGGTCCGGTGGATTGAAATGTTAGAGGTGCCACGCAAGGCCCCCTGAAGCAACGACGAGCAAAGCAAGCGACACCAAAACAAAAGCTGAAACATAGCGAATGAAAGGCTTGCGGTGAGGGCGTGCTGCCTCGGAAAGGAACCGATCTGATGCGAATGCGATTGGACCCAGCGCATAAGCCCACAGCGGCGCATTGAAACCACGTATCAGCGGAACGAAGTGCCGTAAGGCCATAGCCAATAGCCCGCACGGTATCGCAAAGACAACAATCGTGATTCCGATGGCAATTGTGTCGGTCACAACAGACCTCTAACGTTGAGGTAAGCGGACTGCCGCGACGGGCGGTAGAGGAAATACCAAGGCGGGCGTTCGGCAGGTCCGCTTGACTGATTGGTTAGGCGGAGTGCCCCGTTGTTTTTGTTGTATTTCCCGATTGAAACTACGCATATATCTCTTGCCCGAAAACGCGTTCATGTCAAGTGCCCCTTAGGTGACGCGCTCCCCATTATGATGAACTTAAGTTTTTCAGTAGAACGATATCGCCTTGTCGCCGTTTTCTTCTTGAGCAGACAGCGTGGCAGTGCCTTCGTCTCATCGACACGAACCTCAACTAGATCCAAGGTTTCATCATTGTTGAGGTCGATAAACTTCCAATCAAAACTTCTCGATTTACTCGGGCAAGCACCTTCATTTACTCCAAGGTCATCATATTCCAGCCGGGTCAAAACGACGATTGGTTCCCAACCGCTGAAGTAAAGCAGGGTCTTCGTCCCTTCATGCGTACCTTGGCCAGATGCCCAAGGAGTTGTAACGATATGAGAGACGGGATAAGAACTCAATTTGACGATATCGAATTGGAAGTCGACCAAAGTCGACAGGTCAATTGCCTTCTGTTGCGATGGCCGGGCCAGGATGGCGCCATGGCTGAAGTTTCGTCCGCGATCTGGAAATTGAGCCGATGCCAAATAGGCAACTTCCCCTCCCAAAAGAGTAATCTGCCTGACCTCCCCGATTTCGACCTTCTCGGGTTGATTCCACCATCCAATGATCGTTTCCTTCGTTGGTGTAAGGTCCTGGGCATGGGCCACTGCAAATATTAAGAAAGTCATAAGCGCCAATGCCAGCGAATGGATCATCAGAGGGCACCATTAATAGTTTGATTGAACCGGGGGCCGTACCAAACGTGCGAGGTAAGCGGACTGCCTCGCCGAAGCGGCCGAGAAAACCAAGGTGGGTGTTCGGCAGGTTCGCTTGAACGCTGGGTTGGGCGTCATTGCTCTAGACCTCGATGGTCGGCTCATTTGGAGAGAGCACTTCAACAACGACTGACTCGGTTAGCACAACAAAATGCCTCGCCGCCTCTCCTGCTCCCGCGCCTAAGGGACAAGCCTGACTCGCATATTTTGACCCCACGCACTCAAAGACAAAACGAGTAATGTCGCGGGTAGGCCCTTCCGCCATAAAGCATTGCTCTGCGTTCGTTCGAAACTCGGTCACCCGGTCAAACTCGATGCGAAACGTTTGGCTCTGCTCCGTGATAGTGAGAGGTCTGCCAACATAGCCATCGGGATTTCCCTCAAGCAACTCGATTACGCGTACGACAAGCGTTGCCTTGTTGTACGCAATGTCGACCAAATCGAAGTAACGGTGCATCTGGCTCATGACGCCCAACGTTTGACATGAGAGGCTCGACCCGGCTTGCCGGGGCGAGTCCTCTCGATGGACGGGCTATACAGCACTGCGCTCAAGCCTCAGCAGATACCAGGCAACTGCCAAGGCCAAAGCGTTTACCCCAATTAGAAGGGCGCTCGGCGTGAACAGCTGGATTGCGAAGCTGCTGCCTAGAAAGTAGTTGAACCCAGCGCCTGGTGGGTTCGGCCTCACCCAAATAGAGAGGAGCGCCCCAGTTGCGAAGGTGTACGAAAGCAGAGGGGTTGTGAACACAGGAACTTGGATGGCCCATAGGACGAAGTTTTTCCTCAGCCAACCAAACCTCCTCTGGAGCGCGAATACCCCGCAGTAGGCTGAGAAGGCGTACAGAACTGTGCCGATTAACAGCACGACGATTGTCCCGAACCCAGGAGAGACCTGGCCACCAATGAGTGCGGCGGCAAGGGCTACGAAGCCAAATGCTGCGCCCCCAACGCCAGCTAGGCCAAGGGCGATCGGAACGGCGGGATGAACTGCGATGGAGTGTTCCTGCGACTGCGTTAGCCTGGACTCAAGAATGCCACGCGCTGGTTTGGCGAAAGGTGCGTTGCAGATGCCGCACTTGGTGGCGTCTGGTTCAACTTGATTGTGGCAAGCCGGACAATGGAGCATGTGTGCTGTCTAACGTCGGAATTCACCGACCTGCGCGGCTTTTCGTGCAGGTCCGGTGGAATGATTGGTTAGCCCTAATTTTTCGGTACATTGATAGCCGCAATGAAGTTCTGTGCTGCGCTCTCAATTTGATCGTCAGTTACGATCAAGGAGGCAATTTTCTTAGAGGTTATCATTTTGGCGATAGAGGACTTGAGTAGGGCTAACAGTTATTAAACGGACCGGCTGGGTCCGTATATGAATTGATATACAGTCATCCATTATGCATAGCAAATCCCTTGTCCAGCAAGGAAGTTGGCTAGGCTGCATCCATATAACAACTCCAATAATACGGACGCTAGGAAGCCTGCTGAGATGTCCGCTATCAGAAGCAATCCTCAATGACTGCTTGTGGCCGGTTGGAGTCGCTTGCGCTGCCTGAAACCTGTCTTTCCTTGATATGGCTGCTTCCGGAAAATCTAGATGGCCGGAGCGTGCCCAAAGCGGAACTACGGCACATCAAAAAGCGGACGGTCAGGAATGGTGGAATTCAGCGGACGGCGCAGCCGGTCCGCTGCAATGACAGGTTAAGCATCTTTGCGATAGGCGCCTGAGATGCGTGACATGACGGCGTCGAAGTCGAAGTTGTGATTGAAGTCGGATGCAAACTCCCCCTTCTCCCCATCGTAGACAAAGGTCGCACACAGGCAGTCCGTCTCGGGTTCAGCGCAGTCGTCGCAAACGGGATTGCAGTAGGTGATCATTTGTTCGATGGGGTCGTCGTCATCGCCAACGTATGCCGGAGAACCTTCAAAAATCGTGTCGCCGAGTGCGAAGTCTAGGACATCCTCAAGATCTGAGAAGTGCCATACGGAAAGCGCCTCAATGGCGGGACGAAGAACTACGCGCGAGTAATCGAAGCGATAATCTTCAAGAATGCAAAGAACGCGGCCATCTTCTGGAACAAGGCAGTTGAAAGAAATGGTGCCGTACCTCTCTGTCAGTGCGCGATATCTGGTTTCGTCGAGCTGTATATGCTTAAGCGCATTGTTCACTGCGTCAATCAGTTCAAATTTTCGTGATCCAATGCGAGCGCCCGTCACGCCGAAACGGCTGTCAAAACTTCGGACCAACTCCTTCCGACTCTCCGTAGTCCCGGCGGCCAGTCGAATTGCCTGGATGTAGTCAACTGCGTGGGCCATAAACAGGTTGATCCCGAAAGCATCATGCAATTGAACTTCGTTCGCTGCGACCTTCCTCCGGAAAGACTCGGCGGATGGGCCGAGAATTTTTTCGAGGTAGGCGCGATAGTTGTCGCATGCGGAGGATATGTTGGCGTTCATGGATGCTCCGAGAGGCCTAACGTTGAAAATCACCGGCACCGCACCGGAAAGGTTGAGGAAACGACGGGTGCTTCACGGCGCCCAGGTTGATTGCCCTGTTAGACCTATTTTGCATAAACGACAGCCCTAGATTTTAAAGGTTGGCGATGATCTTCTTCACTGTTGGCTCCCCCCATTGTTTGGGGAACTTGATTTGTACCCGGCCCCCATTGCCAATTTTTTTCGCCAGCTCGGCAAGGCTCTTTGCGTAACGTTCTGGCCAAGCGTTATCAATTGCCAAGAAATAAACATCTTCGTAGGACAAAGGCACACCATGACTGTGCAATGCCTTGAATAGCTCTTTTGCCCGCGACTCGTCTAACGGGTGAGCGAGCCCGGTTGATGTATTTACTACCACCGAGAGAGTTTCAACTGCTTTCGAGAGGATTGGATTCATGACTGTGCGGGAGGATGAAAAGGTCTAACGTTTGAATTCACCGGCTTGTGCGGCTTAGCTTAGTGTTTGGCATGAATCAAGTATGGCTCAAATGCCGAGATCCTTCCGTTGGCCATCCGGCAGCTTTCATAGTAGACCTGCCGTTCAGATGGCGGCAATGTAGAGAAACTGAAGGTCGGCAGTTGGCCGACATGAGCCTGTTGCAAGTTCCCGTCAGCCGACTCTCAGCGCTACGACTGCTTTCCAGAAGCCCGATGGACGGCCCCGTGCCCAAAGCGGAATTTGTAACTCTATGAAAGCAGCCACTCAGAGTTCAGAAAGAGTTGGTGCTCAAGGGAGCTGAGCACCAGCGGCGAGCAGTGCTCCAAGGGTCCTAACAAGCCATTCATGCAGCGCATCGAAATCAGTAGTTTCAGCTTCAATGGCCGGTGTGCTTGACGTGGCAGCAAAGTGAAGAGGTTTAATTGAGGGGGGCGGCGACCCCACCCATGCCGTTACGACTTTCGGCAGATTTGAGCGGTGAGTCATTCGATTCCGGAGGCTGACCCACAAATCCCACTCGCTGCTAGCCAGCAACGTGTCTAATACCGATGTCAGCTGGGCAGCCTTCCCATGAGGCGCTAGCCAGTCGCGCAATTTTGAAGGATTGCATCTTCGCTGCTCCCCCAGGCCAAATGGAAGGTCTAATACCGAAGGGTGGCTTGCTAGAGCAGCAAGTGAGTAGCAGGCACTCTCGATGCAACTAACGCCCGCAGTGAACATTCCGAAAAGCGCACGCTCCCGTCGATATAAGTCTTCGTGAGTCGGGTTCAGGCATGCGATTAACGAATTTTTGTAATACTGCCAGTCTTCAAATGACGCCCTATAGCGCCACGCGAGTAAATTTGAAGCACCAGCAAATTCGCCCCACTCCTCTGATTTTTGGGGTTCGAGCAGGGTTTTTCTTGCAACAGCCATGTACTGCGTTAGTTGTTGCTCTGGAAAGTCTTCAGGAAGGGCGATGCAGTACTCGGTAGAGTGGCGCATAGAGGTCTACTCAATTCGGGCAGGTATCTTCGGGCGGAAACGGACACCCGGCTTGGGTTAGTCGTCTTAACCCACCTAGATTGTAAATTGGCACAAGTCTAAAGTATGCGTTTGGGATTGTGGTCCTGGCGACGAATGCGTTTTGGGGCAGCTAAAGAAAGCACTGTCGCTTGACCAAGCTTGGGCCACACACATTCTGAACAAAAACATCGATTTGGCATCGCTGAGTGAGATTCATGAAGGTCTCACTGCCCATTGAGTAGAAATCTGAGTGAGATACAACGTCTCCGATCTCCGGTTCCGAGGAATCCAGAAGCTCAAAGATGACGTATTCGCCAGCCCTGTCAATCTCGGCTGCATACATGCCACGATTTGGATTAACGACTTTGACGATGGCTTTCATTTAGACCTCGGCAATGTATAACGTGCTAGCTCAGGGGCGCGGAGCCGGCTTGCCGGCGTAACGTCCCTCTCGAGCGGCGGGTTAGGTGCCATGTGAGCGCAATGACTGCAACCGTAGCTAGCACCGAAAAGCAGACAGTTGCGACTTCGTTCATGAAAGGTGTGATGGAGCCGATGAATCCGGCACAGGGTGAGCAGTCGCAACCGTGTGAGTAAGGCCACGGGTAGCCGCGGTCCCACACGCCAACCCAGAAGTAACGGTCAACGCCATGGCTGACGCCGATAGTGAGAGGCAAGAATACGAATGCTTGAACGCGAACGGACAGAGCCTTTGAAAAAAAGTAAATGCCGCTTGCCAACAGGACAAGAACCGTAATGCCGATGTGAAGGGAAAGCTCGCTGTCAGTCGCAAGAAACACAACCACAATGGTTGCGGCTATAGCACCGATGACTTTGAGCGAGATAAGCAAAGCGCGTGGCACTGGATGGCACCTAACGTCCTCTGGAACGAAGTGTTATGTTTCAAGTTTATCGACGGCACTGATTAACCATTCGATTTTCTGATCTTTTTTATATGGACTGGGATAGCGGTACCAAGGGTAGTCCAACTGTATCCCCTGCACCCTAGGTATTTTGGATAAGAATGCAATAGCAGTATTTCGAAGTACTTCAGTAGTGCCCCATGCTGCAACTATGAGAGAACTTCCCGAACAGTCACGTTGAAGTCCGCCGAGCCGCTTGGGATGGACAATGCTATGGGGACAGGAGGGGTCGCGCCTCTGAGCATCCTCAAAGTCCACTGAAAAGTTGCTACTGTTTCCGTTTCTGAGGTCTGACAGATTAAGAACCCTGACGTGCCTCCACCTCTTTAGAAGCATCAGGCGCATCAGTTGGTACTGAGCGTTATCTGGCCTGGTTGGAATCAATTCCCTCGGCCATCCGTCACCAAGTACATCGCTTACTGAGTAGCATTTTGGAATGTAATTGATATCGAGAGGCCTAGAAGAACCTGGATTCATCATTATCACTACCGCATCCGGCCCCCCTGAGGCGTCAGTCTCTCCGGCATTGGCGATGATTTCCAAAACGCTTCGGCACGTAAACACTTTCCCGGCGATTTCTAGGTCGTAGAAATGCCCTAGCACCGAGAAGGTGCGCTTCAATTCATCTGCGTAAACGAATTCCACTTAGGCTAGCGCTCCGGCTGAAACATAACGTGAAAGCTCAGCCGAGGGCAGACAGCTTTGCTGGCTGACGGTCGGCTGGAGCGTCGGGTTAGGCTTCATAGATGCTGAGAAAGCCATGCTGCCTCACCCAAACAATGAATTTCTCTGCCTCTTCGGGCAGCGGACACTCGCAAAGCTGGTAATTGATGACAGCGCGCACGAGCATCAGGACCGCTGCCTCATCGTCGAAGTTGAATCGGTCCTCGCCAGGCGCAGTCGCATGCTTTAGCGCATTGCGTAGTTTTGAGGCCCGTGAATAAAGCTCTTCGGCGGTTAAATCTAATCCGCGTACCTTCGCTTGGGTGAGCATGATTCCGAGGATGTTTTGCTTCTTCTGACGACGCAAGATGTTGCCGCAAATTTCCTCGGCAGCACCTGCAAGCGTCATGACTGAGAGCAAGTCGCCATGGAGGAAATACAAGTCGCAGGCAGTCCGAATTTGACGCTCGGCGGCTTCCAATTTTGAAATTGAGCGGCGCGACATTGCTGTTGAAGCCTAACAGTTAATAGACGGACTCATGGGGCCGTCTATGCATAATCGCACAGACACCCGAAAACCACTGGAACTCTTGAATTGGCAACGATTTTCGCGCATTTCATCCGAAATCTGATTTACGAAAAAGGAGACAGAGCCACAAGTATCTATTCATCTCGCATTCGACTCAAGAAGAATGTCTGCTGTTGGAAACTTGAGTCACTGACCGCTTATGGCCGGTAGCGCCAGTTCAACCATGCCTCCAGAAAGCGGTCGTTGAGCCCTAGCAGTTCGCCGAGTGTCAGCTTTCGGGTGAGCATCCCCGAAGGCAGCCCCCGGCCACAAGCCGCCGATCGACGTTACATTTCAATTTCAGCGTGCAGGGTGCCCGATCATCGAACTGACTGTCCGGTATTCGGCGAGCAAATCGACTACTGCACTGCCTCCACCCGGCCACAAGCAGCCATTGAGGATTAGCTCCTACAGCGAACATCCAAGCTGACTCTCAGGTGTCCTTGTTATTGGAGTCGTTGCACGGATGCAGCTAAGCCTACTTCCTTGCTAGGCAAGGATTTTTGTATGCATAATGGGTTCGTGGCTAGGCCTAGGTAAATTATGAGTACTCAGCAGAGGAAGCCTTTCAAAGGAATCAAGGCGTCTCTACCAAATCGAATTGGCGTTGTTGAGCTATATGTTGAGGCACGTGAAGCAAACGAATTTTTCTATTGGGTCGCGTCATCTGAAAAATCCACGCTGAAACTGAAAGCTCTATTCCCGAATTTAAAGAAAATCTTCGTTGAGGATGACTACTTGATTCAATCGCAAATTGACGCGTTAACTGAGCAATTGCCCCCTATAGAAATTGAATGGAAATATTGCATGTACATCGATGGACGACATGGGAGATAAACACATCTTTGTTGTTCATTGGCGCAAACGCAAATTGCCGCGATCAGGGTCTAACATGGCGTACGACGTCGCTCCCTTCGATCGCTGGACGCTGTACGATAAGGCCGCGCGGCGCCGGTCTCCTCTACGTTAGCCACCATGAAACTTCATCGCGTGACGGTCACGTTCATTCGCGTATTTGACATTGTTCGTTTCCGTGGCCACGAGAAACCTCCTCACACCCTGTTCGGTTTTGAGGCCTCGACCGGAAAACACCACGGAATAGAGGTTCCGGGCCATCCACGACTCGAAGCTGGTGACACAGTGACGGCCCTGCTTAGCAAACCGTGCGATTGGCAAACGCTTCGAGGTTGGGTGAACCACAAAACACAAGAAGTTGCAGCTCCAAGTATCGGAGGAAGTAGCGCCGCGTCTGCTGCTATGTTTTTCTTCGCAGGCATTTGTCTCTACTTGACCTGGCCCGCTGTAAGTTCAGTACTAACAACTCCGTTCTTGATCGGAGGAGCCTACTGGCTTAAGCATGCCATCGGCGCAACAAAGATCCGAAAAGCACTGAAACGAGATCGTGTCTAACAAGTTCTGTATTTCCACGTTAGCTGGCCATTTTATGCGCTTCAATTTACGGGAGAAGATCGATTTGGCAATTGTCGTTCTGTTGTGCATATGTCCAATTCCCCCGCTCATCCAACTCACGATAGTGCCATCATCGCTGATGCTGAAAGGTATCCCAATTCAATCATGTGAATTTTATGGAGGGTCACGTGCTGGATGGGGCTGCGCTAAATGGGGCGATATTTTTTCGAACCCGCTTCCGACAGTATGTGCTCTATTCTTCAGCCTTCTGTTATTGCTTCTATTGCGTTCTGTTAGAAGAAAGTCATTCCCGTAGCGTTACGTATTTTATGTTTTTGCAGCACAGATCCTGTTTGCATGTGGCGTTGCCAGCTTAATGAGGTTTTTTTACTCTCTTAAGGGTATTGGTAATAGCATTTATCTTTTTCAAACAGCGCCAATTGTTGGTGTTGCGTTTATGGCATTTTTGATTGTCATCTATGCGAACGCCGAACTTAAGGCTGACGAAAACAAGCGTCACTCCAGGCAAGTGGCATATATGGAAAATGAGATTTCTGAACGTATGGAAGAACGGAGGGATAAGTCGTGAGGAGCCGGCACCTAAGCTGCCGAACAAGAGCCTTGGCTTTCTTGCTGTTACCTCAGGCAGCAGTCAGTTGACCTCCACGTTAGAAATCATCATGTCTCGGTTTTGGTCGAAATCTCGTACAGGAAAAGTCGTTGAAGGAGGTTTAAATCTACTCGATAGTGTGGTCACTTTTGGGTTGGTTAGCGGGGCCGCGGTTGTTCTGGCGTTTGGAAAACTTCTCCTCGGTGGTGTGCTTAGCGCCTTCGCACTCGGAGTGTTCGCCCGGATGTGCCGGCGTAC
>Ga0316604_10001516_pt1 | contig 20141 bp, 17 predicted proteins | sample OWC_soil_day20_C_FD_207650 | JGI IMG/M metagenome (GOLD analysis project Ga0316604, IMG submission 207650) | Wetland soil microbial communities from Old Woman Creek delta, Ohio, United States - OWC_soil_day20_CT | ecosystem: Environmental > Terrestrial > Soil > Wetlands | place: USA: Ohio...
TTAGGTAAGTTAGAAAACACCTCGGTTGCCATAACTACTTTAGGTTATGGTTTGTTTGCTATGCCAAAAAAGAAAGTGATGAGCCATCCATTTTACCCTTGACATTGTTTAGCAGGCTTTTGGGGCGATGCCAAAAGGGAGACCCTTCTCACAAAAAATTCAAAAGTCAAAAAGTCAGAAATAATAAGCCAGCGTGAGAAAACAAGACATTTTTTCTCACGAACGTCTAAACTGCTGCTTTCTTGCCTTATTTGACCTTTATTGACTTTTTAATTAGTAATTGTTTTCTGCTAATATAAAGTTGTAAGCAAACAAATACTCCCAGTAATTTGATTACTAAATATAAATAAAGAGGAGGCGCAAATTATGGGAAAAGTAGTAGGTATAGATTTAGGTACTACCAATTCGTGTATATCTGTATTGGAAGGAGAACGTCCTGAGGTTATCGTCAATGCGGAAGGCGGCCGGACTACACCCTCTGTTGTTGCATTTCGCGACAACGAGCGTCTTGTCGGTCAATTAGCCAAACGCCAATCGGTGTTAAATCCCGCAAAAACCTTTTATTCCATAAAACGCTTTATTGGCCGCCGTTTTAACGAGGTCACTGACGAAATGAAGCTGGTTCCTTACAAAGTAACTCAGGGAGCCGACAACAATGTTAATTTTATTGTTGATGACAAGCACTATGTACCAGAAGAAATCTCGGCGCAGGTACTGAGGAAACTAGTGGATGATGCCAGCAAATATCTGGGAGAAAAGATAACCGATGCAGTTATCACCGTCCCTGCATATTTTAACGATGCCCAGCGTCAGGCTACCAAGAACGCCGGCATTATTGCCGGACTCAATGTACTTAGAATTATCAACGAACCCACCGCTGCTGCTCTGGCCTATGGCCTTGATAAGAAAAAGAACGAAACCATCCTGGTATTTGACTTAGGCGGCGGTACTTTTGACGTATCCATCCTGGAAGTCGGCGACGGCGTGTTTGAGGTTAAAGCCACCAACGGCGATACTCATTTAGGCGGCGACGATTTCGACAAAGCTATTGTTGACTGGCTGGCAGCCGAATTTAAGAAAGACACCGGCATTGACCTGCTTAAAGACAAACAGGCCTTGCAGCGTCTTACCGAAGCGGCTGAAAAAGCCAAAATTGAATTGTCGGCAGTTACCGAAACACCGATCAATCTTCCCTTCATCACCGCCGATGCCGGCGGCCCCAAACATCTTGACAGCAAGCTTACCCGGGCGAAATTCGATGAAATCACACACAGCCTGGTAGAACGCTGCCGCATCCCGGTTGAAAAAGCTCTGGCTGATGCCAAGTTGTCTGCCAAGGACATTGATGAAGTCATTTTGGTAGGAGGTTCAACCCGTATCCCGGCTGTTCAACAAGTAGTTAAACTCATGACCGGCAAAGAACCCAATCAAAGTGTAAACCCTGATGAAGTGGTAGCTGTCGGTGCAGCCATCCAGGGTGCGATCTTAAGCGGCGACCTCAAAGATGTTGTACTGCTGGATGTTACCCCGCTGTCTCTGGGTGTGGAAACCCTGGGCGGCATCATGACTAAAATCCTTGAACGCAATACCACCATCCCCGCCCGTCGCAGCCAGGTATTCAGCACGGCTGATGACAATCAGCCTGAAGTAGACATTCACGTACTTCAGGGCGAGCGGGAAATGGCCAAAGACAACCGTTCACTTGGTCAATTCAAATTAGGCGGTATCCCGGCTGCTCCCCGCGGCCTGCCGCAGATCGAAGTTACCTTCGACATTGATGCCAACGGTATTCTCACCGTCAGCGCTCAAGACAAAGCCTCAGGTAAAGAACAGTCTATCACCATCAGCGGCTCCGGCAACCTGGATACAGCCGATATTGACCGCATGGTGGCAGCTGCCAAGCAATATGCCGCCGAAGATAAAACCCGGCGTGAATTGGTTGAGTTGAAAAACGAAGTGGATTCGCTTGCTTATCAAGGCAAAAAACTGGTAGCGGAAAAAGGCGATGCACTGCCAGCCCATATCAGTGGACGCTTGACTGCGGCTGTTGAAGCCGCACTGCAAGCCGAGGCAACCACCGAGAAGGATAAGTTGCTACAGCTTAAAAATGAACTTGAACAAGCCTACAGTCAGGCCAGCCAATATAACGCAGGCGATGTTGGGGCAAAAGACAGCAGCAATCCTGCTTCTCAAGCCAAAGCCAATGATGACGTGATCGACGTCGACTATGAAGCCAGCTAATATTATGTAAACGGAGGGGGTGATGCTCATGAAATATATTGATTACTATGAAACACTTGGAGTATCCAAAACAGCATCTGAGAAGGAAATCAAACAGGCGTACCGCAAACTGGCCCGCCAGCATCACCCCGATCTTCATCAAGGTGATGCCAAGAACAAGGCCGAAGAAAAGTTTAAACTAATTAATGAAGCCTATGAAGTACTGGGTGATCCTGACAAGCGCGCCAAGTATGACAAACTGGGTATGAATTGGCAGGCAGGCGATGAGGTTCCTTTTGATCAGACTGCTAACCATACCTATACGTACCACACAACCGGCGATTTCGGCGGCGGCAGTTCTGCCTTCAGCGATTTCTTTGCCAATATCTTTGGTCAAGACTTCTCTCGCAGCCAATATACCGGCGGTCGCGCAGCCAGAACCAATATCAGCGGTGAAGACATTGACGCCGAGATCAGCTTAACTGTAGAAGAATTCATCCACGGTGTGGAAAAAGATATTTATTTATCAGCGCCGCAAGCGTGCCCGGCCTGCCAAGGCCAACGCTTCAGGCAGCAGGGTGTCTGTCCTGCCTGCCGGGGCGCAGGCGTTATTGAAGATACTAAAACCGTTAAGGTAAAAGTACCTGCCGGCCTCTATCCTGGCTCATCGCTCCGCCTCAAGGGCTTAGGCGGCAAAGGTTATGGCGATGGTCCTGCCGGCAATCTGCTGCTCCACCTTAAAGTAGCTGACAGCAGCACCTGGCAAGTAAACGGCAGTGACCTAGAGACTCAGCTTACCATCTATCCTGAGCAAGCCGTATTGGGTGACAGTATTAAAGTACCTACACCGCATGGCACAGTACAGCTCAAAATTCAACCCGGCACGCACGCCGGTCAGCGGCTGCGCCTAAAAAACAAAGGTCTGCCCAAGAAGCAAGGCTTTGGCGATCTCTATCTTAGAATCTCGATTGACATCCCGCAAAACCTGTCCCCAGCCGCCAAAGACCTCTATCAGCAACTCTACAAAATCAATACCGGCAAAGAAACGCCGGAGGCAAAAATTGCCTAATTGCCTTATAGTAAAAACATAGGGATGTCGTGCTTAGTAATCGTACTGTGTACGTCAACCCTCGTAACTCTCGTATCCCCTGGCCATTGCTGGAGAAAGCGTTCCGTAGGAGAAAAGCCGGGTGGTATTCCGTTAAGAAATTCGTACTGTTTGAGCGCAGCGAGTTTACGAATTTTAGGAATACCGCCCGGCTTTTCAGCTTTTGGAGGCTTCAGGCCTAGACTTTTTGGTCCACTTGTATTTGATTGTTGGTACAACCCCTTGTTTTTAGCAATACTATTTGCCCAGGTTTAGCGCCGCATTCATACTACCCATCTTGTAACCCGCTAAATCCAGGGTCACATAGGTAAACCCAAGCTTTCGAAGTTCACTATTAATAACCGCCGCTTTATCAGGCGCAGCTAGCACCGGAATATCTTCTGGCGATACCTCAATCCGGGCCAAATCGTCATGGTGTCTCACCCTGACCTGACCGGTGCAGAACTGTTTAATACAGGCCTCTGCCAGTTCAATCTGCTTCAGTCTATCTGCCGTAATTGGCAAGCCATATGCTACCCGCGAGGACAGACAGGCGGCACTGAGTTTATTCCAGGTGGGAACGCCCCATTCTTTTGACAACTGCCGGATTTCTGCTTTGGTAATCCCGGCTTCCAGCAGCGGGCTGCGAACTCCACTCATTTCATCAACCGCCTTCATTCCCGGCCGGTAGTCTGAAGCATCATCAGCATTCGAGCCTTCCAGCACCCAGGCAATGTTTTGTTCATCCGCCCATTTTTTTAAGGAGCCAAACCGTTCTTTTTTACAAAAATAACAGCGGTCTGCTGTGTTAGCCACAAATTCTTCACTTTCAAGCTCACTGATGTGTAGCAGTACATGCCTGATACCAATTTGCTTAGCAACGTCAATCGCTTCCTGCCGCTCCGAATCAGGCAGTGTTTCCGAATAAGCGGTAACCGCAACTGCCTTATCTCCCAAGGCCCGCTGCGCCGCCGCTGCCAGAAAGCTGCTGTCAACGCCACCGGAAAAACCGATGACCACACTGCCCATTTCTCGCAGCAATTGCATAAGTTTATCTACTTTTTCATTGATTGCCACCATGAGTTCCTCCTACTAACTAAATCGCATAATCGGTGCCGTCTTCATGAATTAATTCAAATTCTCGGAAGACTTTTTGACGGTAAGCACTAAGACCTGCTTCACCCCGGTCGCAAGGCCTTGGCAGCTGAATATCAATAGTCCTCGTTATCCGCCCCGGATTCGGCGACATAATAACCACCCGCTGTGCAAGATACACGGCTTCATCAATATCGTGGGTAACAAAGATGATAGTCGGTTTCTTGGCCTGCCAAATTCGCAGCACTTCATCCTGCAAGCGGTAGCGGGTAAAAGCGTCCAAAGCGGCAAAAGGTTCATCCATAAACAAGATATCAGGTTCTACCGCCAGTGCCCTGGCAATGGCCACCCGCTGCTTCATTCCGCCGGAAAGCTGGTTGGGAAAACTTTTGGCAAAGTTCGTCAGTCCTACCAGTTCCAGATATTCTTCGGCTTTTACCTGGGCTGCCTTGCCTTTTATTCCTTTAGCCTCCAGACCAAATACCACATTGCCTAACACATTACGCCAGGGAAACAAACCATAATCCTGAAATATGGTAATATGCTTAGGATTGGGTTGGCTGACAGGCAAACCGTCAATCGTCAGGCTTCCCTTGGTCGGTTGTTCAAATCCGGCCATCAGGTTCATCAGGGTTGTTTTACCGCAGCCACTCGGCCCCAGCAGACACAAGAATTCCCCTGCTTCTATTTGGAGGTTAACATCGACAAGTACATCCAGCTCATTTCCCTGTACATCCGGGAAACTTTTTGCTATATTGCTGATTTCGATTTTTGCCATGGTATTCCTCCCTTTACCCTATGCCCCATTTGCGGTTAATTGCTTTTTCAGCCCAGCCAATGATGGTATTAATAGCCAGACCTAAGAGACCAACCACCAGCATACCGCCGATAATCCAGTCTGTCCGCAGAAAATTCCGGGAGTCAACAATCAAATACCCCAGGCCAGACTGCGCCCCCAGCATTTCGCCGGCTACCAGATGAATCCAGGCTACACCGATGGCAATGTTGAGGCCGATCATAATATAGGGAAAAGCAGCCGGTATTACAATCTTAGTAAACAGCATGCCCCGGCCGACGCCAAAGTTTTTCGCAACCTTCAAATATACAGGGTCTATTTTCCGGACAGCACTAATGGTTGACAACAATATCGGGAAAAATGCCGACAAAAAGATGATAAATATTGCCGGCGCATTGCCTACCCCAAACCACAGAACAGCAAGTGGAAACCAAGCAATTGGCGAAATCGGCCGCAATATTTGCACGATGGGTCCCAGTGCCTGCCGTGAATAGGTGTGCCATCCCAAAAACAAGCCCAGCGGTACAGCCGTAACAAGTGCCAAACTATAGGAAATGGCAAACCGTATCAGACTAACCTCAATATGTTCCCAGAGCAAACCGACAGCAGCCAGTTCGCTTAAGCCTGCCAATACCTTTTGGGGAGTAGGCAGCTGTTCAGGTGTATAAAAAGATGCAGCCCCTTGCCAAATACCCAGAAAGACGGCAATCGCCAGCCAGGGCAAAAGCAGGGTTTTGTTTAGCGTTTTTGTCAGCATAGGCCCGTCACACGCCGAATGCCTTTTTCGCAAATCGGTCATCAATATATTGGACTAAATCAATTTTATCTTTGGTGATTCCAAACTGCACTAAATAGTCTTGGGTAGCGCTAAAGTCCTTAAGTTCAGGCACCAGGTTGGCAAACGTGATCCGCCCTTTCGGGTTGGTCAACACATGTTCAATTACTTCCTGTTTTTGCCCCAGATATTTTAGCGATAGTTTCGCGGCTTCTTGCGGATTTTGCTCAATAAAGTTTGCGGCTTTAGCCAAGCTGCCCACCAGTTCTTCCACGGCTTCCGGCTGCTTTTGGATAACCTCTTCGTGAAGGTTGAGTACGCAGCAGATATGATCCGGCCAGATATCTTTACTAAGCACTAATACCTTGCCCACTTTCTGCAGTTCTGCCTGACCGCCAAAAGGTTCTGCCACGATAAAAGCATCTACCTTACCGGTTGACAATGCATTTACCATTTCCGGCGGCGACATATCCAAAAGTTTTACATCCGAATTAGGATTAATGCCTTTTTCCGTCAATAATTTATGGATAAGAATGTTGTGCGTGGAAAACCGGCTGGGAATGGCGATAGTTTTTCCCTTTAACTCCTCAACCTTAGTAAGATCAGCCGAATTTTTCGCCGTGAGTACAGAACCGTTGCGGTGTCCTAAGAATACAGCTTTGATAGGTACACCTTTTTGTTTTAAGCTCATGCCAATGGGGGTCAGCGCAAACGCGCCTTGAATCGCTCCACCTTTCAGAGCTTCAGCCAGTTCAGCCCAGCCGGAAAATTTGACAGGCTCCAGAATAAACTGGCGATACTCTGTCTGTCCGTGGGCAATCATCGTAAGATGGTCGGTAATAGGCAGATAGCCTATTTTTAGTGTCGGCTTATTTTTCGACTGTGAAGAAGCTGTCCCTGGTTGCTGGGTATTGCCGCAGCCAGCCAGCGTCAAACCGCTGGCAATCCCAAAAGTCAAAATCGCACTATTTTTTATAAACTCTCGCCTGTTCATACTTCTCCCCCTCTATTTGACCATCCCAAGTTTTGACGTCTGACGTTTAGATCGTCGACAATTTTTTGACCTAATGCCTTAGGATCAGTCACTACAACCATAACCGAGCCCAGCAGTTCCTGGGTGTCTTTTGCAAAGAAATTGGCAACTTTGTCTGAACCTTGTACCGGAGCCTGAATGCAGTGATAGGAGTTAAGACCCATCAGGCGGAAACTCAGAGCTGCCCCCACTCCTTTTTCATTAGACCATTCTGGACTGGAAAAAGCGAACGGCATATGTTTCAGCGGCTGTCCGCATTTATCGGCAAGTCCTCTAAACAAACCGGAGGCCCTGGCATTATCCAGGCATTCGCCCATATGCCATACCGGCGGCAGTTGTTTTGCGCTTAAGACTTCTTTAAGACCGGGTCCGGCTTTGGCAAGTGCCTTTTGCGTGCAGTAGCCCAGCTTCAAGAGCGGGAATGAAGCGCAGCCATTGGTGAGAACAAGGACATCGTTTGCAAGAAGAGTATCTGCAACCTCAACAATCGATTTTTCATAAACCACCTTGGGATTATTGCAGCCTACCAGGTTTACAACGCCTTTAATTTTTCCGCTTTTTAAAAGTTCCGCCAGTTCATCTAAGCTGCCAAAGGTTTGGGTAATATTTTCGACCGAAAACCCTACTTCGGCTTCTAAGCCAACTTTGGGTATATATACATTCTGTTGCTGCCGCCGCGAGTAATTGGCAATAGCAATTTTGATAATTTCTTTTGTTTGACTAAACACTTCATCGATATTGGAATGCTGATGATTAATAGCAATATGAGTAGCACCAGGCAGGCGGCAGGAATCACTGGTAGTAATAACCTTGGTGTGGAAGCAGTTTGCTACTTCCATGATGCCTGGATAAATGTCCTGTAAGTCAGCCACCCAGGCATCCAGTGCGCCTGTTCCCATAACCAGCTCAGCCCCTAATGCATTGCTTAAAGGATGAACTTCGCCATAACGATACAGTGATGATAACCCCGAACAGCAAATGCCATACAGGCGGATGCCTGCTGCTCCTTGTGCTTTCGCCAGTTCGATCAGTTCAGGGTAACGACTGGCCTGCACCAAGGCTGACGGCAAAACAGGCGAATGGCCATGCAAAGCAATATTAACATACTCTTCTTTTATGGAAGCAAAATTAGTCGCAATATAACTGCGCTTAGGCGGTCCATATAGACAATCGGCAGCCATTGACGGTCCGGCAACACTGTTCCAGGAAAAAGCCAGCCCGCACCGTAGCAGTTGTTTCATGATATTTTCCCAGTCACCGTCTGTACCTGTTCCGGTACGGTGCAAGGCCTCAAACACTTCATGATACGAACTAATCGGCAAAATATCAAGCTTTGACCAGGTTTCTATGCGTTCAGGCGGTGCCATAGCAGCAATGGTTTTATGCTTTCCCGGTATAGTGCGTGACATATCTTCCAGCAGCAAATCAGCCAGTTGTTCAGCCAGCTCAGGGACCGTTTTATCTTCTGTAAAAATACCGAAGGATTTTGCGGCCGCCACAATTTTTTCCTGCCCTAATAGTGGCAACTTCAGTTCCCCACTAGCTGCCTTTTTGAGGGTCAGCAGTACTTCCCGACCGCGTGCGCCGTGTGCGGCTACGCCCGCGGCAACCCAGCGCAGGATATTGCGAGCTACAATAACATCAGCATCGGCACCGCATACGCCGCGCGGACTCTTTTCGGTTATCTTACAGGGTCCCATATTACAAATCCGGCAACAGGTGCCTGCTAATCCAAAAGAACACTGCGGCTTTTGCGCATCAAACCGGTCAAACGCTGTAGGAATACCGGCTTTGTCCAAATGTTTGAGCATATCGCTGACAGCCGGGTCTGGGGTTTGCTCAATGACCTGTTGTTTTGTCGGAAAGGTTTTGCGATACTGATTCACATCTTCTAAGCTCACTTGCACTACCTCCTATGGTATCTACCCGCTGTACAAATTACCATTTAATATAATTTTATTCAAAATTTGTCCTGATTTAGACAACAAAAAGACTAAGGTGCTAACATGAGCAACCTTAGTCTTACTCTTGCTGCACTTTTATTACTATTTTGTAGCTGTAAATGCCTGTTCCAAATCAGCAATAACGTCCTCTACATCTTCGATACCAATCGACAACCGTACCATATCATCACTTACGCCGGCTGCGGTCAGTTGTTCACTGCTTAATTGGGAATGAGTAGTACTGGCCGGATGAATAACAAGTGACTTGGCATCACCAACATTGGCAAGGAGCGAAAACAGTTTCAGACTGTTGATGAATTTCCGTCCGGCTTCCAGGCCGCCTTTTATACCAAAGGTCAAAATGGCCCCGGCACCCTTGGGCAGATATTTCTGCGCCAGTTTATGATCAGCATGGCTTGCCAGACCAGGGTAGCTAACCCAGGATACCAGCTCATGTTTTTCCAGGTATTCAGCCACTTTTTGCGTGTTTTGACTATGGCGTTCCATTCTCAGATGCAATGTCTCAAGACCCTGTAAAAAGGCAAAGCTATTAAATGGGCTGACGCAAGCGCCCAAATCCCTCAAGATTTGTACCCGCAGACGAATAATGAAAGCCAGTGGTCCTAAGGCTTCAGTATAGCTTAAATCATGATAGCTGGGATCTGGCTCAGACAGTAGCGGGAATTTGCCGTTAGCCCAGTTGAATTTGCCGCTGTCAATGACAACACCACCCATGGATGTTCCATGACCGCCAATGAATTTAGTTGCAGAATGAATGACTATATCGGCACCAAAATCAATCGGACGGCAGAGGTATGGAGTGGCAAAAGTACTATCGATCAGAAGTGGTATACCATTTTTATGAGCAATGGCCGCTACACTTTCAATATCCAGTACGTCAATTTTGGGATTACCAATAGTCTCAGCATACAGTGCCTTGGTTTTCGGAGTAATTGCCTTAGCGAAGTTTTCCGGATTGCTGGGGTCGACAAAAGTAACTTTAATACCTAGACGCGGCAAGGTATACGCAAACATGTTATAAGTACCGCCATATAAGGTTGAGGAGCTGACAATTTCATCGCCAGCCTGTGCAATATTGAAGATAGCAGCACTTATAGCAGCATGACCGGAAGCAAAAGCCAGCGCCCCAACCCCGCCTTCCAGTGCGGCAATACGTTTTTCAAAAACATCGGTAGTCGGATTCATAAGCCGGGTATAGATATTACCTGCTTCTTTAAGACCAAATAAGTTGGCAGCATGATCAGCATCTTTAAAATTATAGGATGTGGTCTGATAAATAGGTACTGCCCGGGAACCGGTTGCAGGATCAGGTTCCTGACCGCCGTGGACTGCCACTGTATTGAATTTTAGATTTTCCGGTAATGCCATGTTTATTTACCTCCTAAAATATGGATATTTTTAAAAAATAAAAAGACCAAAGAATGGCTCACTAGAGCAGTTCTTTGGCCTTTAGTTTACTAATCAGCCTACATGTCTATACGCTATATACTATTATGTTACATATAGTATCATACCAATAGTTACTTGTCAACGAAATTAACACTAAAAAATGTAAATGCTTTTAATCTTCATATCATCAGGCAGTGTTTTCTCGTCACCGCCATTGATCCAGGCAATGGGTATAGCGTCTGCGCTGATATCAAGTTCGTAACGCATTTTACCATCGCGTGTTATTGCATAAAGCCCATCAGTGTATTGAACAGACGCCAACCCAGCTCGCCGCAGCTCACCCAAGGTGCCGCCCACACCAATACCGTTACTTGTCTTATACCGTTTATCAAATACATGGATGGCTGTAACTACTTTGTGATCGTCTTTGTTTTTAGCAAAAAAAACAGTAAGCGACAGTGCTCCTGTACTTTTATCATAGGCTTTGAGAACAGGATAAATTCTGCCGCTGAAAAATTCTTCGCCGTCGGTTACAGCTTGTTGTCCAAATTCTTGATACAGCGGTTCAACCGATTTGCCCACACCTAGGTTCCCCGCATATCCGGAAGCTAATACAAATTGCCCCGGTGGCCCAGCCGTAGCTGACGTAGGCTTACTCACTGTATTGGTATTGGAGGCAGGGGTTGTCTCTTGAGGTTTGCTGTTAAGTGTATTGGGCGGCTGCTTACCCGGCTTCTTTTGTACAGACGAAACTTTATCAAGTGTCTCTTTAAGATCGGTAACTCCTGCTTGTACCAAAGCATCCAAGACCTTCCGATCATTCTTAATCTTTGCCATAGTAATAACATTGTTGCCTCTGCTGTCATTAACTTGAATATTGGCTCCGCCTTGCACCAAAGTGCCAACCGCACTGGCCTGGTTATTCCAAACAGCCTTCATTAATGCAGTTTGTCCATCTTTATCACGGGCATTAACATCGGCGCCTTTGTCTAAAAGCTGACGTATAATTGAAGTTTTCCCATAAGCTGCAGCGGCATGCAACGGCGTAAAGCCATCATTTTTCCGGTATGTGTCAGGTGCCATTCCTGATTGCAGGAACATTGTTGTAATCTGCCTGTCACCGCGGCCGGCATATTTGACAAACTCATCAGCCGTATAGCTTACGCCCATGCGTATAAGCTGGCTTTCTGGCTGGTTAGCAGCTTCCATCTTGGCTTTACTATCCATAATGCCATAGTACGCCCCTAAACCAACAATAGCCGGCAAAAGAATGATTGCAAAATAGATTAAATGTCTAGGCTCAAATCCTGCTGCAACTGCTCCCATAGCAGCCATTGCCTTATCACCCGCTTTGGAAAAATCGGGTTTGTTAATATTCGGCCGCCTAATAGCTTTTAATTGCGCAATACTCTCAGTAATTATTGTTTTAATTTTTTCCCACATAACACACTCCGCACAAACAAAGTGAGATTTAGCCCTACTAGGGCATTTACCTGTTACATCAAGAATTCATGAGTAAATCGTAGCATTTGAACGTATGTCAATACTATATTCGCCTCAAGCACACAAATTCCCTTTGTTTCGACATAAAAAGATACTCGCGAAATTATTTTTTTACAAATAGATTGTTAATACTACACTACAGAAATGCAGGCGCCGAATTTCTACTCTCAAGAAATTCGGCGCTTATTCTAAACGATTTGCACTTTGTATTGGCGCATCCAATAATCTGCCTGAATGAGATACGCAAACAATTGTGGCCCACTCATCAATTGACCAAACCAGGGAATATTGGAAGCAGCTAAATCACCTTTAGCAATTTCGCTTACTTTATTAATTGCCACCAGGTCACGCAGCGGAGATGACGCCTGGCTGAGGACTTCCAGCGCGTCTTTAACGACAATGTTAGTATATGCCGGGTTATGCGTTTTGGGGTATGGACTCTTTTTTCTCCACAACACATCTTCAGGTAAAATCCCGTCTAAGGCATAACGCAACAATCCTTTTTCGCGATTTTGCGCATTTTTCATCTCCCACGGAACATTCCAAACATACTCAACAATCCGGTGATCGCAAAACGGTACTCTGATTTCTAAACCAAATGCCATACTCATGCGATCTTTGCGATCAAGCAAAGTTGGCATAAAGCGGGTGAGGCTAAGATAAAATATCTCACGCATTCTGGCTGAATACTTTTCTTCACTGGGAAGGCGCGGCACCTCGTCCAAGGCTTCCTGATAGCGCTCCCTTACATACTTCTCTGGCTTAATCCAGCTCCGCACTTCCGGTTTCAACCAGGGTATGCGAATTTCAGGCCGTGGTGACCAGGGAAAAGTAGCGGCATTAATCATCTCTTCACGCCTAAACCAAGGATATCCGCCAAAAATTTCATCTGCACATTCTCCAGACAAGGCAACCGTGGCTTTTTTCTTTATTTCCCGGCAGAATAAATATAAAGAAGTATCAATGTCTGCCATTCCCGGCAAATCCCGGGCTAAAGCCGCTGGCCGCAGACTTGCCGCAAGCTCAGGAATATCAAGCAGAACATTATGGTGATTGGTCCCAAAGTACTCTGATACCCTTGTAACCCAAGGAGCATCCGCATTCGGTTGAAAACCATTTGCTTTAAAATACAGGTCATTGTCTACATAATCTACCGAATAAGTCGAAAGACTGCCGAGCCCTAGCTGTTCATTTGACTTCGCAGCTAATGCAGTCAGCACACTGGAATCAAGTCCCCCGGAAAGCAAGGTGCAAATAGGAACATCAGACACCAGCTGTCGTCTGGCAGCGTCTATTAAAAGTTCACGCACCCTTGCCGCTGTTGCTGCAAAGTCTTCGCTATGTTCTCTCGATTCAAGCGCCCAATATCGCTTGATAACCTTACCCTGTCTGGTATACATCAGTGAATAACCTGGCTTTAATTCATGAACTCCGCGAAAGATACCATGACCCGGCGTTCTGGCAGGGCCAAGCATAAAGATCTCAGCCAAACCTTCTGCATCAATCTCCGGCTGCACAAGCGGGTTAGCCAACAAAGCTTTAAGCTCTGAACCAAAAATAAAACTGCTGCCCCGTTCAGCGTAAAACAACGGCTTTACACCAATGCGGTCGCGTGCGAGAAAAAGGCTTTGCCTGGTTTCATCCCAAATACCAAACGCATATATACCATTAAACTTTTCGACACAGGCTTCTCCCCACTCAATATAGGCCACCAGCAGTACTTCTGTATCACAGTGTGTGGTAAATCTGTGTCCTCGTGCTTCAAGTTCCGCTTTAAGTTCTGGCGTATTGTACAGTTCTCCATTATAAGTAATAACAAATTTCTGCTCACCCCGGAAACGGATCATAGGCTGCGCACCACCTGCAGGGTCAATAACACTAAGACGGCGGTGTCCTAATGCTGCATGTGTTGTAATATAAGTTCCCTGCGCGTCCGGTCCGCGTGCCGCCAACGTTTCCACCATAGCCGACAGAATATGACTTTTCGTCGAAAGCTCTTGTTCCCAGTCAATCCAGCCAACAATTCCACACATAAACTCTCATCTCCCCAAAAGAATAGCCTGCGCAGCCCTCCGGCGTGCTGCACAGGCGCCCTTGCCTTCCGCATCATGCTTATAACTATGCATTACAGCCGCTAATTGCCACAGACAAAATTCTTGGCAGCAAGAGAAAATATGTATGGAGTACAGGCGCGACGGATACGCTAACTGTAACGAGCTGATGCGAACAGGAGGAGTCTACTATGAGTGAAACCAAAGATAAAGCAACAGCAGAAATTAACTCAACTGCTGATTTAACAAACACCAACTTGCAAGAAGGCCCTGACATAGACAATGCCACCGCGGTAAATCAAACAAGCGGGTTGGATAACACGCAAGATGGCTTGCGTACCGGCGATCTAAAACTTGGCAATAAACATGCAGCCAGCAGCCTAGTGGCAAGAATGCTCTGGGGACATGAAGAAAAAGTCAGCCTGAATGCCAGAGTTTCTGAAGACGGAAGCCTTGATTTAAATGATGACATCCGCTAAAGAAAACACGGCTTACGCCGAGCTTTAGCGACGGCGAAAACCGATGTTGCCCTTATCCTGTTTGTAAGAAAGTTATACTTTCTGTTAGGGTAAAAAAACAGGCCAGCTTTGGCCTGTTTTTTTCTGGAAAACTGTGACATGTGTCACAGTTTAATCTTGAGTAATTTGCTAAACTTAATTCAAAGATAAGTATCACCAAAAATTAAGGAGGTTTTCTTCATGGAAAAACAATTTATAAAAAATATTGAGTTCAGCAAGGCTCTCGAAATGGTTAATTTAGTAGATTATCAGCCTGGCAAAGTAGTTAGCCTGACCTTGTCGCAAAACAAAACGCTCAGCATGACCCTGTTTGCTTTTGCCAAAGGTGAAGCCATTAGCAGTCACTCAGCTCCTGGCGATGCCATGGTCTACATTCTTGACGGTAAAGCAGAAATCACAATTGGCGATGAAACCATCACTGCAACTACTGGTCAGGTAGTTATTATGCCAGCCGAAGTTGCCCACGCCCTGGATGCTGTAGAAAACTTCAAAATGCTGCTGGTACTTGTAATGTAATTTGCTACAAACGCAAATCAACGCCAAGCACACCAATTACTGTTCCCGTGATAGTATCGCAAATTGGCAAAGAAATGGTTAAACAGGGTTGATGTGATATTGCAGAAACATAAACTTCCGATACGTAAAATTCTCCCCGCATCGCCTGTTTAAACCATTCTCTTGTCTGTGCATTGGCAATTCCGGCAGGTGGTAAAGAAACAACAAACTGTCCATCCGCATGGTTAGTCCAAGCGGCTTCAAGCTCAGCTTTTTTCTCGAGAATAGCCTGCAATACATCCTTATGCGAATAAGCATCCATAGAGGTAATACGTCTATCTTTCGCAGTCCCAGCAAGCAGTTCTCTCAATCCAGTAATTTTAGCGTCAAGTTCTGCCTGTTGGTAACTATTCATATCGATAAGCGTAATTTTACCGGTCGCAGCTACCAGATTATCTGCAACCTTAGCCAATACTTCGCCCATTTGACGAGTATTGGCTAAATGTTTGTCTTGTTGTTTAATCGATGATGCCACTTTGACCATGCGGCTGGCAGATTGCTGCGCTATATCTGCAATCTGCCCTAAGAAATCTGCAGTTCGCTGCGTAGCAGCGAGCTGATGCTGCCTGGCAGCACTGGCCTCTCCCATTTTTGCTTCAATCTGTGAACTTGCTTCAAAAATAGCCTGGAGACTGGCGTCAGCTTCCCTCATCTCCCGCGCGCCTGCTTCGACAGCCCCAGTTCCCACCTCTGCAGCTTTGGCCGCTGCTAACACACCTCCGTCAATTTCCGCTAACAATTTGTTGGCAGAATTAGCTGCATTAGCACTGGCATCTGATAGTTTTTGAATCTCTTGCGCCACCACGGCAAACCCTCGTCCGTGTTCACCGGCTCGCGCAGCCTCAATGCTGGCATTAAGCGCCAACAGGTTTGTTTGCGCCGATATTCCTTGAATTGTTGCTAAAAGTCCATCAATATCCCGCGCCATTTGCGTCAGCAGACTGATCTTTTCGCCAACTTCGGTTGTTGCCTTCCGAATTGAATCCATAGCTACTGCAACCTTGGCAGTAGCTTGACAGCCTTGTCCTGCAGTCTCTTTAGAAGCAATACTGTCTTGATATATTTCACCTGCAACTTCAGTTATTGTTTGAGCTGCAACCATCACCTCGTCAATTTGTTTAGTGGCATTTTGGGTAGCACTGGCAATATCCTGGGACAATTGATCAACTACACCTGTTTCCTGCTGGGCTTGATCTGCTAAATTAGCAGCTTCCCCAATAACTGCATTTACTTGGTTTACAGCTGCCAATACCTGACTGGATGATACCTGAGTTTCCCGTGTAAACGTTCGCAGCATATTTGCCAGTGACGCAATATTAGTCGCTAAAGGCCGCAGTTCGCCGGGATATTCATCTATTTGAACTGTTACCGACATATCTCCTTTTAAGTAACAACTCGTAACTTTGCTTAATTTTTCAATTGATTGATTCTTGCCAAACCATCCTGCCATACATACACGCTCCCACCTAGTTAAGTATCCGCTGTTCAAAGCCCCAATAGTTATATACTAGTATAAACTAAAGTCGCGCGACAAGAAGAAATTTCCAGTTGTCTACTCAGCGTTGTACATTGACAGTTTACTTCCTTTAGTCATGTACATTTACTAAAACCAACAAAAACCTCAACTTGAAACATGCATATAAGACAAAAACCCGCATTTATTTCCCAGGAAATATGGAAATAAATGCGGGTTTTTCAGTTTTTCTTAACTCTTTCTCTAAATCAACCAAGTCAGGTAAATTTATTGAGCTAACACATTGGCCAAGCGATATAACTCGGGATCAATGTCTTTTTTCTTGCCAACAGCTTCAGCAATCGGAACTTCTACACATTCGTTGTTTTGATAACCTATCATGATTTCACTTCTACCTGCTAAAAGGGCAGTGACTGCCCGTTCTGCTAAGCGGCTGGCCAGCAACCGGTCTGACACGGTAGGCGCGCCACCACGTTGGATGTGCCCCAAAATAGATACCCGTGTCTCCAGGCCTGTCTTTGCTAGTATATATTCGCCAAGCTTAACCGCACTCCCGGCCCCCTCAGCAACAACAACAATACTATATTTTTTGCCTTTCGCCCGCGACTCGACAAGTTGTTTACAAATAATATCTGGCGAAAAAGGCTGCTCGGGAATGAGAATCGTTTCAGCGCCGCCTGCCAGTCCGGCCGTAAGTGCAATCCAACCACAAGCCCGACCCATTACCTCGACAAGCATAACCCTTCCATGAGACGAAGCAGTATCCCGCAGTTTATTTATAGCATCAAGTGCCGTATTCACGGCTGTATCAAAGCCAATGGTATAATCAGTCCCCCAAATATCATTGTCGATGGTTCCAGGTAAACCTACCATTTTAATACCCAGCTCACTTAACAATTTTGCTCCGGTAAGTGAACCATCACCACCAATAATAATGAGGCCTTCAATGCCATGTTTCTGCAAGTTAGCAACTGCTTTTTGCCTTCCCGCCAAGGTTTTAAACTCTTCACTGCGCGCCGTTCCCAAAAAAGTACCGCCTTTTTGGATAATGTCGCCAACCGAACGCGAGTCAAGATTTATCATGTCATCATTAATCATGCCGGCATAACCATTTTTTATTCCCCAGACTTCAATACCGGCAGCTAATGCAACACGGACTGCGGCACGGATAGCTGCATTCATGCCCGGACAGTCGCCCCCACTAGTTATTACAGCAATTTTTTTCATACTACCCCTGCCTTTTCGCAAAATAGACTATCTCAATATATATTCGGTAAAATCCCCCTATTGCCTGCAAAAGCTACTGTAATACTATGCTGATTATTAAAACAGCATTCTAACTAGCTTAATTCCCAACCAGGTAGCCAGCAGACCGACAATCAAATTGGCAGCAAGATTGTAAAATGCCGCATCAACCCCCGTATCCTCTAGCAATTTAAATGTCTCATAACTGTAAGAAGAAAAGGTTGTAAAACCACCCAAAAAGCCGGTAGTAATCAATAAACGCCAGTAAGGATTGGCAATAAACCGTTCGGTAACAATTGTCATAAAAAGGCCAATAATAAAACATCCCACGACATTAGCAATCAACGTACCATATGGAAAAGATGTACCTAACCGCGCTGCCGCCCATAAAGACACAGCATATCTGGTTACAGAGCCAATACCACCACCTAGTGCCACCAAAAGTACATTTGTTATTATCTAAATCAACCCCTCAACAAATATATAGCTTGGATTAGTCATCAGATAAACATATTTTAGCATATTTATCTACAAAGGCTCACTATGAAATGAGGAATAATTATGTTTTTAGTTTATGCCTTAACTGGAGTCTTCTGTCTGGGCTTAGCCCCGTTATTCGGTAAAACCGTATTAAATAATGTAAATCCAGTTACAGCCTTTGTCTTGCGATCAATAATTGCTGCCCTCTTAATTACCGCTTGGTTCTTTAATGCACGCGGTTATGGTGAGCTGCTCACCGTCCCTCCTTCATTGTGGCTAATCATTACTATCGAAGCTGTATTGGCCGCCTTATTAGGTGATTTAGCTTATTTTTACGCTTTAAAAGAAGGCAATATCAATGAAGTATCCCTGATTATGGCCTGCGCTCCATTAATTACGATAATTTTGAGCTATTTCCTGCTTAATGAAGTCGTTACCACCAGCCAAGTTATTGGTGCTTTCTTTATTACTATCGGTTTGTTATTAATCAGTATGCATTAGTTCTTCTATTTTAATTTCCCTTCTCAAACTAAAAACCCTTTGCTCAAATTAATTTGAGCAAAGGGTTTTTAGGGCTATACAGCCACACTATTCGACCATTTACCACAACGGTCACCCCACAAGCCAATAACTTTATCATCTAGCCGAATTTCGACAACTTCACACATATTGCCGCAGCCTGAACACTCGAAACTTTTGGGGCTGTAACAACAATCAGCTACTCCAAAGCCTCGAAATTTTGTAGCCCGACTGCCATTAATTTCTTCTTTAGCCAATAATGCTGCGCCTACCGCACCCATCACATTGTAATAAATCGGCACCTTGATCTCTATCTGCAGCGCCTCTTCAAAAGCCCGGCACATCCCTTTGTTTGCCGCCACGCCTCCTTGGAATAAAATAGGGCCTTGAATTGACTTTCCTTTTGCTAAATTGTTTAGATAGTTACGCACCAAGGCTTGGCACAACCCCTGTAGAATATCAGCAAGTGAATGACCTGCCTGCTGTTTATGAATCATATCTGATTCAGCAAACACCGCACACCGTCCGGCAATTCTTACAGGTGTCTGTGATGACAGAGCCATATCACCAAATTGATCAATCGGAATATTGAGCCTGGCAGCCTGCTGATCAAGAAAGGAACCGGTGCCAGCGGCACAAACGGTATTCATTGCAAAATCAGACACTATCCCATCGCGCATAATAATGATTTTAGAATCCTGTCCCCCAATTTCGATCACAGTCCGCACATCTGGCGCCAAATGCATCGCCGCAATTGCATGGGCCGTAATTTCATTTTTTACACTATCTGCTCCAATAACTACACCGGCTAATATCCTCGCACTGCCGGTAGTTCCAACACCCCGCACAATAATATTGTGATTACGCTCATTTATCTCTCGCAACCCAGTTTGCACTGCCTCAATAGGCCGGCCTTGTGTACGAAGATAAAGAGTATCACGCACGTTGGCCTGTTCATCTAATACAATTATATTGGTACTAACCGAACCAACATCAATTCCTAAATAAGCCTCCATTGAGAGCCTCCTTTTATGGAGCTATACAAAAGTCAATAAGGTAAAGCACCAATATATAATTACCTAATTTACCATTTTTATTCCCAAATAATAAAAACAAAAACAGCCTATCAAGTATTTGATAAGCTGTTCATAATTAATATGGCTCCTCGAGTAGGACTCGAACCTACGACCGATCGGTTAACAGCCGATTGCTCTACCAACTGAGCTATCGAGGAATGTTTAGTTAGGTGACTATCCCTTTCGGGTATGCTCCCTAAAAACTTCACAGAAGAAAGACTGCGCATTAGTTACTGATGTTTGCACTTCATGCAAACGAGGTTTAAGTCAAGTCCTCGGCCTATTAGTACCAGTCAGCTACATGGATTACTCCACTTCCACATCTGGCCTATCTACCTTGTAATCTGCAAGGGGCCTTACT
>Ga0316604_10001517_pt1 | contig 20139 bp, 23 predicted proteins | sample OWC_soil_day20_C_FD_207650 | JGI IMG/M metagenome (GOLD analysis project Ga0316604, IMG submission 207650) | Wetland soil microbial communities from Old Woman Creek delta, Ohio, United States - OWC_soil_day20_CT | ecosystem: Environmental > Terrestrial > Soil > Wetlands | place: USA: Ohio...
TATCCTATACTGGCTATGTGGTAGCTTTTTCACCACTTATTTTTTCGTTTGTAGCGGCTACCGATGTACCCCGCTATCCAGCCTTTTTTGTGTTAGCCTATTTAATGATTATTTCTTGTACACTGACTCATTATGGTAACGCGTTAGGGCCATTCTTGATGGAAAAGGGATATAATGATAAAAAGACTTGGTGGCTTGTTGGTACAGTGATTACCTTGCTGCATGCCGCGCTGTATTTGACAGTCGGCGTTGGGTATTGGCGGCTAATTGGATTATGGTATTAGTAGTACGTTATTTTGATAGGATAATATTGTATATTAAGCTTAAAATACAGAAATGACGATGTTAATGATCGTTCCCGTATAAGGAGATGTAGCAATGATTGCAGAATTTGAAGGAATTAGTCCCAAGCTTGCGGAGAAAACTTTTATTGCAGATGGTGCTAAGGTTATTGGTAAAGTTATAATGAAGGAATTTAGCAGTCTGTGGGTGAATGTTGTTGCCAGGGGAGATGTAAATCAGATTGAAATTGGCTGCTACAGCAATGTACAAGATAATACTGTTGTGCATGTAGCCGATGATCATCCAACACTAATTGGCGACTATGTTACTGTTGGACATAATGCCGTTATTCACGGCTGTATTATAGAAGAGCATTGTTTAATTGGCATGGGGGCTATTATTCTTACTGGCGCGGTGATTGGTAAAGGCAGCATTGTTGCTGCCGGAGCGGTAGTCAAGGAGAGGCAGATCATTCCTCCGCATTCTCTAGTGGTTGGTGTTCCTGGTAAAGTGGTGAGATTTGTACCAGAGGAATGGGACAGCATTCACGCTCAGGCAGTAAAATATAAGACCTTGTGGAGTGAGCGATATAAATTTATGCCTAACGCTGGCGGTGAACGCTATAAAGGTGAAAAAATAATTTAATAGCTAAGGAGGTTAGTTATGGATCTTGATTTTATTTACAAGCGTCATAGCGTACGTCGATTTACCAAGGAACAAGTCCCTGAACAAACCATTAAAGAATTAATTAAAGCTGCCACTTATGCACCTTCGGGAAAAAACCAGCAGAATTGGCATTTTGTTGTTATCGCCAATAAAGAGAAAATTGACGAGATTGCGCGGATTGTTGAGCGAAAGAATGCGGAGTTATGCACCTATTTATGTGATGAGGCAAAAATCAAGGGGTTAAAAGCGAGCCTACCCTATCAAACGGTTTTCAAAGCTGCACCTGTGCTAGTTCTTGTGTATGCCGGTCCATATGACACTATTGCTGATATGCTATTGGCTGATGGCATTATGCCGTGCGAAGAGGCCGTAAAATATGCTAAACCCAATCCCGGGATTCAAAATATCGCAGCTGCCCTGGAAAATCTGCTGTTAGCTGCCGCCGATCGAGGTTATGGAACTTGCTGGATGACCGGACCGACGCATGCTGCTGAGGAGATTTCAGCATATATTGGTTTTAGGAAAGAAGGCTATTATTTGGCTGCCATGACACCGCTGGGAGTACCAGCTTCTGATAAATTATCAGCACCACCGCGAAAACCAGTGGAGGACGTATTGACTTTTATTAGATAAAAAGAAAAAATCCGGATATCCGGATTTTTTCTTTTTATCAAGGTTACATTAGCAATGTATCTATTACTCAGTGGAGGTTAGGTAATTCGACAATGGAACAAGTAGCACAAGCAGTGCTTGATCAGCTAGATACCTATGGCTACTTTACTATTTTTGCAGCTATGATGCTTACTGGTATGGGTCTGCCCTTGCCAGGAGAATTAACTTTGGGGTTTACCGGATATTTAGTGTTTAGCGGACAATTGGAAATAATTCCTGCCATTGCGGCTGCTGCGACGGGAGATTTACTGGGGGCTGTTATTAGTTATGGACTTGGCTTTTTTAGTAGAACAAAAATTGTAGCGCGACATATCTCCCTGTTTATGCCAGCTGAGTCTAAATTGATGACTATTGAGAAATGGCTTAACAAATACGGCATTTCTGCCGTCGTTTTCGGCAGGCTCCTGCCGGTCATCCGCGGCGCTATACCTATTTCCGCAGGCTTTGTTCAGATGAATGGTAAGAACTATATTTTCGGGACTTTTTTTAGTTCAATTATTTGGTGTGGTGCTCTTATCTATCTGGGGATTGGATTGGGATATAATTGGCAACAGATAGCTGGTGTAGGTAATTCTATTGGTATGTTAGCTATAGGCGTGGTAGCTATCGTAGTTTTAATCTGGTATTTGATTTTTTGTGCAAAAAAATAAACCGGCACATTGAGGCCGGGTTAATTACTTGGTTGCCTTTAAACTGGACGGCGGGCAAGAGAACGAATTTTGATTTCATGTTCGCCGGTGACTTCTGCCAAGGACTTTACGTCTTCGTGGATGTTATCAACTTTTTTACTGGTTAATTGGAGCAGGTGATAGATGGCCTTTGGCTGGACTTCGCCATATTGCTCAATTTTATTTTCTAATCGGGTAATATCGGTTTTAGTGGCCATATCTGACTTGATGGTGATAATATCTTTTTCCATGTTGTCTAGGCGTTGGGTAATAGGTTTAATTTCTTCTTTGATAATAGCGCTGATGGCTCGCAGGAATTCCGTATTCTCCATTGCTGACACCTGCCTTTAATACTATCTATTCTTATTATAGCCTTTACGAGCGGGAGAGACAAGGCAATCTTATTACACCAGTTGTAATAATCGTTAATTATTTTACCAACAGAAAAAGACAAGAATCTACTATATACAAGCGTGTAAGGGGATAGTAAAATACAGGTAATAAAATTATGGTTATGGTAACAGATATTTGCCTGAGTTTTAGGGAAAGCAAATACCTATAAACCTAAGTAATGCAGGTGGTTAGGGGGGCTAATGCGTGGAAGCTTATGAGAAGATTCATAAATTGTATGAATTGATTGAAACAAAAACGGTAGCCGATCTGCCAGGCCCTTACAAGGTCGGGGTTGATCTGGGAACAGCCGATGTTGTGCTGGTTGTTACTGATGCGGCCGGTAACCCGGTGGCAGGGAGTATGCAGTGGGCTTCGGTGGTTAAGGATGGTTTGGTTGTTGACTTTCGGGGAGCCATGGTTATTGTTGAAGAGTTGAAGGCCGAGATCGAAGCACGGATGGGAATTACCTTAGATAAAGGAGCTACTGCCATTCCCCCGGGAACAGTAGGAAGAAACGCGATGGCCTGTGGTCATGTTATCGCCGGGGCTGGTTTGGAACCAGTTTGCCAGGTAGATGAACCGGTGGCAGCGGCTGAGGCGTTGGGAATTACGCATGGTATTGTGGTAGATATTGGCGGGGGTACTACCGGTATTGCTGTGTTACGCAATGGGGAGTTAGTTTTTACGGCCGATGAACCAACAGGTGGCACGCATGTGTCCTTAGTTTTGGCGGGGGCGTATAAGATATCTTTTGAAGAAGCGGAGTTATTGAAACGTGATTCTACTCAGCACCGTAAAATTATGCCGGTAATTCTACCTGTTGTGGAAAAAATGGCAACTGTGGTTAAAAATATGTTAATTGGGTATGAAGAGTTTGATGATTATCCTGTCTACGTTGTGGGGGGCACGGCATATTTGCAGGGGTTTGAAACCGAGTTTGGTAAAGCGTTTGGCCGGCAGGTGCATGTTCCGCCACATCCGTTGCTGGTGACGCCGCTCGGAATTGCTATGTTTGGTTAAAAATAGAACTTAATAACGCCACCATACAGGTGCCTCTTACGTTTAAGAGGAGAATAGGGAAGTTCGGAAGGATTGGAAAATCCTTAAACGACGCGGTCGCGCCACTGTAATCGGGGAAGAGTACCTTTAATATGCCACCGAGAATCCGGGAAGGTGAGGTATTCTTACGATCCGTAAGCCAGGAGACCTGCCTGTATTGGCTGTTATTTACCTCCGCGCCAGGGGTAATACCAGAAGGATAGGATTATGAATAGTAAGCTCCTAGCCCTTTTGGCTAGGAGTATTTATGTTTGGCGCAAAAAAAATAGGGGGTAAACATGTTGAGTATGCAGGATTTGATTGTAGCTCTGGGAGTAGTAATCAACGCCATACCAGGAGGTTTATATGCTTTGACCTTCGGTTTTGCGTCTGTTCCGACGGCAGCTGGTTTTATTATTGGCGCCATCGGCTGCGGAGTGTTAGGGGTTGTGGCGCCTATTTCTTTTCAGGCGGAGACGTTAACGCTGGTAGGAACCATGGGGCGTACTGTGCAGGAACGAATTTCGATGGTTTTTCTCGAGGGCGTGATTTTGCTTGCTGTCGGGTTGTTAGGACTGTTTAAAGTTATCGTTGCTTTTATTGGTCCGGTGATTACATATGCCATGATGGCCGGTGTAGGGATAGTTTTAGCCAAGGTTGCTGTGGAAATGACTGTAAGAAATCCTATTGTGGGTAGTAGTTCTATAATTGCAGCTCTTTTAAGTTATTATATTACCCCAAATCCAGCTGATAAACTTATTTATGCTATTGTTAGTTGTGTTGCTATTTCGTCGCTTGTTAGTGTTTGGTTAAAACGGAATCAGCAGCTGGCGGTTGAACTGGGGCGTGAACGGTTTGTTATGCGAAAGCTGTCCTTTACGAAAAATGTGGTTCGCGGGGCGCTAGGCTTAAGTGCTCTGAATATTGGTGCCAATATCGCTTTTGGTAATATTACGGCGCAGACCTTAGCCAAGACGGAAGTGAACCTTGATCATCTGACAATTATCAGCAGTATTGCTGATATCGTATCCTCACTTTTTGGCGGTGCGCCAGTTCAGGCTATCATTTCAGCTACCGGAGCTGCGCCGCATCCACTAGCGTCAGGAATTTTAATGATGGTCATTATGGCTGCTATTTTGGCGGCTGGGTTACTTGTCAAGATTGGAAAGTATGTACCAAATGAATCCATTGCCGGCTTTCTCTTAGTGTTAGGTGCTATTGTAACTGTACCCATCAATGCCAGCTTGGCACTAAGTAGTGGCGTGGGTAGTGTTGATACCATTATTGGTGGTGTAACTATGACTGTGACAGCAATAGCTGACCCCTTTATGGGGATGGTTTCAGGTTTGCTGGTAAAGGCGCTTATTAGTATGTTTGGCATGTAAAGCAAAAAAGTAATGCCTTGCAGTTTCTCGCTATTGGCATTACTTTTTTCATATAGAATTTATAAGTTTTGGGAGTGGCGGAGGCATTATAAAACAAGGGGTGTCAAGTACAAAACCCGGCACAGGCGGCCGTACTGTTTACGCCTGGCAACTCCCCGTAACCCCCTCGGCCTTTGCCGGAAAAAGCGTTCCGCAGGAGAAAAACCGGGCGGTATTCCGTTAAGAAATCCGTACTGTTTGAGCGTAGCGAGTTTACGGATTTTAGGAATATTGCCTGGCTTTTCAGCTTTTGGAGGCTTAGGGCCTAGACCTTTTGTTACTTTTGTGGCAATGACAAAAGTAAAACCCCTCTCTTCGTATTCCATTGATTCAACTTTAAGTCAAAGGAACGCGTTAGCGGTTTTCTTTAAGCCTATAAAATTGATTGGTAGATATCTTCGATATCTTGTTGTGAGCCCTGGCGGGGGTTGGTTTGGCAGCAGACATCCTTAAGCGCATTTTCTGCCAACAAAGGTATGTCTTCCGGTTTAAAGCCTCGTAGTTCCGATAGTCTGGCTGGCAGGCCCAATTCTTTATTAAGCTGCTGCACTTGGGCGATAAATTGGTTGGCGCTTACCTCTGATGACTGGTTGGTAGTATTGATTCCGGCAGCGCGGGCAAGATCAGCATATTTAGTAATGGCGGCTGGCAGGTTATATTTCATGACAGCAGGTAATAAGATAGCATTGCATAGGCCGTGGGGCAAATTGTAAAAGCCGCCCAGTTGGTGAGCGAGAGCATGTACATAGCCAAGACTGGCATTATTAAAGGCAATGCCAGCTAGGTATTCCGCGAAAACCATGGCTTCTCTAGATTTTAAGTCGCTGCCATTGTTATAGGCAGTACATAAGCTGCCAGCAATTAACTCAACCGCCTTTACTGCTTTGCAATCAGTTACCGGACTGGCATTTGTCGATACATAAGCTTCGATGGCATGGGTTAAGGCATCCATGCCGGTAGCTGCAGTGAGACCAGGTGGCATGCCCAGCATGAGTTCGGCGTCGCTTACCGCAATGATGGGGGTAACATGCCAATCGTTAATGGTCATTTTTACGTGTCGTTCTTCATCAGTAATAACGCAAAACCGCGTGAGTTCACTGCCTGTTCCGGCTGTCGTATTTATGGCAATAAGCGGTGCAGCTCGTTTTTTGGACTGGTTCAAGCCCTCGTAGTTGGCAATTTCACCGTCATTGGTAGCTAAAAGAGCGATGGCTTTAGCGCAGTCATGAGGGGAGCCGCCGCCAAACGATATCAAGAAATCACAGCCATTATCCCTAAGTAATTTTAAACCATAATTTACTTGGTCGACTGTTGGGTTAGGCGAAACGTCCTTATATATGATATAAAAAATCCCCTCAGCAGTAAGTAAGCTCAGAAGTTTGTCAATCAGTCCAGTATCGACAAGAATTTTGTCGCTGACAATTAGAGCTTTTCTAAACATCATTGGTTTTATATAGGCGACAATTCGTTCCATACAGCCTGTACCTAAGATGCTAATAGGTGTCATAAAATATTCATGGATCTTTTCCATAAGACGATAGCCTCCTTATACATCGGTTCACCAAAGAGTAGCATTGTTTTATAGTTTGTGCAAGGATATAGCGGTGTAATCGAGAAACGTTAGCAAAAAAACAACAAATCATAACAAGGGATAACTATTTCGTTTTACGTAAAAACTATAAAATAGAACTTTTTGGACTAAATATTTCAACATTTTGCGAATCGTGCATAAGCTAACAGGAGAACAGGTTTACCTGTAGAATACGATAAATATAGAATTTTAAATTTAATAAATTTCCACCATACAGGTGCCTCTTAGTAAGTTAAGAGGAGAATAGGGAAGCTCGGAAGGATTAAAAAAATCCTTAAACGACGCGGTCGCGCCACTGTAATCGGGGAAGAATACTTTTGTTATGCCACCGGCAATCGGGAAGGTGAGAGTGTTCTTATGATCCGTAAGCCAGGAGACCTGCCTGTTTTGGCTGTTATTTACCTCCGCGCCAGAGGTAGTACCAGAAGGACAGGATTTATGAAAACCATAACCCTGGCCCTTTTGGGCTAGGGTTTATTTTATTGGCGCAAAATATAAAAATTGGAGGCGTAAACGTGAATTATCAGGCAAAAGTAAACGATTTAGTTGATGGTGCTGCAAAACCAGTAAACAGCCTAGGGTTATTAGAGAAGATATTCAAAAAAATGTTATTGGCTTGGGGTACGATGCATCCGGAAATCAAACCCTATCACTTGATTTTTGCTGCTGATAATGGTGTTATTGAAGAAGGAGTGGCGACTTGCCCAGAGGAAATCACCTACCTTCAGGCGCAAAATATGGTAGACGGGCGAGCTACTATTAGTTGTTTTTGCCAAGCCAATAATGTGCCCTATTCTGTCATTGATATCGGAATAAATAATAAAAAGATAGCAGGTATTAACCGCAGAGTTGTTGCTGGTACAAAAAACTTTATGAAAGAGGAAGCCATGACGCTGGCTGAATTTGAGCAGGCATGGCGTGTAGGGGAAGAGATGGCTGGCTATGCCGTTGATACGCAAGGTGCAAACTTAGTTTCCTTTGGCGAAATGGGAATTGGCAATACCACTACCTCCTCAGCTGTTTTGCATGCCATGACCGGAATCTTACCTGAATTTGTTGTAGGGTATGGCGCTAGTGGACCAGTCAATGAGATTGTTAAAAGAAAATGTGTTGTAGTAGCTAAAGGCGTTGAACGCTACAGAGAAAGCTTCCGTAGTATTGAAGATATTTTGCGTTGTGTTGGGGGCCTGGACATTGTTGCTATATGTGCGGCTATGATTGAGTGTGCAAAACGCAAAACCCCCTTTGTCATCGACGGTTTTATTACCGCCGTCGCCTTTGCCTGTGCTTCTAGGATTAATAAGAAGGTAGAACATTGCGGGTTACCCTCGCATATGTCCAAAGAGCCGGGTATGTCTTATGCGATGCTGTTAGGCAATATATTAGCTGATGATATACCTATCAGGGCCAATATGGGGTTGGGCGAAGGAACTGGCGCGATATTGATGGTTGCCATGCTTAAAACCATGACCTATACTATGTATAATATGGCAAAGCTTTCGGATTTTAATTTAAGTACACCAGAACCGCAGCAAGTGGCAGGTATGTAGTGAATTATATAGGGAGACATATGTATGTATACACTGTTGATTGCCGACGACGAACAATTAGAACGGCAGGCTTTACGGTTTATCATTGAACGTAATTGTCCAGAAGTGCGCATTATCGCTGAAACCGGGGATGGCAGAAGTGCTGTAGCTATTACTGCGGCTGAAAAACCGGACATTGTGCTTATGGACATTCGTATGCCAGAGATTAGCGGGCTGGATGCGGCTCGTGCCATCAGGGCAACGCTGCCGGACACAACCATTGTCATGTTGACGGCCTTTGATGAATTTAACTATGCTAAAGAAGCTCTTTCATTGGGGGCAGCAGAGTATTTGTTAAAGCCGCTGCGACCTAAAGACTTATTGCAAACGTTAACGGCTGTTGTAGAAAAAATCCATCGGAGAAAGTGCAAAGAGCAGGAAGAAGTTGAACTCAAAAAAAATCTCGATCAGGCTATGCCGTTTATCAAGAATTCATTTATCCATGATGTGATTTCCGGCAAAGTTACTGATTTAACCAACTTTCGGGATCGGGCTGGTTTTTTGGGGATCAAGGCGGATTCTGGTGTGATTTTGGTAGCTAATATTGATAATTTTAAACAGCTTACCCGCAGGGCATCCGAACTGGAAAAACAGGTGGTTAAGCAGCAGGTATATCAGCATGTTTGCGAAATCGCTGGCAAAGAAATATTGGTGGTACCTTTTGGCGGCGATGAAATCATTATTTTTATCGGCTATGAAGGTGATATCGACCCAGGGCAGGTCGAACAGCAAGTCCGGGAGTTGGCCGGAAAAATCAGGGATGATATAATTCAAGTAGGCATTAGCTTAACAATTGGCATTGGCCGTTATTATAACGACCCGCTGCAAATTCATAAATCATACCTTGAAGCGGTCAGCGCACAGCAGCAAAAATTTTATATAGGCGATAATCAAATTATCCATATTGATGATGTGCCACACCTAAACGTTGCTTCCTTTCGCTATCCCTTTAATTATGAACGCAATCTCTTAGATAAAGTTCGCTGTGGTGAACGGCAGCAAGCTAAGGAAATTTTGCGGCAGCTTTTACAGGAAGTCTTTACAGCCAAAGCCAGTATGGAGACGGTAAAGGCGTGTGTATTGGAACTACTGATTGTATTATCTAGAGCAGCTGTAGAAGGTGGGGCCAATCTCGAAAAATTAACGTTGCTCAATTTTAATTGTATCAATCATTTGATAAGCTGCACAGACAGGGAAGAGGTGCGGTGCTGGATTCTGGATTCACTGGATCAATTCATGGATAATATGCTAGAGAACCGCAGCAGTATGAACGTAAGACTAATAAATAAGGCTTGTGCTTATATAACAGAAAACTTTCACAAAAGTATTTCTTTGGATGAGGTTGCACAAACTGTCCATTTAAGCCCCTACTACTTTAGCCGCATTTTTAAAGCAGAACAGGGCTGTAACTTTGTTGAGTTTCTGACTAAGGTTAGAATTGACAAAGCGAAACTTATGCTGCAGAAGCCGGAAATGACAGTTGTTCGTGTGGCTGCTGAAGCTGGTTACCAAGATGCCAGTTATTTTTGCCGGGTATTTCGTCAGGAAGTGGGGGTCACACCCAATCAATACCGTACAAAGCTTAAGAATAGTAAACTAAGTTCTGAAGTCTTAAAAGGGTAGCAATAAATTTTTAGAATATAACGAAAAAATACTGTCATAATATAAATATAATATAGAACTTGAATACATACAAAAAAGACTGTGAGAAACAGTCTTTTTTTGTTTTCGTTCGCAAAAACACCAAGATAGCACAAAGAAATACCATGAGATGAAAATAAGAGCTGCTCCTTGAAGACTGGTTTCTCCGGAATACAGGCAAATATGTCCTGTGGTTCCGCAAGTTCGTCTCAAGGTAAACTTGCAAAAAAATCTAATTATTAAGAGGAGTCAAAAAGACAACAGAATTGTGAGGTAGGGTCATGCTCCAAGAAAAGCCGAGAGTAGTACAGGAATATGTGCCTGGTAAACAGGTGACATTAGCGCATCTTATCGCCAACCCCAAAAAAGAACTGTGCGAAAAACTGGGTATTGTGGATAAGGGGGCCATTGGTATCTTGACAATTACTCCTTGTGAAGCAGCTATTATTGCAGCCGACGCAGCAACCAAAACAGCAGCAGTCCAAATTGGATTTATGGATCGCTTTACTGGTTCTGTGGTTATTACCGGCAATGTCTCGGCTGTTGAGGCAGCTTTAAAGCAAGTCGTCAACTTATTATCTGAGGGTTTGGGTTTTTCGACCGCCAAGCTGACAAGGTCGTAGCAGCATATGATTATGCTGGTCGGACCTGTAGGTGCAGGAAAAACATCATTAATTAATGCCCTTAACAATGACTGTAACAAGGCTGAAAAAACATCAAGCATCTGTTTTACTAACGGAGCCATCGATACACCTGGTGAATATGCGCAAATGCCGCGTTTTTACTCGGCTTTAGCCGTGACAGCTACTGAGGCCACGTTAGTTCTAATGGTTCAGGATGCCACAGATTGTCGTATCACACTCCCACCCGGGTTTACTGCCATGTTTCCGCGACCGGTAGTAGGAGTAGTCACAAAAATAGATGCCCCTGGGGCTGACCAGGAAAAAGCCAAAAACCGTCTTTTACAGGCAGGAATCAAAGAACCTTTTTTTTGTGTTTCTGCGTATACCGGAGCAGGTTTGGCTGAATTGACAGAATATCTCATGCGAAAGGAGGTGTAATTATGAGCGAAGCGTTAGGCATGATTGAAACAAAAGGTTTAGTAGGAGCCGTTGAGGCTGCTGATGCCATGGTAAAATCAGCTAATGTCATTTTAGTAGGTTATGAAAAAATTGGTTCCGGTTTAGTTACTGTGATGGTGCGTGGTGATGTTGGCGCCGTCAAAGCTGCGGTTGATGCAGGTGCTGCTGCTGCCAGAAATGTGGGAGAGGTAGTATCTGTTCATGTAATTCCCCGTCCGCATACTGATGTTGAGAAAATTCTTCCTACAGTTAAATAGCCATAATTTTGGAGGTGTAATTATATGCAAGACCAGTTGATCGAAAAGGTCATGGATGAAATTAAGAAACGTATGGAGACAGAAGCTCAGGCAGCTCCAGCCCAGGAAGCCGTGAAGGCAGCCTGCAACCCCGGTATTACCGAGTTTGTTGGTACCGCCATTGGTGATACGGTAGGTTTGGTTATTGCCAACGTTGATCCTATGTTACATGAAAAAATGAAACTTGATCCTAAGTATCATTCTATCGGTATTCTCGGTGCCCGTACTGGCGCCGGCCCGCATATTATGGCTGCTGATGAAGCAGTAAAAGCCACCAATACCGAAATCGTAACAATTGAGCTTGCCCGTGATACCAAAGGTGGCGCAGGTCATGGTTGCCTGATTATTTTCGGAGCTGAAGAAGTATCTGATGCTCGTCGGGCCATAGAAGTGGCTTTAAAAGAACTTGACCGTACTTTCGGTGATGTATATGGTAACGATGCCGGTCATCTTGAGCTTCAATATACGGCCCGCGCCAGCTATGCGATTAATAAAGCCTTTGGCGCACCTATCGGTAAATCCTTTGGCCTAATTGTAGGTGCACCTGCTGCTATCGGTGTTTTAATGTCTGATGTCGCCGTAAAAACGGCCAGCGTTGAAGTTGTCGGTTATGCCAGCCCTGCTAGTGGCACTTCCTTCTCTAACGAGGTTATTCTTCAAATCACTGGTGACTCCGGTGCTGTACGTCAAGCGGTAATTAGTGCTAGAGAAGTAGGCAAAAAAGTATTAGAAGCTATGGCTGGTCCGGCTCCATCCACGACAAATCCATATATCTAAAAATACAGGGGGGAAATTGAGATGAAGAGATCAAAACGTTTTGAGGTGTTGGAAGCCCGCCCTGTAAATCAGGATGGTTTCGTAGTCGAGTGGCCGGAAGTTGGCCTGATGGCTATGGGCAGCCCCAACGATCCTAAACCCAGTATTAAGATTGAAAACGGTAAAGTAGTTGAGATGGACGGCATTCCTCGCGCTCAGTTCGACTTTATCGATCAATTTATCGCAGATTATGCCATTGACACTGGCATTGCAAATAAAGCAATGGCTATGTCTGATGTTGAAATTGCCAAAATGCTGGTTGATGTCAATGTATCCCGGGATGAACTTATTAAGATTATTCGTGGCTTGACGGCAGCAAAAATTGTTGCTGTACTTAACACCATGAATGTAGTAGAAATGATGATGGCTTTGCAAAAAATGCGGGCCCGGAAGATTCCTTCCAACCAATGCCATGTTACTAATCCGCAAGATAATCCAGCACTTATTGCTGCCGATGCTGCTGAAGCAGCATTACGCGGTTTCGATGAAATGGAAACAACAGTAGCTGTTGTTCGGTATGCGCCGTTTAATGCCTTGTCCATATTAGTAGGTTCCCAAGTAGGCCGTGGTGGCGTACTTACTCAATGCGCTCTTGAGGAAGCAACCGAATTGCTCTTAGGCATGAGAGGCATCACTGCTTATGCCGAAACTATCTCGGTATATGGTACTGAAAACGTATTCGTAGATGGTGACGACACTCCTTGGTCCAAAGCATTCCTGGCCTCGGCTTATGCTTCACGCGGTCTTAAAATGCGCTTTACTTCCGGCACTGGTTCTGAAGTACAAATGGGTTATGCTGAAGGCAAATCGATGTTGTACCTGGAAGTTCGCTGCATTATGCTGACTCGTGGCGCTGGGGTCCAAGGGCTCCAGAATGGTTCCGTAAGTTGTGTTGGCGTACCTGCCGCTGTTCCTTCCGGTATTCGCGCTATTCTTGGTGAAAATCTAACAGCTGCTATGCTTGACTTGGAAGTTGCTTCAAGTAATGACCAAACCTTTACCCATTCCGATATTCGCCGTACCGCCCGAACCCTGATGCAAATGCTGCCAGGCACTGACTTCATTTGTTCCGGTTACAGCGCAACTCCGAACTATGATAACATGTTTGCCGGTTCCAACTGGGATGTTGATGACTATGATGACTGGAATATTCTCCAACGCGACCTTATGATTGATGGTGGTCTCAAACCGGTATCAGAAGAAGACGTTATTGCTATCCGTAGTAAAGCGGCCAAAGCCATTCAGGCAGTATTTAATGAGTTTGGTTTCCCGGCTATTACTGATGCCGAAGTGGAAGCAGTTACTTATTGCCATGGCACCAAAGAAATCATTAAACGGAATGTTGTTGAAGACCTGAAAGCTGCCGAAGATATGATGAAACGTGGCATTACTGGTGTAGATATCGTAAAAGCCCTTGCCAAATCCGGTTTTGCTGATGTTGCTGAAAATGCACTAGGTGTTCTTAAACAACGTATTTCTGGCGACTATCTCCATACCTCAGCAATTCTCGATAAAAATCTTAACGTTATTAGCGCTGTAAATAACAAAAACGACTACGCTGGGCCGGGAACAGGCTATCGCCTCAGCAAAGAACGTTGGGATGAAATTAAAGACATACGCCAAGCGATAAAACCGTCTGATTTTGACGTTTGATTTAGAGGAAAGGTGGATGGAAATGGAAATTAACGAACAATTGATTCGCGAAATAGTAGGGCAGGTTCTTGCCGGCATGGCGCAGCCTGGAGCTCCTAAAACAGCGGCCGCAGCAACCGGACGTCCCATGACCCTCGTGGAAAAAGGGGAAGCTCGTCCAGGTACCCGATCAGACGAAGTTATCATAGCTTTGGCTCCGGCCTTTGGCAAATATCAGAATAAAACTATTGTAAATGTACCCCATAGTGATGTACTCCGCGAAATGATTGCAGGCATTGAAGAAGAAGGCGTGCATGCAAGAGTAATCCGGGTTCTCAGAACCTCTGACGTAGCGTTTGCTGCTCATGACGCTACCAAGCTTAGTGGGTCAGGTATCTCTATTGGTATCCAATCCAGAGGCACTACGGTAATTCACCAAAAAGGTTTACCGCCGCTGAGCAATCTCGAATTGTTCTCACAATCCCCATTACTCGATCTTGAGGCTTATCGACAAATCGGTAAAAATGCTGCTCAATACGCGAAGGGTCAATCCCCTACTCCAGTACCAACTAAAAACGACCAAATGGCCCGGCCTAAATACCAGGCTATTGCAGCAGTACTTCATATTAAAGAAACTGAACACGTAGTTCCCGGCGCTAAACCGGTCGAACTCGATGTGCAGTTTTAACTAGGCGGAGGTGAAAATAAATGTCAGAAAATAAAATGTTAGAAGATATCGTTCGTGAGGTATTAAAATCTATGGCTGGCGCTCCCGCTTCTCAAGCAACTACCTGTCAGGCTCCGGCATCAACTGGTCTTTGTCCTGAACGTGACTATCCGCTAGCTAGCAAGCGTCCCGAACTGTTAAGAACTCCTACAGGCAAAACATTGTCAGATATTACCTTAGATAAGATTATGAGCGGCGAGGTAAAATCCGAGGATGTTCGTATTACCCCGGAAACTCTTAGAATGCAGGCCGAGATTGCTGATGGCGTAGGCAGATACCAGTTTGGTGATAACCTGCGTCGTGCAGCTGAAATTGTTGCTATTCCGGATGATCGTGTTCTGGAAATTTATAATGCAATGCGCCCCTATCGTTCCACTAAACCAGAATTACTAGCTATCGCCGAAGAACTCGAAGTAAAATACAATGCGAAAATTAATGCCGCTTTAGTGAGAGAGTCCGCAGATGTATATGAGCGCCGGAACCGTCTCAGAGCGGACTAAGGTGGGAGCTCTTATGCCTATCATTGCAGGCGTGGATATAGGAAACTCCACAACTGAAGTGTGTTTGGCCCAGATTGAAGCAGGCCAAATAAAAAAATATGTAGCCAGCAGTATTATTAAGACAACAGGCATCAAAGGAACACTGGCTAATGTACCTGGTATTATTATCGCGCTACAAGAGGCGGTAAGAACTGCTGGACTAAGCTTGAATGAGATAGGTCAAATACGGCTTAACGAAGCGACGCCGGTTATTGGTGATTTGGCTATGGAAACCATCACGGAAACCATTATCACCGAATCCACCATGATCGGGCATAACCCATCTACTCCTGGGGGAATTGGGTTAGGTGTTGGCATGACAATCACCTTTAGTCAGCTTGCCGGGAGTCAACCAGGGGCGAAAATTATCTGTTTGATTCCGAAAGGCATTGATTTTGAAGATGCTGCGCGTGGCATTAATTCTGCCCTGAAGCGTGGTGTGGCCGTGCAAGGTGCGATAGCACGGCAAGATGACGCTGTGCTTATCGCAAATCGGTTGGAGCAGGTAATACCTGTTGTTGATGAAGTTACTTTAATCGAAAAAGTTCCGGTGGGTATGCTGGCTGCTGTTGAGGTGGCTGAGGCTGGGCAGACGATTAAGACTTTATCCAATCCCTATGGAATTGCTACTGTATTTGATCTTACACCAGAAGAAACGAAAATGGTTGTACCCATTGCCAGAGCTTTGATTGGCAATCGCTCAGCCGTTGTTGTCCGTACTCCTGAGGGGGATGTAAAAGCTCGCTCCATTCCAGCTGGTTTCATTACTATCGTAGGGCAAAAGGGCAAAGCTGATATTGATGTCGAGGCAGGTGCAGCCGCTATCATGGAAGCCGTGGAACGAGTGCAGCCGGTTGTTGATGTACAAGGTGAAGCAGGTACTAATGTGAACGGTATGTTGGAAAGAGTGCGGCAGGTAATGGCTGAACTTACCACCCAGCCGCTAGCTGACATGAAAATCCAGGACATATTAGCTGTTGATACCTTTGTACCGCAAAAAGTACAAGGCGGTTTAGCCGGGGAATTTGCGCTGGAAGGTGCGGTGGCATTGGCTGCTATGGTTAAGACCAGTCGCTTGCCTATGCAGCAGATCGCCAACAAACTTCAGGCAGAACTGGGAGTAAGTGTCGTGATTGCCGGTGTTGAAGCCAACATGGCAATTCGCGGTGCCTTAACCACTCCAGGCACAGATACACCGCTGGCCATTTTAGATATGGGCGGTGGCTCTACCGATGCTGCCATCATTACCAGAGACTGTCAGACCCACTCCATTCATTTGGGTGGGGCTGGTGATATGGTAACCATGCTGATTAATTCCGAACTGGGACTCAATGATTTTGACCTGGCAGAAGATATAAAGAAGTATCCATTGGCTAAGGTTGAAAGTTTATTTCATGTCCGGTTGGAAGATGGCACAGTAAAGTTTTATGATAAACATTTGCCGCCACATGTATTTGCCAGGGTGGTTATTTTAAAAGATGACGGTATGGTTCCGATACCTGTTGACCATGCGCTTGATCGAATCCGGCATGTACGGCGGGAAGCCAAGAAACGTGTTTTTGTTACCAATGCGCTCCGCTCCTTGAAGCGGGTTGCGCCTACTGGCAATATCCGGCATATTGAATTTGTCGTATTAGTCGGCGGTTCAGCTATGGACTTTGAAGTACCTGATATGGTAACCGATGCCTTGGCGGAATATGGTATCGTTTGTGGACGTGGTAATATACGCGGCAGCGAGGGACCTAGAAATGCTGTTGCTACAGGTCTGGTACTGTCTTATCTTGATAGTGAGGCGTGAGCATTATGCAGTCAGCTACAACACTAAATCGACCCAGCATAATTATTTGTACCTCTCCCGATCCAGCATGCGAAGCTAAGCTGCGGGAACTTCGAGCTGGAATGGAAGAAGAAGGCGTACCCTGTTCGCTCGTAGAAGGCGGTTCGGTAGATGCCATAGCGCTTGCTTATAAGGGGGCGCAGGTTTCGCTGCTCGGAGTGGGCGTAGGTATTGGTCCAACTGCCATGTGTATCCATTATCAAAAATTGCCTGAAAACCAGCCGTTGTTTGTGCTTGATGGTCAAGGTACTTTAACGGAGTGGCGGTATTTCGGTTATAATGCCGCCAGGCTGGTAAAAGGGTTACCTTTTAAAGAAAATCCAATGCAAAAAGCTGCGGCTCCGGAAGATGCTACGGCCCAGCTTTACGAAAGTGTGCGCGAGATTATTCTGAAAGTATTACAGGAAAGTGCTCAAGGCCATGGGGAGGTGAATACATGGTCAAAAATGCCTTAGGCCTGATTGAGGTAGTAGGTCTTGCAGCCGGTATGGAAGCGGCTGATGCTGCCGTGAAAGCGGCTAACGTGGAATTACTTGGCTATGAACTTGCCAAAGGTGGCGGGTTAGTTGTTATTAAACTAAGCGGCGATGTAGGCGCTGTAAAAGCAGCTGTTGATGCAGGCGCAGCAGCGGCTGCAAAAGTAAACACAGTATATGCCAAACATGTCATACCGCGTCCGCACAACGAACTGGGCCAAATTATCATTAGTAAAGATACTGTAGGACAAACGCCGGCCCCGAAGCTGACAGAAATTCGGCCAAGGATGGAAGAGGCCGCTCCGGCTGAGACTGTAATTGAGGTTAAAGCGGACTCAGAGCCTGCTAATACGGCTAAGGAAAGTACGAATATTCAAGTCGCCGAACCTGTGGAAGTACCACCAGTTGAAATGGAAAATCAGGCGCCTAGTAATCCGCCGGATGTTTGTAACTTGTGCGGAGATCCTATATGTCCACGGAAAAAAGGCGATCCCAGAATCACCTGCATTCATTATGATAAGAACAAGGAGGATGAATAGTATGCGCGGAGAGGCATTAGGAATGGTTGAAACCAAAGGGTTAGTTGGCGCTATCGAAGCTGCTGATGCGATGGTAAAGGCGGCTAATGTAGCTTTGGTTGGATATGAAAAAATTGGTTCAGGATTAGTCACGGTTATGGTGCGTGGTGATGTTGGCGCTGTAAAAGCAGCTACTGACAGTGGCGCAGCTGCTGCCCAACGGGTGGGCGAACTGATATCTGTACACGTTATTCCCCGTCCTCATACAGATATTGAGAAGATTCTTCCCAAGTCAGAATAAGTAAAGTAAAAGCGAGATCGCCACGCGTCGTACCTCAGTCGAGCATTTGTGTCCCACGTTCGACACTAGGCACGTCAGGTGCCGTTATCGCAATGACCATAAGTAATTAGGGCCATTGCGAGGAACAGCGTGGCAATCTCGCTTTCTTAGAGAAAGTTATCGCAACTTGGTCATCGGATTAAACGGGGTGAGCTGATGGAACAAAAATTACTAGAACAGATTATAAGCCAAGTATTGGCAGCTATGCCTGAATTAAACCAGGCGGCAAAGACAGAGCAAGGTATACCTGTTGGTGTATCCAACCGTCACATCCACCTCTCTGCCGAGCATCTGGAAGCCTTATTTGGTAGTGGATATACCCTTACTAAGGATAAAGATTTAAAACAAATTAATGAATTTGCTGCCAAGGAGACGGTTACCTTGGTAGGTCCCAAAGGCGTTATGCGTGGCGTAAGGGTGCTAGGGCCGATACGCAAATCGACTCAAATTGAAATATCCCGGACAGATGGATTTGCTCTGGGAGTAGCACCACCCCTGCGGGATTCTGGTAACATTCAAGGGTCGCCCGGCATTGTTGTTGTAGGTCCTAAAGGTGCGGTTAATCTTGCCGAAGGCGTCATTTGTGCAACCCGGCATATTCACATGGAGCAAACCGATGCCCAGCGGTTTCATGTAGCTGACGGCGACCGTGTCACTGTTAAAGTCAGTGGTTCCCGGGGTGGAAGTTTTGATGATGTTTTAGTACGGGTAAATCCTAATTTCCGACTGGAATTTCACGTTGACACAGATGAAGCCAATGCCGTATTTCTGAAAAACGGCGATATGATCACTCTGTGTAAATAGGGGAGAACTAGTGTGGACAATGAAAAACTTGTGGAGTTAGTTATCACTGAGGTATTGCGTCGGCTCAAACAAGCGCAGAGCGAAAATCTTGCGCAAACGCCCAGTTCACGGCATAAGGCATTGGCTATTTTCACGGGCGGCAGCATTGGACTTGAACCAAGCCTGGAAGAGCTTAGAGTTCTGCAGGATGTCGGCGTTGAGCTTACTATTGTGCTTTCGCTGACAGCAGAAACGATTGTAGGGGAAAAATGGATAAAAGAGAAACTGGGTAATGATGTCTGTGTTATTACTAGCCAATCTCCTTATCCAGGTAACTATTTGCGTATGGCCGATATTGTATTGGTGCCGGTATTAACCCAAAATACAGCGGCAAAATTGGCGCATACTCTGGCTGATACCATGGTGTGTACGTTGATAATGCAGGCATTGATGCTGGGTAAACCTGTAATAGCGGCAGCAAACGCAGCTGATCCGCAGGATAGCTGGCGGATACAAAAAAATATGAATCAAACACCGCCAGCGCTGTGCGAAGCACTGAAAAATAATCTAAAAAAAATTGCCACCTATGGCATTGAACTTATTCCTGTAAAAAATTTGGCGGCTGCGGCCCAAAAGGTGTTACGCAAAGAAGTTAGCGTTGATTTGCCTGCTGCTACGGCAAGAACCGCTAAAAAACAGGTACTGGATGCTGCTTTTCTTAGACATGCTGCACAGAGCGGGGAGAAGACCGTTCATGTTGCCCAAGGTACCATTATCACTCCGCTGGCACGCGACGTTGCTAGAGAATGTAATGTAGATATCATTTGGGAGTAGGGTAGACCGGTAAGCGCTATCGAACAGCACTCTAGCAGAAGGAAAGGAAGAGTGAATATGTGGGTAGGTAAAATAATTGGTACACTTGTGGCTACACCTAAGGATGACAGCTTAACAGGCTGCAAACTGCTCATTGTTCAGCCAACACGCTTTGGTACTGGCGCACCAGGTAAGCCTATCGTAGCGGTAGATACAATTGGCGCCGGTACAGGTGAAACCGTACTTGTTGTTGATGGCAGTTCTGCCCGACACGTGACCGGCAATCCGCATTCGGCAGTTGATGCAGCCATCGTTG
>Ga0316604_10001518_pt1 | contig 20113 bp, 19 predicted proteins | sample OWC_soil_day20_C_FD_207650 | JGI IMG/M metagenome (GOLD analysis project Ga0316604, IMG submission 207650) | Wetland soil microbial communities from Old Woman Creek delta, Ohio, United States - OWC_soil_day20_CT | ecosystem: Environmental > Terrestrial > Soil > Wetlands | place: USA: Ohio...
GCCGAACGCCTTTTACCTGATTTTCGGCAAGCGCACCGCATTGTGTCGCACATTGATTTTTACTTTAAACTCCGTATGATTTTAGAGTTCAGGTTTCACCAAGGCTTTTGAACCGTATACGATCTCAAATGTTCCATCCGGTTTTACCTTGCCGATGAAAGATTGGAGCCAGGTATGATTGTTGGTCTCGTCAACCTTAATTTTCCCTTGCGGAGAGTCAATCTCTAATCCTTTGAAAGCATTGATCAGAGTCGGCCCATCATAGGCCGTCGCTTTTTCCAGAGCTTTGGCCAGAAGATATACTCCATGATAGGCGCCTTCCGCCAGGTTAGTGACTGTCGTGTTGTCCTGGAACTTGCTGTTGTAAGCAGCTACAAACTTCTTGCTTTCAGGTGAATCGATTACCTGGAAGTAGTCGAATGAGCTGTAGTGTCCAGCTGCGGCGGCTGCGCCAATCCCCTTGATAGTTGCTTCATGCGTTGCGATCGAGCAAATTGGAATATCTTTGGATAAAATGCCGTATTGTTGATATTGTTTGTAGAAAGGAACCACGCTGTCGCCGGCGACCGCCGAAAACACAACATCGGGTTTGGCTTGTTTGATTTTGTTGATCAGTGACGAAAACTCGGTATGTCCCAGTGGCACAAACTCCTCACCGACGATTTGCCCGCCCGCTTTTTCCATCATTGCTTTGGCTTTCTTGACGCTCGTCACGCCGAACACATAGTCAGAGCCTACGAAGAACACTTTCTTACCCAGATTCTTCACGATCCAGGGAATGAAGTCGGCGCTTTGCTGACTGGGAACCGAGTTGGTATAAATGACGTTTGGCGATGGTTTTTCGCCTTCGTAGTAAGTATTATAAATCAATACCGATTTGTTACGTTCCACATCCGGGATAACCGCCAGCCGTGTGGCGGAAGAATTGGTTCCGACAGTAGCAACTACTTTATCCTGCAAAATCAGTTTCTTGATTTTTTCTGTAGCTTTCGCTGGATCGGAAGCATAATCTTCATAGACCGGAATCAACTTCTTGCCTTTGATTCCTCCGGCGGCATTGATTTCATCAATCGCCAGTTTTGCGGCATTCAGCATCGGCTTTTCCGAAATAGAAAAAGGGCCGGTTGTTGAATACAAAACGCCGATCTTGATCCCATCAGCTGCTGCGGCATCTGCGCCAGCCTTGGCAGGGGCTTTTTCGGATTTCCCGCAACCGGTAATCATCGCCATAGCCATTGCCACCACTAGTAATGCGGTCATCCATTTCTTATTCGCCATCATTTCTTCCTCCTCGCATTTTTACACTTCTAAAAAAAAACAGGCCTTGTTCTTGCGAACAAAGCCTCATTGCTTTTCCCTGGAACGTTTATGTCGGGGCGCATGCCCTGTTGGGTTAGATTATAGCACCGCAAAAATACAAACACAATAGCGAAAAAAAACAAAGAACCTTGTGCCGACGCACAGTCACGCTCATTACCCCAACGCTCTTTCAAATACATCCCGGACGATTTCTTTTGTAGGCACACCTTCGTGGATTTTGACCCCGTCCACGTAATAAGTCGGCACGTAATAATAACTGTAGGTCTTAATGACTTCCGGATGAAGCTGCTCGTCGATCATTTCAACCTGCAGTTCTTGATACTGCGCTTCTTCCTGCGTGAGCTCCGCCATCCAGCGCCGGGCATTTTTGCAATGCGGGCAGTTCTCCAGAATAATCATTACGATCGGTTTCAAAGCAAGCCCTCCCCTACCTCGTCTCCATATCAGCCCGGATAAATGTCATCAACTCTTTAGCTGTCGAAGAATACAGTTTCGTCTCCTCATAATCCGGCTCTCCGCCGAATAACTGCTGCATCAAGACTCCGTCCGTCCCAAACCAACGCGGCGCCAGTCCACCGAAGAAAAAACCGTTTCGCCGCAGCATTTCGGTTGCTGCACCGATAGCCGGGCAGGCCGTGTTCAGCACTACCTGCAGACTGACCACCTGACGCCTGTCGGCCTCAGCCAGCAGTTCCTCCACCACCGTCGCCCAGTCGCCGCCGATCGAGCGCACCGCCACTTTCCAGGTTTTAGCGAAGTCATAATACTTATCCTCCCGGACCGTATCGCCTGCCACTGGCAAAGCTGCCGTCGATGCCAGAAAAGTCCGGGGCCGTAGTGGCGCTGCCAGTCGTCGCAAATACTCGTTGTATCTGGCAGGAAAATACACCGACTCCACCGGATCTGAGAGCTCCAAAAAATTCAGTACGCAGGATACTCGCGCCATACCCGCTTTATTACTTTTACCGTCTTTAAAACTGGCGCCATCCAGTTGATCCAGCTCCAGCGCGCAATCAACAAACCCTGACTTGATCGCGCTAACCTGGGTAAAATAATGGCAGCAGACCGCTTCGCTGAAAATCCCGTCACTGTCAGTCATCCTGCACATCGTCGGATCAAAATAATAGCGCGCCAATTCCAACGCCACATCAGACTGGGCATAAGCCGGATCCACCAACATGTTGCCGGCTTCCCACAGCCGGAAGTTAGGGGCTGACTTGAAGAAAGAAATGTAGCCTGCAGGATGCCCCTCGGCAGTCAACGCCAAGGCTGCCGTCAACTTTTCGGTTTGAATTTCCCGCCACAATACGTCAGGTTGATACACATCCTTGACAGGAAAGTCCTCACCATACAAAGCGCGAAAAACGGCGCCCACATGGTGCGCATTGTTTTTTCCTACCGCAACAATTTGAAACATTTCTTCCAACATTGGTCTTGCCCCTTTGCTTCCGCGACTATTATTTTGCGATTCGTTTATCCAGATAGGCCACTGCGGAAGCGATAGTCGTCATTTCTTTTGCAGCTTCCTGTGGAATCGAGATCGCAAAGGCTTCTTCCGCCAATACCAGAAGTTCGGTGAAATCGAGCGAATCCAGCCTGAGGTTCTCCACCAACAGTGCTTCCGGTTTCAAATCCGCCTCGGTGATATTTTTCTTTTTCAGTTTCAAAATGAGTGCTCGTACTTTTTCTAATGTTGTCATGTTCATCCATCCTTTCATTTTTCACGGTTCTTCTTCCCTGAATTTTTCCCTGAGAGATTTCTGCAATTCTGTGGCATTCCCCCTTTAAATTAAAAAACAAGTTCAACCCCGTGCCAGAATTAGCAAGAGTCAAATCCAACGCATAATAACGGAGCCCCAAGCCAATCCCCCGCCAAATCCGGTTAGCGCAATCACATCGCCAGACTCGATCCGTCCTGTTTCCAGCGCCTCAAAAAGAGCAATCGGAATGGTAGCGGAAGACGTATTTCCGTACTTCTCTACATTGACCATAAATTTTTCCATCGGTAATTCCATGCGCCGGGCAGCAGCTTCAATAATTCGGCGGTTTGCCTGATGCGGAACGATCAGTTTCAGATCCTTCGTGTGCAAATTCGCCAGCTCCAGCGCCTGTTCGGTGACTTCCGGCAACATTTTCATCGCAAATTTGAAAACCTCCGGTCCGTTCATCTGCATCTTATTCATTTTTTTCTCTATCACTTCCGACGTTACCGGCATACGCGAGCCTCCGGCAGGAGTCATCATAAAGCTAGCTCCAGACCCATCCGCGCCGAGCTTCGCCGACAATACGCCATAGCCGGGAGGCGCCTGACGCAATACCACTGCACCGGCTCCATCTCCAATCAGCATGCTGGTGTCCCTGTCCGTCCAATTGGTAACACTGGATACAACTTCGGTTCCAATCACCAACACCGTTCGGTAAAACTCGTTGGAAATAAACTGCGCCCCAACTGTCAAAGCATAGACAAACCCCGAACAAACTGCAGTCAGGTCAAAAGCTGGAATGTTTTTGATTCCCAAACGCTCCTGAATGATACAGGCTGTCGAGGGAAACTGCATATCCGGAGTCACAGTAGAAACGATGATCAGATCCACTTCGTCCGGAGACACTCCCGCCCGGGCCAGCGCCCGCTGCGCCGCAACAGCGCCCAGATCGGAGGCTGCCTGCGAGGGCGCCGCGATATGGCGTTCCCTGATCCCCGACACGGATTCGATCCATTCTTCTGTGGTATTGATCATCCCTGCTAAATCAGCGTTGGTCATTATTTTTTCCGGCGCATACATCCCAACGCCTATGATCCCGGCACTACTATTTGACATGTTATTTCTCTCCTTGCTTTTTACAAAACAATCGCGTCAAATCCATCGCATCACAATCGACCCCCAGGTCAATCCTGCGCCAAAACCAGTTAACACCACCACATCGCCCGATTTTATCCGGCCAGTCTCCAGCGCTTCGTGCATTGCAATCGGAATCGAAGCCGAAGACGAATTGCCGTAACGATCCAAATTCACCATAAACTTTTCCATGGACAAGTCAAGCCGTCGGGCCGCCGCCTCAATGATTCGGATATTGGCCTGATGCGGGACAATCAGGTCGATATCCTCTTTACGCAAATTTGCAAGCGCCAGCGCCTGTTCTGTAACTTCCGGCAGCATCATCATGGCAAATTTAAATACTTCCGGCCCATCCATATGTAGTTTATTCTGGTTGGCTTCGATCAACTCCGGAGTGACCGGCATCCGTGAACCGCCCGCAGGCAGCAGCAAATATTTGCCACCACTGCCATCCGCGCCAATTTTCATCGACAAAATTCCGCAGCCAGGCGTAGTCGGTCGCAATACCACCGCACCAGCGCCATCCGCCAGTAAGATACAGGTTTCCCGGTCCGTCCAATTGGTTACTTTCGACAGAACTTCAGTTCCAATGACCAATACTGTCCGGTAAAACCCGTTGGCAATAAATTGATTTCCAATCGTCAACGCATAGATAAACCCAGTACAGCCAGCCGTCACATCGAAGGCTGGAGTATTTTTCATGCCCAATCGTTCCTGAATGATGCAAGCGGTCGAGGGAAACTGCATGTCGGCAGTCGCTGTTGCTACAATAATCAAATCTATTTCATCCGCAGAAACGCAGGCATTCTCCAACGCCCGCTGCGCCGCAATCACCCCCAAATCAGAAGCTGCCTGAGATGCGTCGGCTATGCGTCGCTCCTTGATTCCGGTTCGTTCCTGTATCCATTCATCATTGGTATCCACTATTTGGGCCAGTTCAGCGTTGGTCAGCACTTTTTCCGGCAGACAAACTCCAATTCCGACAATCCCGGCATTATTTTTTTTGTTTGCCATTTTCTCTCTCCTTTACCAAAAAAACAAAGAGTAACATTCGATAATTTCTGCACTTGCCACTTTACTTCCTGCAAATTTTACCAAAAAGGTTCAATCAAATTCCACCACTGGGCCCGAAATAGCGCAGCGCCAGCATCGTGATATCGTCCGATTGCTCGGCATTCTGTGTGAACTTCGCCAGTTCATGCGTCATCCCGCGCACCAGACTAATGCAATCGCATTGTCGAAGCGTGAGCAATACCTCTCTGGTTCTTGCGTTGCCAAACAATTGATCATTTTCATCCATCGCTTCATTTACTCCGTCCGTATAAAGGTAAAGCAGATCCCCTGAATGCAGCGTTAATTCCGCCTCGTCAAAACTCATATCCTCCATCGCGCCGACCAAAGTCCCCTTGGTCCTTGGCAAAAACTCGGGGGCCCCTGCCGCTTCTGTCAAAAATGGCAGATTATGCCCGCCATTTGCCCATCGGAATTTTCCTGTCGGCAGATGAACAACGCCGCAAAACAGCGTAACAAACATGTTGGCGTCATTGTTGCGCGCCAATTCATTGTTAACACGGGCCAGCACCTTACCCGGCGATTTTTCTTCCTGCACAAAGGCCCGCAGAAAAGTTCGCGTAACCGCCATAAACAGAGCGGCGGCAATTCCTTTTCCCGAAACGTCACCGATGACTACCCACAAATGTTCTGCGTCAGGCATCATGAAATCATAGAAATCGCCGCCCACTTCACGAGCCGGCGTCATCATTGCATGCAGCTCAAAATCTATTCGATCCGGGAAGGGCGGAAACGTCTTTGGCACCAATTCCATCTGGATGCTTTGGGCAATGCGAAGTTCGCTCTCAATCCGTTCTTTCGCGGTCGCCGCGTCCTGCAACATGGATATATGTTTTTTTAACTCATCACGCATGGTAGCAAAAGAGTTTGCCAGATTCGCCACTTCGTCCTGCCCGGGAATCTGCGGCAATGGCGCATCCAGGTCTCCTGCCGACAAGGCTTTGGTAGCTTCAGACAATTTTCGCAAGGGACCGGTAATCGAACGGGAAATCAGCAAAATGACAGGCAGGAGAAACAGGAATCCGATAAACCCGATCACGCCTTCTTTACGACTGAGTTCAAGCACTTTCGCCATCAATTCCGCTTCCGGGAAAAAAATGCCAATAGACCAGCCCGTGGATTGAATGGGGCGATACAGCAGCCACCCTTCCCTGCTTGCATCAATCTTGCCATAGGGAACAAATCCCCCTCGGCCTTGAACCATTTCCCGGCCCAACGCCCGCAAAGGGGAGTTTTTTTGTTCCTCCGCCTGGCTAAAAATATTCTCTTTTAGAATCATTTCCCGATTGGGGTGAGTGATAAAAGTTCCATTTTTCGAAAGCAAAAAAGCATAGCCGCCTTTTCCGAGCGGCAGGGATCGCAGCAAATCCGCCATCCAATCAAGGGAAATATCGCAGGTCACTACGCCGCGAAAGACGCCGGCACTGTCATGAATCGGCGCGGAATAAGTTACCATGAGCGCTTGCCCCCGCAACTCGGTTTGGTAAGGTTCGCTCCAGACCGGTTGCTTCATATACCGAGGCAAGGAATACCAGTCCTGGACAAAATAAGCCGTTGCATTTTTGCCGCGATTGTCCCGAACCAATTGGTTCCATGAACGAAAAACGTAAGGTGATGTATAGGTTTTGCTATAATCGAATGCACCCGGTTCCAATGCCACGGAAGCGCCATAGATTTCGTCATTATCCCTGACAAGTCTCTCCAGCAACACATATATTGTTTCCTGCTGCGAAGGCGCCTGAATTTCCATCCGGCCATCCATCCCGCCCACAATCTTTCGCACCGCCACCTCGACCAATTCGATCCGTGCGGTAGTCGCACGAGCCAACTGCCAAGCTTTCTCTTCCAATTCCTGTTCGAGAATTTGGCGCGCCACGATATATCCATACCCGATCACCGCGCTCAAAACGATGCCCGACGCCAGCAAAACCGACACCGACAGTCGCCAGGTGATACTCCACTTACGGAACATAGCCAAGCCCTCCACCGGTGAAATCTTCGTACGACGGCGCCTGTTGCAATAGCCCCTGTTGTCGCATCCCCTGAATGGTTCTGGAGTAATCTTCCCGCGACAGCCTGCCAAAAGCCCAGGAATCGTTCGTCCCCGGAATCACACTGGTCAGAATCTTTTCCAGCATCCATTGCATATGGGGTCGATTGGTTGGCACATTATCCTTGTCGACATACTGCATCACTATATCGAGTGCTTCGTCCGGATGCTCGGCTGCATATCGCCACCCTGCCAGCGTTGCTGCGCGGAAATCAAGCGCCTGTTGCGGGTTTTTACTTAATGTATCCCTTGTTGCATAAATTCCGTCTTCCGGAAAACCAAAGTCATCATCCCGCAGGAAAAACAGTTTTAGTTCTTCCATGTCTATTCCGGTCTGATAAGCCATATGAACTTCGTTGTAGTTCATGGCTGAACAAGCAACGACTCCGTGCTGCAAAAAAAGATTTACAGAATAGTACTGGGGAAAAATCTCCGGGCGGACATTCATTGCTTGCAACCATGCTTCATAAGGCGCACGAAAGTCTCCGCCCCAGACACTGATTTTTTTACCGGACAGATCGGCTGGCTTGGAAATGCCGTCCTGTTTCCATGTCATCAACACCAAATTCGAACTATTAACGATCTGGGCCAAGTTCACTAGAGGAATATCCTTTTCACTGCGGGCCAGGGCCGCGCTTAGCCATAACGAAGCAAAATCCACCTCGCCCCGGACGAGAAAATCCGCAGCGTCCAGACCCGGACCGCCGGGAACGATGGAAACATCGAGTCCCTTATCCTTGTAAAACCCTTTTTCCAAAGCGACGTAATACCCAGCGAACTGGGCTTGATGGCTCCATTGCAGCATGAAACGGACAGGAGCCGCTTCCCCATGGGAGCAAACCGGTAAAGCCGCCAAAACAACCAGTAAGCAATATAGTACCCGCCTGCAGGTACCCCGCAGCTTATTTTTCACCATAACGTACAGCCAATGACAGGATATTGCGGTCCCCGCTGCGACTGTAATGCACTTCGTCCAACATTCTGCGGATCAGAAAGATACCGAGCCCACCGACTTCGCGGTTTTCCAGCTCCGACTTGATGTCCGGCGCATCCGCCGCCAATGGATCGAAAGGAACGCCGGTATCACTCAGTTCGATACGGACAACCTCAGCTTCCCGTGAAATTCGGATCGTGACCTCTCCCGGCGGAATTTCATAAGCATAACTGCAAATGTTGACGGCCGCTTCTTCCACGGCCAGTTCCAAATGCATGACTCTCTTGGGATGAACGCCCATTGAAGATGCGTTCTCTGAAATAAAGCCCACAATGTCTGGAATTGTTTCCATATTGGCCGCAAAAGTTTTTTCCATGACATCCATTATTTTTCCTCCCCGGCAGTAGCCTGCGCTACATCAGCATATACCGTCAGAATATTGTCAAAGCCGGATATCGTGATAACCTCCTCAACCAATCCGGATAAAGAACAGAGGGACAGACTGCCGTTAAGGGGTTTTACCTTTTTGGTGGCCGCAAGGATGCTGCGCAAGCCGGCGCTGCTGATATATTCAAGACCGCCGAAATCCAGTACAAGGCGAGGATGACCCGCCTCAATCCATTCCAGACAAGCCTTTTCGAACTGCGCCGCATTTCCGATATCAAGGCGCCCTTCAAGCCTGACAACCCAAAATCCATTTGTTTCCTGTGTTTTAACATTCATTGTTCTCACTCTCCAAACTAATTAATCATTTCATGGTTCCGTTCAGGATATTTCGCTGATACTCCTTGAGTTAAACAGCCAAAATATTTTTTAATGCTTCCGCCAGTTTCTCCATAACCGGCAGCGTTCCAAGAGTCACCCGAATGTGATTGGGAAAACGGAATCCCGTCATGGACCGTACCATGATTCCCTGTCGCATCAATTTTCGATACGCCAGCGTATCACTCATCGGCAGACGAATCACCATATAATTTCCTTCCCCTGAAATATAAGACAAGCCCAGGCGGTTCAATTCCGCTTCGAGGAATCGTCTTGCCTCACTCACCATCCGGCGAGTCCGCAGGACATGTTCTTCCGCGTCAAGCAGGGAGGCCAGCGCCGCCTGCTGGGCCAGGGAATTGACGGAGTACACCACGCAGGTTCGCCGAATCACGTCCACAATCTTTTCTTGCCCTGCCAAAAAACCAATGCGCAAAGCCGCCAAGGCAAACATTTTGGAAAAGGTCCGAAATATCAACAGGTTCGGATATTCCCGCATCAGGTCCATCCCGTTGGGGAAATCCGGGGCGTCGACAAATTCGCTGTATGCTTCATCAACCACCACGATTTGCCGTCCATCCACCCGGTCGAGAAAATTGCGCAATCGGGTTTCGTTCCAATAGGTTCCGGTCGGATTATTCGGATTGCAGATAAAAACAATTTTGGTTCGCGCATCAATCGCTGCCAACATCGCCTCATCATCATACCCAAAATCGGCGGCCAATGGAACCAGTCGGGCCTCATATCCCGAAAACTCCGCCACCCACTCATATACGGCAAAGGTCTTGTCCGTCGTGATGATATTATCGCCTTCCTGACAAAAGGCTTTGATCACAAAAGCGATAACCTCATTGGCCCCGTTGCCGACAATAAAAGAGTCCGGTGAGTGTCCGAACCGCTCTGCCAGCTTTTGCCGCAAGTGATAGGCGTCACCGCTCGGATATACCGCTGCCTGAACCGGGTCCATCGCCTGGATGGCCTCGATTGCTTTTGGCGAAGGCCCGAGCGCATTCTCGTTGTTGTTCAGGCGATAAATGACCGGACAGCCGAACATCTGCCGCAGCACATCATCGGGCTTGCTGGGAATATACGGCTCGATTTTCTGAATATGGGAGGGAACAAGGGTATCTAACGGCGGAAAAGGATGGCTCACAGGGCCTCCTCCTCCCGATACGTCAGTACCAAAAGATCGCCACGGCCACCCCACGGCAAAATCCATTGAGGAATAAAGCCGGCTGCCGAGAGTGCGGGACCGAGCATTGCCTGTTCCGCCACCCCCGTATCCAAATGGAATTGAATCTCGGTGAACCCTTCCTGCTTCAATGCCCGTACATGCTCCAGCAATAACGCGGCTGCATCTTTTCCTACCCATATGGCAGTCAGCGTCACCCGCCTCGCGGGTCGGTTCATCTGAGCTGCAAAGGCGGAGCAGGGAGACTGGCTTTCCCCCTGGTGTTCAACCGGATGAACTTCTCTCGGCAAATAGAGCTGTTGATATCCCTTTCGCAAAAAATCGACAAACGCAGGGTGGGCATAGGATGTTGTCCCATTATCTTCTTCCAGTTGCCGGTAAAGCACCGACCCATCCTGTGCAAGAAGTTCGAAGTATCCCGGCGGCATATCCGGCGTCGGGTCCTGAACCACCATACAGACCAAGGATGTTCGGGCCATTTTTTGCAAACAGGCTTCTATTGAACGAATCGCCAATTGCGCTTGATCACACAAAACATAGGGTCCGAACGCTTCCGCCAGTTTATGCCCTCGCCGCCAAAGCATCCCGGCCCCGACATTACCTTTGCCATCCGCTAATAGTACAGCGCCATATTCACCGCAAGCGACCATATCGGCGACTTTGCCCGGAAACGTGAAGAAAGAAGGCGCCTGCGCTCCATATTTCGCAGTGACCCGACAGGCAAATTGTTTCAGCAGTTCCGTCTCCGGCTCTACCTCCCGAAAACCGCCCTGCGATACAAAATCGGCAATTTGTTCGCGCACCGGGGGATAGTTCTTGTTTTTGACAAAATGAATTTTCATTTCGCTATTTTCTGCTGAAATTCCGAGTTGGTCAACCGTCCGAGCCGCCAGCAGCAAGCCCATCTCCGCCAGGGACTCTTCATCTTCTGAAGAAACCGTCGAGGTAATATTGAAAGCTCCAACAGGCAGCGCATGTTGAGGGAACCGGCAAACGACTTCCGCATAGTACCCGCCATTGCGACACAACAGCTTCAATCGTTGATCGGTAGAAGTCCGGGCCGCCAAAAATGAGTATACCTCTTCCACCGCCAAAGCCAAATGCATCGCTTCGGCCCGTCCCATCCCGTATGCCTGCACTGACTGTTCCACGCAACCTGTTGCAATTGGCAAAAATGCAGCCTGCAGCGGCATACTCAATTCGATATTTTGTCGATGCGGCACCGTCGCATTCCTCCCGTCCACTTCATTTAATCCCGCTTATCCCGTGCAAGTCGCAGCAATAAATTTCCCGTCACCTGTCGCCGGTAATCGGCGCTAGCCCTGACATCATCAATGGGACAAACTGCAGCAGAGGCAAGTCGCCCCGCTTCGCGCAAATAATCAACCGACAGGGGGCATCCGGTGAGGTACGCTTCAACATCAATCGCCCTGACTACAGTCGGGCCGACACTTCCCCAAGCCATCTTAATGTTTTTAATCGCTCCGGCTTCACCAAACTCAAACCGTGCCGCCATGCTCGCCACCGCAATCGCCATCGCCTTGCGTTTTCCCACCTTGTAATACACGGAGTGCATTCCGTCGACAGGCTTGGGCACTCTGACTGCGGTTACTATTTCATCGGGTTGCAATGTTGTCTTTCCCGGACCGGTGATAAATTCTGCTATGGATTGACGTCGACGTCCACTAGTATTGGAAATTTCCACCTCGGCGGCAAAAACATAAAGCGGCGGCAAAGTGTCCCCCGCCGGCGAAGCCGTGCAAACATTTCCAACCAAGGTAGCACTGTGACGAACCGGAGGCGAAGCAAGCGCTGACAGTGCTTCAAACAATGCCGTCAGCTCAGTTTTGATCGTGTCGCATTCCAACAATTGTTGCAACGTCACGGCGGCCCCGATAACGATCTCATCATCCAATACATCCAGTCGCTGCAATTCAGCGATCCGTTCGATACAAAAAATCGCCGTCGGCTTCTGTCCTGTTTTGCGTATCTTAACCAGCAAATCGGTCCCGCCTGCCATAACAAGACTGCCGGGCGTTTTCGTTCTAAGTTTCTGAAGTTCTTCCAGTGTTCGGGGGAACAACACATCCATCAGCTCATTCCCCCGTTCAGGGTTCGAGCAGCTGCCATCACGGCGTCTACAATTTTTTGATAGCCGGTGCAACGGCACAAGTTACCACTCAATTCCCGGCGCACTTCCGCGCGCGTCGGGTCAGGAATGCGACGCAGTAAATCCAGTGTTGCCAAAACCATTCCCGGCGTGCAAAACCCGCACTGTACGCCACCATGATCAACAAAAGCCTGCTGAACGACATGAAGTTCTCCATTTGAAGCCAGCCCTTCGATCGTCAGTAATGTTCGCCCTTCGAGTTGCGCCGCCAGCATCAGGCAGGACAGGCGACTTTCGCCATCCACCAGAATAGTGCAGGCGCCACATTCACCAGATCCGCAACACTCTTTCGTTCCACTCAGTCCCAGATCTTCACGCAGCAAATCGACCACCCGTCGATCCGGTGAAGTTTCCACGCTGAGATTTTTCCCATTGAGTATAAAATTCAACGTCATGGCCTACCCTCCTGCCCAGTCTGACGCAATGCAGCCAACACTTTTTCCGCGCTCATCGTTTCGGCGGTGATTCGGACCCCCGTTGCGACCGCAATGGCATTCGCAATAGCTGGAAATACGCCGTCAATCCCGATTTCACCGACCCCCTTCATTCCAAATGGCCCGTCTTTTTCATTAGGAGTAACCGGCTCGGTCACCATATCCGGTACATCAAGCGCCGTCGGCAAAATATAGGTGCTGAAATCTCCCGTCAGAATCCGTCCATCCGTAACGGCGAATTCTTCAAATAGTGCATAGCCAAGTCCCTGCGCAGCACCGCCCTGCACTTGCTGTTCATAGGCCTGAGGGTTCAGAACCCGCCCCGCATCCACGCAATTCAGCATATCGCAAACAACAGTTTCACCCGTGAGCGTGTCTACTTCCACAGTTACAAGTTGCGCGCCATACGTAACAACTCGGTGGGGAAATCCGTGCATGCGTAAATTTTCTCCACTGGCTATCGGCTGATTATTTACTGGGCAAGTATAACTGTAAGTTACCGTTCGTTCTGAAACATCCATCATCGTGGCGACCAACGATAGAGGTACACTGCGCCCGGAAGGCAGATGTCTCGCCACTCCCGGCAAAAGCGCAACCTCTTCGATCGGAACGCTGTGAAGTAATTGAAAAGAAATCATCAATGCCGCCCGGGCGCGAATCCGGTCCCGTAATAATTCCGCTGCGCCAATCATCGCATTGCCATAGGTAAACGTCGTGCGACTGGCTGAAGAAGACGCGGAGGGCAATGTTCTGGCCGTATCCGGCAAAACAATATCCATTATTTCATGGGGCTGACAGAGAATATGCCCCGCTATCTGCGCATAGGTGCTGGCATTGCCCTGTCCCATGTCGGATACGCCTGCATAAACACGAAAATTCCCATCTGTCAGGATTTCCAGTTTAGCATTGGCATAGTCGGCAATCGCCGGACCGAATCCGACACTGTGGTAAATCGTCGCAATCCCAACGCCTCTGCGCTTAAACGCTGGCGCACTTTCGCACCATTTTTTTCGCTGACGCCACAACGGATGCCGCTCCAGTTGGTCCAGACATTCCAAAATTCCCGTCGTCTGTGTCAGCAACACGCCGGTCGGCGAGGTATCCCCTCTACGAACCGCATTCTTACGCCGCAGTTCGAGCGGATCAAATCCTCCCGCTTTAGCGAGTTCATCTATCACCTGCTCCATCGCCGCTGCCGCCTGTGGCACACCAAAACCGCGAAATGCGCCGGAAACCGGATTGTTGGTATATACGGCCGAACCGTGAATTGATACATTGGGTATCCGATAAGGCCCGCCCGCGTGCTCCATGGCCAAGGCAAATACTTCAGCTCCCAGAGAAGCATAGGCGCCGGTATCAAACAGCAGATTGCAGGATAATGCCTGCAACACCCCGTCCTTGTCACATCCTACGCTGTAATCAGCCCGCATCGGATGTCGTTTGACTCCCGCCAGGATGCTCTCTTCCCGCGAGTAATAAATCTTTACCGGCCGTCCGCCGCTGTGCATCGCCGCCAGCGCCAAGAACCCCTGAACGCTAACGCCGTCTTTGCCGCCGAAACCACCGCCAAGACAGGGCGCGACAACATGAATCTTTGCCGGAGATAGTCCCAACGCCTCCGCCAGCTCCAACCGATCACGAAAAGGCGTCTGGGTAGAAACTGTCATTGACAGTGTTCCGTCCTCCTCCATCCAGGCAACGCCAGTTTGCGTCTCCAGAAAGGCGTGCTCCTGCCAGCCGGTCTGAATCTTCACCGTGGCCTGAAACGCACATTCTCCCAGATTCACCGCTCCGTCGCCGCAAACAATCTCACTCTGGATCAGCACATTCCCTGCCGGACGGGTCGGATGTAAAATCGGCGCCCCTGTTTCCAGCGCCGCTTCAGGATCAAATACGGGCGGCAACGGCTCATATTCAACCCGGATAGCCGCCAAGGCCTCCGCGAGGGCGGCTTTGCTCTCAGCCACCACCAAGGCCACAGCATCGCCATAATGACGCACCCGTTCATCGGCCAAAATCGGTTGATCTTTTTCGAAAATCCCCAGACGATTTTTCCCCTTGATATCGCGGTGCGTTAGAACAGACACGACTCTAGAGAGGGCAGTCGCCCCTGTTGTATCAATCGCCAGAATACGCGCATGAGCATGTTCGGAGCGTTTGACGCCTGCCCACAGAAAACCCTCTGGATAACAATCGGCGGCAAACTTTTCCTCACCTGTCACTTTTGTATATGCATCCAATCGGGCAGCGCTCTGGCCGATTTCCTTCACCCCAGGATTTACCACAAGGCTAGCTTCCATGCGATTCCACCTCAACGCCGACAAAATCGGCCATATTCCATCGTGTCATCTCAATGCTTCCTGACGCGCACGCAGGTCAATCTCAATGCTCCGCCGACAACCCGACATCAACCGCTGCAAGAGAAATGCGGCAAACAGAGCCGTTCCTGCGGTGGCTGCCGGATGACTCCAGTATACCCCGGTCTGTCCCCAATGTCCGGCAAACGCATTGGCCAAAGGAATCCGCAGGCAAATCACATATAAAAAGGCCATAACCATTATGTATATAGGATGCTTGGTTCCCTGCGACATTCCGTTCACGGCGTATAACAGCGGTGAAAAAAGCATGGATATGCCGGAAGCTTGCATGGCAATGCCACCCAATAATTGAAGTTCCGCTGTTGGACGAAACAGCCCGATCAGCTCCTGGGGGAAAAAGAAAAACAGCGCTGCAACCGGCGTGATGATTGCCCAGGCGACCCGAAGGAAAAAGTTCAATCCCTGGCGCACCCGGTTGTAATCCAGCCGCCCCAAATTGAATCCGGTAAAAGTGGCCAGCGCATTACTCAGGCCCATGACCGGCAGCATTACCATCATTTCCGAACGGGACATCAAATTCCAGGCGCCGATTGCCCCCGGACCGAAGCGTGACAAAATCCCGTTCAACATGATCAAGGCCACCGGACTGACGAGATACGCCGCCGTCACGAACATTCCCTGCCCCAGAATCTGCCGCCACGCCCGGAGGAATCCCGGATAAGGGAAGAAAACCATTTTTTCAGCGAATAATTCATGTAGTTTGTAGCTGAGATAAATGCCAGAGGCGCTTTGCCCAATCAGAGTTCCAACAGCAGCCCCGGTCACGCCCCAACCCAAAACAAAAATGAACAGCGGATCGAGCGCCATATTCAGCAAATTCCCCATCAGCATCGCTTTCATCGGGGTCATCGTATCGCCGCGCGAAGTAAACAACGCTTCAACCGTCATCACATATCCCATCACCGGAAACCCTGCGACCAACCAGAATATATATCCGCCCCCTTGGTCGGCAATCGATGAGTCAGCGCCAATTCCCAAGTAAAATAAGCGGCACAAGCTGGGTATCATCAAGAATAGAAATAATCCCATGAACAGTGTCATCAGCGGCAATACCGCCGAGGCCGTGCGGCGGGCGCCATCCTCGTCGCCTTTGCCCCTGGCGTAGCTCATCAGAATCACGCTGCCCATGGCAATCCCTTTGGCAATCGACAAAGCCAGATAGCTCAGCGGCAATGCCATCGATACGGCAGCCAGCGGGACTTCGCCCAACCAGGACACAAAGATGGTTGATACGTATGAATAAAGGTTTTGGAAAAAAAGAGACACCATCAGAGGAAGCGCCAAGCGCCCAAGCACATGGGACACTTTTCCCTGAGCCATATCTACTGCATGCGCCACGCTTTTCACGCTCCTCCGCTGTTATTTTCGTCAACTGGCGCTAATTTCCTGCTGTCTAAACAAATCAGTTGCAGGATTTTCATCATTTGACTTGTTTTTGGGGGATATATCTGAAACTTATATGACCACAATGAAGTGTGCCTGCGAGCAGATATATCAATACAGTGTGGTGAAAAAGCTATTCGGTGACCGATTTTACCGGTAATCGCAACGAAATATGATGCCAATCGTTTGAATTTATGAATCTTGCTGGAAATAAAGTGAGCACAATGGTAAAATATCACTGTAAAAATTCAAATACTTTCTAAAGCAAACCAGAAAGAAGCGTTCTTGGATGAATTCAATGAATCTTACATTTAGAAAAATTTGCTTGCAGGATAAGGAAAAAATAGAGTCTCTCGCCTTACAAGACGGAACCAAAAGCTGCCAGCATACTTTCGCAAACATTTATTCATTGCGGGAAAAATATGAGACACAGATATCTTTTTATAACGAAATGGTGCTTTTACGAATACCCATAATGGACGAAGCAGGCTATGAAGCCTATCGTTTTCCTTTTGGCGGTTCTAAAATTCTAGATACCGTTCAGAGAATACTGGCGCATGCTCACCATAACAATAATAAGTGCTTGTTTTATAATATCACCGAGGAACAGCACAAGTTTTTGGAAAACGAAATGCAAAACCAATGGGTTTTTGAGGAAAATAGAAACTGGGCCGAATATATTTATAAATCTGAGAAATTCAATAACTACCCAGGTGATGTTCTGAGGAAAAAGCGTCAACATCTCCAAAAATTTAACAGGCTTTATGATAATCGATATGCGATAGAAAAAATTTCCCAAAACAACATAGAGGAAATAAAAGCCTATCAAACAAAATGGTTGTTTCAAAAAGTAAGCCCGCAAAATAACTTTGCAGACTTAGGCGCCGCCACTTTATGTTTTGAAAACAAGAAAATACTCAAAGAATTGGCTTATTTTAATGAATTGGGTTTGCATGGAGTTACGTTAAGAATTGACGGAATCATCCGGGGGTATTGCTACGGAACGGCAATAACGGATGATACCATTGATTATTTGGTGCTTAGGGGAGATCGGGATATACACGGATCGTACACAATGCTGACTCATTCGTTTGTCTTAAAATGTTATAGCCATGGTTACAGATTCATCAATTTCGAAGAAGATCTCGGGTTGCCTGGGTTACGTCAAATGAAAAATTCTTATGTCCCGGACTTACTTTTGTTCAAATATATAGCCAGACAATGTTAGTACAGAAAGGCATTTATTAGTTATGAACAGATTGCAAGCCAATCTTTTATTGCTCAGTGTTAGTTTCTTGTGGGGAATACAATACTTTTTTATAAAGGATGTAGAAATCGCCACTTTTGCTTTTTTAACCCTTACATATGGATTTGGTTTTTTAATACTATTACTACCCTTTTGGCGTAAATTAAGCGGCTTCACAAGAGAAATTGCTTTGCAAAGCTCTATATTGGCGCTGGTATTAGTTACTTTTAATCTGCTCTTATGTGAAGGGCTTCAACTTTTGGAGGCTTCTTTTGTATCGTTTGCAATCAATGCCGCTTATCTTATTTTCATTTTGTTGTTTACACACTTTTTAAAAGGATCAATAACAAAAAGTAATTGCATTGGCGTATTAATGGCAATAGGTGGGTTGGCATTAATTACCGGCCATATTGAAAACCTTCACTCATGGCTTGGCTTGGCAAAAATCGTGGCTGCTGCCGCTTTATTTGCCTTACATGTGATTCTTGTAGGTAGGATTGCAAAAAACACTGACACGCTGGTACTATCCATCGGTCAAATGTTTTTTTGTACGATCTTTTGCTTTTTGGGATGGCTTCTTCTATATCCGGAAACTTTTGGTCAAATAACTTTGGCAGGAGAGTTTTGGATCAATGTGCTGCTAATTGCCGTTTTCATCAGAGGTTACACGACGATTGCGCAGATTTATGCTCAAAAATTTATTTTACCTATCGATGCATCATTAATTCTTTCCTTAGAAATCGTATTCACGTTGGTTTCTTCTACTTTTTTGTCTTCATTACTTGGACTTATTTCAGAAGATCTGAGTTTTCACAAAGTAGCTGGTTGTTTAATTATTTGTTTAGGATTGATTGTGTCATCTTGCAACTCACTCGAGAATATTTCTTTGCTTAGGAAATCCGTGTAGAACGCTGTTATCGTTTCAGTTGCACGCAAATCGCAAGTGGGCTATAGGCAACTTTTGAATCTTGTGAAGAACATTCAATATTTTTTGGAGAATGACAGTATAAGTATCCAATGTTACCGGAATGGTTTGTGGTGTTGAGAGAATACATCTCGCATTTTGCTTTTGAAGCTTTTACATATCCATTTACCCACGGGCTACCGCGTTCAAGCCACTCCGCTCCGGCCAAATTTACTAGTATTCTCACCACAGTTTTAGAATATCAAAATATATAACATTTATAGAGCATTCAAAAGGGACCGTATGAAATTGACATTCATACGGTCCCTCTATCTATCCTCTATTTGTCGAACAACTTACTTAAAGCGAACTTGTTCACCTGACGGTTTAACTTAGCTAACGATGTCGTCAGCGGAATGCTCTTCGGACAAACTTCCACGCAGTTTTGCGCGTTTCCGCAACCGGCGATTCCGCCTGGGCCCATCAGAGATTCCAGTCTGCCGTTTTTCTGCATGGCGCCTGTCGGATGCATGTTCATCAGATGAACCTGAGCAACCGGAGCAGGCCCAAGGAAACTGGACTTGTCGTTGAAATTTGGGCAAGCCTCCATGCAGCAGCCGCAAGTCATGCATCGCGACAGCGGATACACTTCCTCCTGCTGTACTCGTGACATTCTGGGCCCTGGCCCAAGATCAGCAGTAGTATCAACTGCAACCCATGCCTGCACTTTTTTCAGATTATCAAACATCTTCTGCCGATCCACCATCAGGTCCCGAACTACCGGGAACTTAGTCAGCGGCATCAGCCGAATCGGTTGAGTCACGCTATCTACAAGACATGAGCAAGCCTGACGCGGCACACCGTTGATCATCATGGCGCAGGCGCCGCAGACTTCTTCCAGGCAATTGCACTCCCACACCACAGGTTTGGTCGTCTTCCCGTCTTTGGTGACCGGATTTTTCTGAACCGCCATCAGGGCTGACACGACATTCATACCCAAATACCAAGGAACCACAAACTCTTCGGTATAGGGTTTTGAATCCGGTAAATCCTGGCGCTGTACAATCAGATGAACGGTTTTCTGTGTATCGCCCATCCTATTTCGCCCCCTTTGCGGCCTGACCGGCGTCGGGTTTCTTAGTATTGTCCACGTCATAACGACGAGCACGCGGTTGAATCAGGGACGTATCCACCGCTTCATAGCTGAACTGCGGTCCGTCCGGCGACCAGGTTGCCTTGGTGGTCTTCAGCCAGTTTTCATCATCCCGTTCCGGGAATTCCGGTTTGAAGTGACCGCCGCGGCTTTCATTGCGACGCAATGCGCCCTGAGTAATGACCCTGGACAGTTCCAGCATATTCCACAGCTGGCGGGTAAACATTACCACCTGATTGGCATGTGCGGAGGAATCGCTGACCCCTACATGTTTCCAGC
>Ga0316604_10001519_pt1 | contig 20111 bp, 16 predicted proteins | sample OWC_soil_day20_C_FD_207650 | JGI IMG/M metagenome (GOLD analysis project Ga0316604, IMG submission 207650) | Wetland soil microbial communities from Old Woman Creek delta, Ohio, United States - OWC_soil_day20_CT | ecosystem: Environmental > Terrestrial > Soil > Wetlands | place: USA: Ohio...
CGCGAAAGATATTAAAATACCTCACTCCGGATGAAGCGTTTGAAGATCAGCTCAGAGAGATCCTTTATCAGTGATTAACCATATTATTACAGTTTGCAATTAGTTCAATTTGCTATTGCAATTGAGGGTTTTATTTTTAACAATATCTCCACCATATTCTACGACTTCTGGCTTAATCGCACCCCACAAGCCGGTTCCAGAACACGAGTAGGAGGCAACTGCTCCCGATCCACTAAGGGTGGCCCAATCATCATCTTCATAACTACAGTCACATATAGAGCCTACAGTAATAGCCTGCATACTTTGAGCTGGATTAGGTATTCTGGAAGAATTTTCTAGTAAATAATCCGGATAATTTCTCCCTTGTTCCATGTGCTGTGTTATGCCCAACCTGAACGAATTACAATTATCACTCCACAAGTTTCCAGCAGCTTGTACAAATAATATATCTTTTTCATAAACCACATTATCAATGTTAGCTGCCCACGAAGACATATATTTCGTAAGGCATGGATATCTCGAAGATATAGAGTGGTTAAAAATTCTAATATCATTTTTCACAGCATATTCTTTGACAATTTCGCCAATCATTTTGGATGGCAAAATTGTTCTAGGCATAGCACAATTTTCATCTAAAACTCTTGCATTTACAATATGAAACGGAAGGCGATATTGACGTTCAATTCCTGAAACACCATTAGGATACAAAATCGCACCAGCAACTCTTGTTCCATGCCCCCCGTCTCTTACTTGATCTGAAACATCTGTAGTTCCCGGAAGAAAACACTTTGACAACTCACTTCTAACCGCTGCTTCAATATATGCATGCCCCTCCTGTATACCACTATCAATCACGCAAACGGTAGGAGCATCGTTGTCCGGTGAACCAATTTCAAATTCAGGATTGCTCAAATTCGTTACTTCAACGCTCATAATTCGGTTATCTATATCATCTGGTTGCTTGATTTCAAAAACAAATGGATAATTCAATGCTAAATCAACAAGGCACCGATAAGGAATGCATGCTTTTATTTCAAAACTATCTTGAATAGAAATATCCTCTATGTAATCAAAAATCTCAATAACTTCACCATTATAGCTCAAAATAATATTTTCAAGTTCAGCTTCTCTAATGCGGCATAATTCATCCCACTCTTCATACGCATTATTTCTTCGATCTTCCCACCGCAATAATCTAGCGTTATGGTGTTCCTCAGTTTCATCGTCCTCTTTAACAGGTTTCTTCCCAACAACTGTTGTCCCTTGGCACTCAATGCTCATTTCAACAATAATCACAGCATCAGGATTAGCCATAATTTCATTCCAACTTGACAACAAATCATCTGCTAATATTCGATTAAGCCTTTGTTGATTAGTTTCTTCAGTAACTAAATTTTCAATTTTAGCTACATTACCAGATCCAGTTATATTTTCAGCAAAATCCAATATTTTTTGAATGCCTCTTTGAAATTCTTCAGGCTTCGTTGCAACAATTATAAGGCCATCCTCATATTCACAAACTACTTCAAAGCCAAATGTACTTCTCAAATAATCAATATCCAGGCTTTCAGCCGGTATCTTTATCAACAACGGTTTCTTATCTGATAAATTAGGTAAGTTGTTCTGATTTCTATATGAATTATCACGATTCCAGCCATCAACAATTCCAATAGCTTGATTGTATAGTCTTCCACTATGCTGTCTTCTATTAGCACGATTATTCCTAACACTCTCTGGAGTTGGAATCATCATATTTCTAGGATATATTTTTTTCCCATCTTTTTTTATAGCCAACTCAAGATGTTTAAAATCGTGTGTCGCAGGCATAATTATTACACACCTCCACCCCTTAATATTTTTTCGTTTCGCTAATCGCTCTCTCTACCTGTTCTTGAGTTACAATATTAGTCGAATCAAGAACACTCATCTTTGCCGCATTTTCAGCAATTGCAACAATATTAGCTGAAGAATAGCCTTTGACTTTTTCAACAATCATGTCCCAATTAATACTATTTTCAACTTTAAAAGCCGACAATGTAAATTTAAACAAGGAAAGAATTTCTTTTTCTAAAGGACGCGTTATCTCAATAACTTCATCAAATCTTCTAAATAACGCTTTGTCTAATGATGATTCCAGATTTGTAGTCGCAACAATTAATCCTGGTGATTCATATTCATCTAACAACAAAAGCAACATATTTACAATACGTGGAACTTCACCGACATCCTGACCCACCATTCTTGATTTAGCAATAAAATCGCATTCATCTAACAACAGAACACACGGTTTTTCAGTACTAGCTTCAAATATTGTTCGCAAATTAGCAGATGATTCGCCAAAAAAAGAAGATATTATTGCATCAAATTTTACTTTCATAAGTGGCAATCCTAAATTCCAAGCTAACCGCTCTGCACCAAGAGTTTTTCCACAACCCGGAGGACCATATAACAAAATTTTCGTTCTTGGTTTTAAGTTAAACTTTTTAAGACGTTCTTTAGCTGCAAATTCTTTTTCAATTTGGTCAAACCGCTTTTCTAAAACATCAGATAATACCATATTATGTTTTAGTTTATCTCTAGGAATTAAACTTGCTAGCGCCTGATTATGCCGTCGGCTTACCGGCAGCGTTGTCATACTATCACTAATCGAATGATTTGAATTCAATTGCTCAGTAACGCGGCTACTACTATTTTGGGGGGTTAATGTATCTTCAAGCTGCTTTGCTAAACGTTCGTGCCCAACCCTTCTTTCCTCTTCAATCACAGTTTTGGCAATTTGATTTAAAGACTTATTATCATTAAGCGCAATCGCCTGAATAAGCCTTTTAAGCAATTTGGCATTCACATCCATCACCTCACTTTTATAGAATTAAAATAGCGTATCTTTAAACTTCATAGTTAAACGAACTCATCAAAATCAAGAGAAATTTTAATTCCAGTTTTTTTACAATACTCATAAAAAAAATTCCGTGTGAGTTTATTAGGATATGTTTTTCCGTTTTCCCAACGGTTTATTGTTGAAAAGCTTACGTTCAACTGACGTGCAAGTTGGTCTTGAGTCATTCCTAATTGGGTACGTGCAGTCTTTACAAATTCGCCAAATGACATTTAGATACACCTCCACAGAATATATTATAGCACGTGCTATATCAACCACACAATCAATAATTTAAATTACAGTGTTGAATCATAATACTATTAGGTTTTTTTCCTAAAATCACATTTCTATTGAGTGGCTCAAGATGCTCCGGAACGTTGGCTCTGTTACATCAGAATATTCATTCTATTATTCAAAATCATTTGTAATTAATTTCTTTTTCATCACTTATTTGTATTTGGCCAGATCTTGTAGTTGTTCCTCCAATATCAATAATATCGGCTTCCTATTCTATCATCTCTTTGCATGAAGGTGTAATAATCCTAAAATAAAATACGAATGGAAAGTTCCCATAAAAGAACTTTCCATTCGTATTTTATATCATTCTATTGATAAAATTTTTGTTAATCCAGCTTACATAAACTTCATCATTAATTTTTATTCAAACTATAACCTCATTGCCGCTTCTGCTGCTAATGGCGAACGTTCACATTCATCAGGCCGAAGAGTTACTTGATAGCAAAACCGAGAGCCACGCATTTTTTCACTCGCATATACCAAACCGTTAGATCGACTGTCTAAATAAGCATGATCAATTTGTGCGGGATCTCCCAACAAAATTATTTTCGTTCCAATACCGGATCGGGTTATTACACCCTTGGCTTGGCGCGGCGTAGAATTCTGCATTTCATCCAATATCATCCAATACTTATGGAGCGAGCGACCACGTTGAAAGGCTAAAGCCTCTGACTGGATTATCCGTTTATCAAAAAACATTTGAACCGTATCTTCAACCTGTTCTAGCTCTTTTGCGTCAGTGATAGTATTACCGGAAAGTAGTGTAAATAAATTATCGCGTATCCCCCTCATGTAAGGGCTAATTTTCTCTTGTTCACTTCCTGGAAGAAAGCCAATATCTTCATCCATGGAAACATTAGGACGGCAAATAAGTAGATGATTATATTCCCGTGGTCGACATTCCATCGTTTTATAGAGACCCACCGCAAGTGAAAAAAAAGTTTTGGCAGTCCCAGCAATTCCTTTAAAAATAATTAAAGGAGCTTCTTCGGCACTCATCATCAGACATTCTTGCATGAAAACTTGACCTATATTCCGTGGCGTTATCCCATAAGGCGTATGATTAGTAAACCTTAGATGGACAATTTTTGAGCCATCATATCTCCCCAAAGCCGTATGGCGATCATTATCTGTTGAGCGAATATGTAAAAACTGATTCATTTCAAGATTTGCCTTCACAAGAAGGTTCGATATTTCATCATATTGATATAAATCATCTGGATATATGCAATTTGTATTGTCTTTATGAAATAAATCAATGATCTCTGATGATGTATAAACTTCAGCACGGCCAGCATACTGGTCATCTACTTCCGCAACCTTATCATTACGAAAATCTTCGGCAGGAATACCAAGGATAGATGCCTTTACACGCATATTTGTATCACGACTTACCAAAATTGCTTGGTGATTAGCTTCAATTAACCCTTTACAAATTTGCAAGATAAGATTATCAGCCTTATTACTTTCCCAATACAGAGGAAAACTTGATACTAGGTGGCTTGCTTCTACTTTCAAAACACCACCTTGTTCGTTGATCTTAACGCCATCCAGCAAATTCCCTTCCAATCTCAGTTTATCAATTATTCGGCTAATTTGCCTACTATTTGCACCACGATCTGATGCCTCTGTCTTGAAGTGATCAAGTTCTTCAAATACAACTTCTGGGATTACTACACGATGTTCATTAAAAGCAAATATAGCAGTTGGCGAGTGAAGTAAAACATTAGTATCCAATACATAGTGTTTCATTTGTATTCCTCCTTATTTTATGTATTCCAAAGTATAGCAAAAACGCCAGGAGGATTTCTAATTAAATGCTAACATTTATACCAACTACTGTATTCATATTGATTAATCGCTGATGTAATCCCATGTGTATATTTATAAATATTTTCTTGCAGAAAACTACAAGTAATGATAACCCTTTAATGATGACCAAGGGCGCCTCTTCCGCACTCATCATCAGGCACTCCTGCATAAAGATTTGGCCTACGTTACGGGGAACTACGCCGAACGGACTGCGTTTATGGTACCGCAGATGGACCACGCTACGTCCGTCAAAACGCCCTAACGCCTTATGCTGGTCATTATCAGTCGAGCAGATCAAGACAAATTCGTTTACGCTTAACGAAACCGGCAGCAGCGTATTCGAGCGTTCATCGAAGGTATACAGGCCAGCGGGATCGATGTGGCCCGCATCGTCACCGTGAAACGCGTTGATCACAGCGGAAGAAGCATACACCACCGCCCGGCCCGAATATTGTTCCTCCACATCGGGAACTTTATCATTGCGGAAGTCTTCCGCCTGAATATTCAAGATGGCCGCCTTGACCCGCATATTGGTATCGCGGCTGACCAAAATGACATTGCGGTTAATTTCACTAAGGCCCTTGCAGACTTGCAGAATCCGGTTGTCGGCCCTGGAGTGGTCCCAATATTCAGGCATCCTCGTACTGAGATGGGTCGTCTCTATCTTTAAAATACCGCCATGGTCATTGATCGGCACCCCATCAAGCAAATTCCCTGCTGCCAATAAAGAATCAATAATCCTGCTCACTTGCCGGCTGTTCACACCACGGTCAGAAGATTCACTTTTGAAATGATCCAGTTCTTCGAGAACAACTTCGGGGAGAACAACAACATGCTCGTTAAAAGCGAATAAGGCGTTCGGGCTGTGCAGCAAAACACTGGTATCAAGGACATAATGCTTCATACATTATCACCCTTTCCCGTTTTGTTATTCATCGGCAGCAAAAATATGTATAGTAAATAATATTCTCTAAAGCGGTCGCTAATCCTACCGGATAAACCGGCTCCGGCATGAAAAATATTCCTTTTTTACGATCAATCCATTCCTCTGCCGAGCACTTCATTCAGGCGTTGGATAAAAACCGGGTTAACCGGATAATTTATCGCATCGACCTTAAAGACCGGCATCGCGCCGTACAACGCATTGGTAACAATCACAGCCTCCGCTTTTTTCATCATTTCTGGACAAATGGGGCGTTCTCTGGCCGTTACTCCCATCTCGTTCGCTTTCAGCAATAGTTTTTTTCGCATCGTTCCGGGCAGCATGCCGGATGTAACCGGCGAAGTAATCAGCTCACCCTGCAAAACAATAAACAAATTGGCCGAGGTGCACTCGGTCACAATTCCGTCAGGATTTAAGAAATACGCATCAGTGTAACCGGCGCAAAGCGCCGCTTGACGCTCCACATAATTTTCGAGATAATTCATTGTTTTGTGATACACGAGAAAACTGTGGGGATTTCGCAAATAGGTTGATTTTGTCAGGGAAAATCCCTGCTTATAATGCAATTCGTTATATGGATACGGCCGCAAGGCAAACAAAAACGACCAGCGGTCCGCCTCCCGGTAGGCAGTGATTTTCAACACTTCTTTTTCTGCCTGCCGGTTCCGCAAGGCAAGCAGAATGTTTTCTTTCAGTTGCCGGGCATCCAGCGGACAAAAGGCTGCGGCATCAAGGGTTTGTATACTTTGCAGCATGCGCTGGATATGGTCGTCCAAATCGGCCGGAAACCCTTCTCTTACCAACAGTGTCTCAAACACACCAAAGCCATACTGAAAAGCCAAGGATCCGAACAGCCGGTTCGTGGCGTCCGGAAGCTGCCAATATCCATTTTGCCATACCTCCATGTACAATCCCCTCTCTTATGAACGTAAGACTTCCATCAAAGCACGGGCTTTTGTCAGGCTTTCCTGGTATTCCATTTCCGGATCGGAATCCCAGACAATTCCGCCGCCGGCTTGAAAATAGGCTCGTTGGCCCTTGATAACCACTGTCCGGATGACAATGTTCATATCCATATTGCCGTCAAAGCCCAAATAACCGATCGAACCGGTGTATACATTGCGCTGCGTTGGTTCCAGTTCATCAATGATTTCCATGGCCCGGATTTTCGGCGCTCCCGTAATGGATCCGCCCGGAAACGTCGCCCGGATGCAGTCGATCAAATCACAGTCAGGTCGAAGTTCGGCAGTAACAGTGGCGACCAAATGATGCACCGTTGCATACGTTTCGATAACAAACAGTTCCGGCACTTCAACCGTCCCGGTTTTCGCGATCCGGCTCAGATCGTTTCGCTCCAGATCAACAATCATCAGCAGTTCCGCCCGGTCTTTTTCACTTTGCAATAAGGTCTGCATATTTTGTTCATCTTCGGCCGCCGTTATTCCCCGGGAAATGGTCCCCTTAATCGGCCGTGTTTCAATGACGCCATTATGAATTCTAAGAAACCGTTCCGGCGAACTGGAAACCACAATACATTCGCCGGTATCGATATAGGCAGCAAACGGAGCGGGATTTTTGGACCGCAGGGCAGCAAAAAACGCAACCGGGTCTCCTGCAAATCCACAATCAAAGCGTTGCGTATAATTCGCCTGGTAAATGTCCCCTGACCGGATATACTCCCGCACCCGCTGGATCGCCTGGACGTATTCTTCCTTGGTCATGTTCGTGTGAAGATCGGCCGGAGCGGAATTATGAAACGGAATAATTGCCGGAGGCTGTTCGGCAGCGGCAGATAATTGAAGTTCCAGCCTATGCAGCGTTTCTTCGACTGGACCGGCAAGCCCCAACGCCACGATATCCACCGTGTTCTTCTGGTGGTCAAACACAAAAATGCCGTCATAAAAACCAAAAAAACAGTCCGGAACGCTAACATCATCCACGGCTTTGCGCGGCAATTTTTCGATAAAGTGGCATAAATCATAGCCAAAATAACCTACCGCGCCCCCCGCAAAGGGCAGCCCTTCCCGGGGCCGGACAGTGTATTGTTGCAAAAGCCGCTTCAACAATGTGAAAGGGTCCTCCGTATGGAGTTCTTCTGTTCCATCGGCTTGGTCAATCCGGCACTGATCATCTTTGCTGGAAAACGTCAAAAATGGATCGGCGCCGACAAAGGAATAGCGACCCAGTTTCTCCGGATCCATCCCGCTGTCCAAAATAAAAGGATGCCGCCGGCTGCGCAACGATACAAAAAGATCGAACGCCGTCAATTTTGTCGAAAACGTTTTATTTTGCATGGCGCTTCCCCTTAAACTCCTGCGCCAACGCCAAGAAATTCCGTAATAAGTCCATGCCGCCCTCGGTAAGAATCGCCTCCGGATGAAACTGGACACCTTCCACCGGATATTTTATATGGCGAATACCCATGATTTCACCCTTCATTGTCTCTGCCGTAATTTCCAAATCCGCCGGCAGCGTATCCCGGTCAAGCACAAGGGAATGATAGCGGGTTACCTGCAAGGGATTACTCAGCCCGGCAAATACCCCTTTACCGGTATGGCGGATCGGATGGACCTTGCCGTGGACCGGCTCCTTGGCCGGTACAACCCGCGCGCCGAAAGCCTGCCCGATGGTTTGATGACCAAGGCAAATGCCCAGAATGGGGATTACGGCCTTAAACCGCTCCACAACCGCAAGGCTAACGCCCGCTTCATTCGGCGTGCACGGCCCCGGAGAAATCACAATCATGTCCGGGTTCATCGTTTCGATTTCGTCGAGTGTGATCGCATCATTGCGAAATACCACGATTTCAGCCTTCAGCTTCATCAAATACTGCACCAAATTGTAAGTAAACGAATCGTAGTTATCAATCATCAATATCATCCGGGCTTCTCCTTCATAATCCAACCAACAAGCTGTATGCCCAGCTTATTTGGCCCCGTATATTAGGCCAAAAAAATCAGCGCATAATGATTTGCTCAAATACTAAAACAAAATGCAGCGTTTGTCAATGCGGCAAAACAATATAAAAAACAGGCCTGCATAGAGGCCTGTATCGCTAAATCCCATTAGTATCATTTTATGTTCATTAACAATAACTTGAAAGGCTGTTCAAAAAGGTCAAGATGCTAGAAACGACGAGTATTGCGCTGCGCCGCGTACTAAAACGTACGCTAGCAAGCAAACGCAGTAGCGACAACGCAGATTGGCCTTTTTCAACAGCCTAAAACCATGTCTCGCTTTACCATCAGTACTTCATTCCCCCTGGCATTGTACAGAACCTGGTCACAAAACATTTTCATCATCAGGATTCCGCGACCGTTTTCCGCTTCCCGGAGTTCATCAAATTTCCTGTCGAATTCCGCGTCCGCCAAGGAACCGTTAATGAACCCGGCATTGTCTCCCGCGGCCAAAAAACCAGGTCCGTCATCCTTAACCCGGATGGTGATTTTACTTCCCAGCCGTTTTATTTTAATACCTACACACTCGCTGACACGCAACGCATTATTAACGGCCTCGTTCACCGCCACTTCCAACATGGCCGCATGGTTCGGCGCGGTCCGCTCCAGAATCGTATGAATAGTATCCAAGGCCGCTTCCATATCGTCCTGCTGCCGGATTTCAAGGCAGTACGGAGTTTTATCCGGCAAAATTTCGATGCAGACAGCCGAAAAATCGTCGCTCCGGTCGGGATGCCGCGACAATGCATCGATCCATTCCCTATAAGCCGCAAAATCCTTCTGCGGCCCAGCGCCATGCATTTCTATCAAATCCGATACGCCATCACTCATCAGGCAATAGATTTCGCCCACCCGGAATGGCAATGTCTCTGTCTGCACTTCCGCTTTATCAAACATCCCCAAGTATCCGCTGAACACCGGAACCAATCTGCACTCCGCCGGTTTGGCGGCCAAAAAGAATTGGATGCCGGCGGATATAACCTTAAGCAAGGAAGAACGAAAATCAAATTCAAAGTATAATACCCCGGCAAAATATTCGCCAAACATATATTCAGGCATCATCCGGTTAATTTCTTGAAATACGCTCTCCGTAACTTCATGATCCTGCAAAAACCTGCTGTCCAACAGAGTCTTTAATGTCGCCATTTGCAGCGCCGGCGCCATGCCATGACCGCTCACATCAACAAGATAACCCCGCAATTGCCGGTTCTTCTCAATCCATTGATAGTTAAAAAAATCACCGCTGACCATATTGTAAGGAACGTAAAACGAATGTACCTGTACCATATTCCCACAAAAAGGCTTTGGCAAGGCTTCTTTTTGCACTAAAGCGGCCCAGTTAAGATCTTCCTGAATCCTTGTGTTCAAAACGGCCAAAGCTTCATTTTTCATCCTGATTTCCAATTCCATTTTCTTGCGTTTGGTAATATCCACACTGGAACCGGTCACCCGGACTGGATTCCCTTCCGCATCATAGATTGCTTTGCCTTGAATGATTATCCATCGTTGGTCGTCCGGCTCTCCACAGCTGTATTCGAAAAAATAATACGGCGATTTGCCTTCCACAATATCGTTGGCCGCCGCATGCATTCGGGAAATATCTTTATGGGGAACAACTTTCTCACCAAACTCTTCCAACGTCAATTTCTGGCCAGGTGAAATTCCGGTCATTTCAGCAAACCGGTCGGAATAGTAGAACTCATCATGGACTAAATCATAATCCCATAAGCCTTCTTCCGTAGCTTCCATCGCCAAACGATGGCGTTCCTGACTTTTTGTCAGTTCCTCGGCAATCCGTTTGCGTTCTATCGCCATGGCGATCTGGTTCGAAATAAACAGCAGCATTTGCTGATCTTTATTTACATAACTGGACCCTTCAGCAGTATCAAAAACAGCGACAACACCAAAACAGTCACCGGCGCTGTTTTTGAGCGGGGCGCCAATCCAGTAAGAAACGCCCATACAGGGAGTAGGAAATTTTCCTTTTTCTTGAAATCCGGCTAATACCAACGAATCAGCGCGATACAGGTTCCGTGTCTGGATAACAAGCACAGCCAATTGGTCAAAAGCTTCGGGGCATACCGAAACCATTTCGTTTCTCACCACTTTGTATGGAATTTGCAGTGAATTGCTGGTTTGGTCGTACAATACGATATAAAAATTTTTCGCCCGGATCCGTTGCTCTACAAGCTTATAGATTGCTGGATAAAGCTCTTCCAGTTTCATTGCCGAACTGACAATCTCAGAAATTTTGTAGACGATAAATTGTGATTCCGCGTTCTTGGTTCGTGCAATCGTAACCCATACCACCGTGCTGCAGGCAACAAGAACAATAACGGTCATAAGGATTGCATCCCATACATGCTTGCGCTGCATTGCCGCAAAATTCATAAATACATTGTTTTCCGACTTGCCGGCAAGTACACCCAGCGGATAATCATGCAGCATCCGGTAATTATAGATTCGTTTCACGCCATCTACGTTAATCGTTTCAAAATAAGTTCCGGTTTCTTTTTTTACTATTTTCCCAAACAGGTCCTTATCGATTTCCTTGAGGTTTCCGCCAATAACAGCAGTTTCCTTTGGCTCCCAGGATTCGATCACTCCGTTCGTTTTAACCAAAGCAATCATACCGTCATTGCCGAAATCTATCCGCTTATGAAAATCGGTGAAATAAACAGGCGACAGCGACGCAACCGCAATCCCGCCGAACGTTCCATCCGGCTTATTGATCCGGCGCGTCAACTGCATCGATAGTTGTCCGGATGATCTGCCCAAGACCGGATCGCTGATAAATAGTTCCTGCGAAGACTCTTCTTGATGAATTTGAAAATGCTCCCGGTCTTGTATATTCGAAAATCGAAACGGCTCTTGGTTACTCATAATCAAATCACCGTTTTCGTCCGCTATACTTAACAAAACCAGCGGTTCTTTGTCAAGGCCCACTGTTTTAATAAGCTGTAATATATCTGTCTTTCGTCCTTCTTTTTCATATTGCGATTTCATTAGCAACAACAGTTGGTCGGCACGCTGAATGGCACTGACCGTGTATTCCTCAAAAGCCAGCGAGACGCCGGTCATTTCACTGACGGCATCATCGAATTCAGCCTCACGCTCAGCCTGGATTTTTTGCGAGGCATCGATCCAAATAATGCCCAATAAGAGGATGCCGAAAAATAGTATTGCAGCAATACTCCAGGCGAAAGTTCTTTGTTTTTGCCAAAAACGATCCGCAGAGGCAGTATCATCCATCATTTTGTTGTCGTCTTGATTATTATCTGTTATTCGCATCATTACTCAATGGACAACGTCCGATCCAACCGTGTCCGCCTGAGCAGCTCGGCTACCATCCCTTGTACGCCGGTTAATACAAGGCCTCCCTCTTTCTCCTTGGAAAGCTTATGAATCGTTACCAGTACACCTAAGCCGGAACTATCAATATACGTGGTATCTACAAGATTCATGCGAATAAATTTTATACCTTTTTCTATGGCATCCAATACATCATCCCGCAAAATCCCTGCATCATGCGCATAGATTTTCCCATTTACTATCACTGTAGCCTGGTTTCCGTTCACTGAAAGCGAGTGCTTCATTACTCCCTACCTCCCTGTATTATATCCGAAACCGGGTAATAAGATTTTGCAGTTCCTGCGCCATAGCGCTTGTCTGTTCGGAACTCGCCGCTATTGTTTCCATTGTCGCCGTCGTCTCTTCCGTTGCTGCCGCAACCAATTGCGCATCCTGTTCTGTTTTTTCAATATCCTCCGCCACAACCTCAATCAGCTGCACAATTTTTTCCGATGAAGCAACCTCGGCGTTCGTGACTTTGGCAATTCCGTCAATATCGTTTACCGTTTCCGCAACTGCCGCCATTATTTTTTCCAAGGACAGATCCGCTTTGTGGACGGCCTCGACACCTGCTTCTACTTCAGCCAAACTGTGCTTCATAGCCACCACGGCACTGCTGGTATTTTCGGTTATTTTCCCAATAAGCTGGGAAATATTTTCTGCTTCCGCGTTTGACTGTTCAGCCAACCTCCTGACCTCTTCGGCAACGACCGCAAAACCTTTCCCTGCTTCGCCCGCTCTGGCCGCCTCAATCGCTGCGTTCAAAGCTAATAAATTTGTTTGCTTGGCAATTCCAGTAATTGTTTCATTAATAATTCCGATTTGCTGGGAATATTCGTTAAGAAGCGTAATGACTTTTTCCGCCTCGGTCGTCCTGGTATGGATTGTATTCATGCTCGTAATTGCATCGGTCACTGTTGCTTTGCCGCCCTTAGCCGCATCGATCGTTATTGCCGAATTACCGGTCGCCGATTCCGCTTTATCTTTAGCAATCTGAATCAGGGAAGACAACTCGACCAAGACCTGGGCCGTTTCCGCGCTCGATTTTGAAGCTTCCTCCATCGAAGATGCCACATCCTGAATTTCGGTGGCAATACTCGTCGCTGCGTTCGACACTTCCGTGGAAGAAGCTGCCATTTCTTGTGAAGCGGCGGTCAATTCGACCGCACTGTTCCGAATCGCCTTAACAATATCCAATTGCGCCGTGATCATTTTATTAAACGATTCACAAAGCTGGCCGATTTCATCCTTGGTATCGACAGAAGCCTTCACCGTCAAGTCGCCGTCACTCGCGGCATGCATCAATTTTTCCAAATGGATAATCGGTCTGGTAATCTTGCGGGCCGCAAACACACCAATACCCACCCCGATGATTGCCACCAAAACCGCAGCGGTAGTTGCAACCATTTTCGTTTTCTTAGCATCAGACACCGTTTCACTCGTAGACTCTTGTATCCTGCTTATGCGCAGTTTTTTAAATTCCTCCACTTTGGCAAAATAACTTTTAGCCTGGGGACCGATTTCACTGCTAAGAATTTGCAGTGCTTCTTCCTTCTTTCCTGCTTTCAGCAACGGAATAACCTTAGTTTTGGCCAGATTAGCGCAATTCCGGTCGAGGGATTGGATCTCCACCAACATCTTTCGCGCTTCTTCCGTCTTACTCTCCCGCAGCAACTCTTCTTCCACCTGCGCATTTCGCTCAACCAGGCGAAGGTATTCAGTAAGATAATTTTCATCTCCGTACATAAAATAACCCCGGATACTGACGGTCTGGGATACAGCGTTCAACATGAGTTCCTGGGTTTTTTCCATCCGCGGAATCTCATAAACACTAAGATGCGTCACATCGGCTTCGGACTGGCTGGTTGCATTGATGGTATAAAGGAACGCCGCGACTGCTACCATAACTACAATTAAAAAATAACCCACCATTTTTTTCGACAATGACATGCTTGTTCGTTTCCTCCTTTATCTGGGTATGACAACTGCATAAACCCCATAATACAGATGTCCATTTCTAGCAAAAATTGCCTTTTTATATAATGATTTGATAGTACCGCAACCCATGGACACCTGTCAATCCTTTTTTACAGCCAAATTCATAAGAACATCGGCATTGCGCGCTGCAAAAAGCATGAATGGCTTGCATGAAAAAAGCCCGGCTATTTCAGACGGGCTCCCGAAAAAATGCAATTTGGCAGTCATCGACACACATTGTTCACAGACCCAAGGTTTTGTGTCCCAGCCTCGCAATAAGTTGTTCAATACACACAGGCTCATACTAGCCTTTGCCATTAATTATGTCAATATGCGTCCCTGGTTTTTCATTCCCGATATAGCAAAACGAGCGCCATTGGCGCTCGCTGCGGACTGTTAAAAAGGCCAATTCGCGTTGCACCCGCAAGGAATATGCCGCCAACTCCAAGGCGCTAAAGCGCCAAGAGTTGCGCAATCGCGACTCCGTTCCCAGCATCTTACCTTTTTTTGAACAGCCTTTACTATTTTGTTGCCAAACAGTTCAATTACTTTAACAACGGCGCGCCCATTTTAACGATTTCACGCCCCATGCTGTGATTCAACACTTCGGCAATCGCCTGCCACATTGCCGTGATAACGATCGGCACTAAAGACCAAGTGGCGATTGTAAAGAAGATCGGCAGCCCAAAGATCCAAGCAATACCGCATCCGCAAAAAAAGATATCGGTTGTGATCATGAAAATGCCGGCAACCAGGTTTTTATGCAAAAACGGAAGTGTAAAGCCTACCATATACAGTCCCATAACCATAAAAACGTATCCATCAACCGCTGCCGTATGAGCCGGGATCAACTTCAATATTTTTAAAAGATTTTCGCCCATCCCCAAAAACATAAACGCACTAAACCCGCACATGATATTCCCGGGTACGATCATGCCGCAGCGGAGCTCCATAATACCACTGGAGAGCTGTACAATTCCGCCGGCCAAGCCAAGCGGGATCAATACATAAATCAGTTCCTCCGGCGCAGTACCGATCAATACGGGAAATAAGGCGCTCAGGTAAAAAGTCAATACCATCAGGCCAGCCGGTGCCGCAGGGGCAAAAGGGTGTTCATTACTTGACATTTTTCTTCCTCCTCTTCGATTGCAAAAAGTTTATCATCAATCAGCAAGAATATTTTTCTTAATCGCATTGAGAGTTTGGCTGTATATCGTCAAATGCTCTTTTGAGATGCCGCGCAACATTTTTTGGTAGATACTTTCCACATATGGGGCTAATTCCTGCACTAATGAAGTTCCCTTTGCCGTAAGAAAAATAATGAATGAACGGCGGTCTTCCTTGCTGGCTCGCCGTTCGATCAGATTTTTGTTTTCTAAAATATCTAAAATCCGCGCCAACGTTGGTTGATCCCTATTGACTCTTTTAGCCAACTCAGTTTGGGAAAGGCCATCTTGCTGCGATAGCCGGAATAATACTACCCATTGCGCAGGGGTAATATTATGGCTTTCCAGATGCATTGTTAAGTAGTGGACAATCTTTCGGTTGACTTCATTGGTCAGAATGCCGATCGATTCATCGTAAGAAAAAAACATCGTCAAAATCTTTCACCTTCATAGAGTAATCGAAATTACCCAGCATTTTTCGCAATAGAAATTCCATCCGCCAATGATTGCCTTGCTAATAATTGTTTAACTAATACTTGTCATACTAATAATATGTGTACAAAGCATTATTGTCAAGTACTATTGGGAAAAGCGGAAGTCCTACTCCATCTATAAAGACGCGGACGGAAACTCTGCGAGTACCTTGATCAGGCGTTCACGCCGCCCAGGCCGGTCCATCTTTTCCCCGTATTGGTAACAATCCAACACATCAGCATCTTTCACCAGTTCATCCATTTTCGTTCCAATTTCATCTTTGTTGCTATGGTTTTGGGCCGCTTGAACCACTACTTTGATTTCCTCATCCGTAAACCGGCCGCATTCCTGTAAAAAAGCCTGTAACGGCTGATACCCATTTTGGGCATGGTTTGCCTGTTTCCCGGTAACAATCCTTCCATAATCATGTACAGAACAAGCTATGGCCGCCAGTTCAGGATCAACTTGCCGGCCGGACGCCAATAATTGGCCAATTTTGCCGCAGCTGGCCATATGGATTATTTCCCAAGCCAGCGGATAATCCCGTTCTATTTCTTTGTTGCCGTACTCGGCAATTTTCTCCAGCAGCTTCGCTTGTATGATAAAAAGTCGGTTCGTAATCATGTTTTTCCCCATTCCCGTCTGTAAAATCAATATAAAAACTATGAATCTTTTTTTCAGCGTCTGTACTTTCCGCTTGTTCCGTTTTTTCTTCCGCCAGAGTCTCTTTTGGGATCGTAACGGTGTACCGGTACCTCGGATTGTTCTTTGACGAGCCAAATTCCGGCCAATATCATCACAATTCCGGTAATAGTATTCCAATGGAGTGGTTCTTGCAACAGTATCACGCCTGCCAAGACGCCAATAATCGGGATCACCAGCACAGAAATGGCTGCTTTGCCAGCCTCAGTGTTTGACAAGATATAGTTCCAAAGAAAAAACGCCAATGCAGACGCAAGGACACCATTGTAAAATAAATATCCGACTGCCAGCCAGTTCCTCTGGACAGGCCCCTGGTCAAAGATTAGGCAGTACAGGGACAACACAAGTGCGCCAGCAGCCATTTGCCAGGTCGTATATTGCAAGATGTCGCAATGTTGCAATTTTAATTTGACAAGAATACTGGAAAAAGCCCAGGCAACCGCCCCCGCAAGTGTCAATAGGATCGCCCACCAAACACCGCCGCTGCTGATGTTCAGTAAAACCCCCAATCCGGCCATCCCCATGGCAACCCCAGTCATCTTACGCTTCGTCAATTTTTCATTCAACGAAAAATGGGCCATAATGGCCACCCACAACGGCATGCTGTAAGACAAAACCGAAGAAAAACCGGCCGTTAAAAACTGCATCCCGACTTGGACTGCCGCATTGGAAAAAGCAGTTTGTAAAATACCGCCGATAATAATCCATTTCCAATCCTGGCGTCTCGGTAACGGTATTTTCATAAAATAGGCAGCAATCAGCAATACCGCCGAACCTAAAAGGAAACGATACGTTGCAAACAAGATGGGTGGAAAAAACAGGTTGGCTTGTTTCATTACCACCCAATTAAGCCCCCAAACCATACATAATATTGCCAGTGCTTTATTCATAACGACTCCTTAGTAAACAACTGTAAATCTATTTTGTCATTTTCTGAAACATTGTACAGTTGACGACTTACGGCAGGTTTCCATTGTATAAGTTTACTACCCATGCCGAAAATTGTCCAACAAAAACACCCCCAACCGTTACGCTTACGGTGCCGAACAGCGGAGTGGTTATAATCTCTATATTACTTTGAGCAATACTATTTCTACAACTTCCATAGGCGCCATCCCTTGCAAAAAAATAGTTTTAGCCGCATAATAGAATGTAAGTACGTGAAAATAATAACATAGTAAGATTGTTTCGCTTTTTCATAAATAGGAATAGCAATATTAAATCAGAACTAATCTGAATAAAATGACAGCCCGTTTGCGAAAAGGATATCGGAAAGGAAGTCTCTCATGGACATTTTGCAATTTGACAAAGTACATTGTAAAAACTGTTACAAATGCGTCCGGCATTGCCCCGTCAAAGCAATTGAAGTGAAAAACCACCGCGCGCAAATCAGGCCGGAGGAGTGCATTTTGTGCGGCGAGTGTACGATCATTTGCCCCCAAAAAACAAAGGGGGCTATCAGCGAGGTTGGTCAGTTAAAAGAAGCTTTGTTAGCCGGCAACAAGGTGGTTGCCAGCGTTGCCCCCTCCTGCTTTGCCTATTTTTCCACCTCGTTCGCCACACTAAAAACGGCATTGTCTGCGTTACATTTCACGGATGCCTGCGAAACAGCCGAAGGGGCCTACCTGGTGAAATCAGAATATGAAAAACTAATTGCGGAAAATCCCTCGCAAGTATGGATTTCTTCCTGCTGCACCTCGGTCAACCTGCTCATCAACACCTACTATCCAGCGGCATTACCTCATCTTGTCCCTGTTTTAACGCCGATTCAGGCGCATGCAAACCTGTTAAAAGAACGATACTCAGATGCACTGGTTGCCTTTATTACTCCCTGTGTGGCAAAGAAAGAGGAACGCTACAACATCCGGTCCCAGGTGGACTTCGTTATCTCCTTTGAAGAATTGGAGACGATGCTGCAAGACGCCGGCATTGGACTGCAGGAAAACGACGTTGAAGCCAGCCAACACTATTTGTCACGCAAATTTCCCATGGACGGCGGAATCGTTTCCACACTGGCCAAAAATCCTTCGTGCAGCTATGTATCCGTCAGCGGGTACCAAGCCTGTGTAGAGGCCATCCGGGATATCCAAGCTGGAAAAATCTCCTCCTGTTTTGTGGAAATGAGCCTCTGCGAAGGCAGTTGCATCGGCGGACCCTCCTTCCGAAAAAAAGAGGTTTCTCTCTTACATTCTGCCTTGCAAATCAAAAAACAATCCGCCATAACGGACTATTCGGAAGACTATAACATCCGTTATGAACCTTCGTTAGCCCGCCGTTTCCCAAAACCGGCGAATAGCGCGCACCACCCCCCCGCCAATGACCAGATTCATGCTGTCCTACGCAAGATGGGTAAACTTTCACCGGAAGACGAATTGAACTGCGGCATGTGCGGCTATCATTCCTGCCGGGAAAAAGCGACGGCCATATTGACGGGCAAGGCCGAAATCAATATGTGCCTGCCGTTTATGCATGAACGGGCTGAGTCGTTTTCCAATCAAATTATCAATATCACGCCTAATGCGATCCTGTCTGTGGACATGGACCTAAAAGTCCAGCAAATCAACCAGGCCGCCTGTGACATTTTCCGGTTGGCGCCGGAAGACGTTTTGAAGCAGCCCGTTTCCCGAATTCTCGATGAGTTCAATTTCGTGGATATGATCATGCAGGGCAAGGAGAAAATGGAAAAAACGGCGTTTCTGCCCGAATATAATGCGTACCTGCATCAAATATTTCTCTATGATCAGGAAAGCAGTATGGTCGTCTGCATCATGAAGAACATTTCCAAAGACCGTCAGAAAAAGAACCTATCCATGAAGAAAAAAGTGCAAGCGGCGGCCCTGGCGGACGAAATTGTCGACAAACAGCTGCGCATTGTCCATGAAATTGCCTCTCTGCTGGGAGAAACTGCCGCCGAAACGCAAATTGCCGTTCATGACCTGAAAGACACAATCATGATGGATGATGAGGAATAAAAGGATGTTTGATACTAATTTTCAATTTATGGAAACCGGCTGGGCCAGCGTAAATAAGCATGATGAAAAATTGTGCGGCGACTTTTTCAAAGTCTTTGAAAACAACGACAAAAGAGTATTTGTCTTATCCGACGGGCTAGGCAGCGGCGTCAAGGCGAATATTCTGTCCACACTCACAACGACCATCCTGGGAACCATGCTGTCACGAGGCATCCCGCTGGATGAGTGCATAAACACGGTGGCTACAACATTGCCCGTTTGCCGGACGCGCCGGTTAGCCTACTCCACTTTTACCGTTTTACAAATTGAGCACGGCACGGCGTATCTTGTACAGTTTTCCAACCCTGCCGCCGTCCTGCTGCGCAACGGCAAGAACGTGAACTATCCGCACAACGTCCACTATATCGGTGAAAAAGAAATCCACGAGACCCATATTCCGATTATTACCGGCGATATCCTGGTCCTCATGTCGGATGGAATTACCAACGCCGGAGTTGGCAAACTGGCGCCCAACGGCTGGAAGCGGGAAGATTTGATTGATTTTTTGGAACGTCTGGATACCAGTAACATGTCCGCCTCGCA
>Ga0316604_10001520_pt1 | contig 20094 bp, 21 predicted proteins | sample OWC_soil_day20_C_FD_207650 | JGI IMG/M metagenome (GOLD analysis project Ga0316604, IMG submission 207650) | Wetland soil microbial communities from Old Woman Creek delta, Ohio, United States - OWC_soil_day20_CT | ecosystem: Environmental > Terrestrial > Soil > Wetlands | place: USA: Ohio...
CAATAGCCTTAATAGCCTGATTAACCGCCCCTGCACCTACTGCCTGCACTTCTGCGGTTCCTTTTTCCCGCAAAACTGCTGCCAGAGCGCCTGCTACGGATTTGGGATTTGATTGTGAAGATACTTTAAGCACTTCCATTTTTCGCTCTCCTCCTTTGAATTCCAGGGCCTATACTATAAAGGTATTCTGTGCATTTCCTAAAAATTCCTTCTTTTACATGATTTTTAAATAGATTTTATCAAATTTTTATTAAATAGGACTATTTGACCATGATGTTCAAGCAACAAGCTGCCTTTTTTTACAGAAGAATCCGCATAGAGGGTAGCCTTTGTTAAATTATAAGCAGCCGTAAGCTTATTAATATTATTATTGCATTGCCCTCGCACTTTAGAACAATCCTGTGGATGGTGGCGAATAATTAACGCCTCTTCTGAAGCTCTACATTTTTGTTCCATAAATCCGGCTAACATTAAGTAAAAGATATATGAATCTACCAGTTCGCCAAAAGCAGGATGATACGGCCCGGAAATAACATTTGTGTTGTTATCAAGTTCCGCTGAAGCCTGCAGTCCTGTACGAATAACCTCGATACCTTGCTGTTCAAATACTAACTTCATATAAGCCGAACGCGCCACTGCCTGTTCCAAAGACAGCGGTTGATAACTCCCTTGACGATAAAGTCTGGCAAGCACAGTATCAGCAATAACTATGACCGGATAAATACGAACAAACTCTGGGTGCAATGTAATTGCCTGCCGCACAGTCTTGATTAGGCTGACCCAATCTTCGCCTGGTAAACCTGGCATAAGCTGTAAGCCACAATGTATTCCCGACTCTTGCAATAATTTTACCGCATTAGTCACAGTTTGACTATCATGTCCGCGTCTCGCACTAGTAAGCACATGATTATCCAGTGATTGAACACCTAATTCAACAATAGTTACTCCTTGCCGAATTAAATTGGCAATAATATCTTTATTGATACAATCAGGTCTTGTGGAAAGACGAATAGCATGAATCGATCCATTTCGCAGGGCCTGACTGGCTGGAGCGAGCAATTCATTTTGAATATATTCGGGCAAAGCCGTAAAACTGCCACCATAAAAGGCCACTTCAATCCAGCGTTTTTGGTTAATGGTGTTCAATCGTTCATAAATCATTGTACTTACTTGGTTAGCTGTAACCGGTGTTTGATAACCAGTTATTTTTTTCTGATTACAAAAAATGCACTGATGTAAACAACCTAGGTGGGGAATAAACACAGGGATAATATAATGCTTCATAATAACCTCTACTAAAAAGGACGGCCAAGCTGGCCGTCCAAATCTATGTTATTGTGCTAACGTTCCAAGCTTCACTAACGCCTGCTTAGCCGCATGCTGTTCAGCTTCTTTTTTACTTTTACCCCAACCAGAACCCATACGTTCACCATTAACTAACACAGCTACTTCAAACGATTTATCATGATCCGGACCGCGTTCGCTTATCACTTCATACGCAATTTTGCTGTCATTATTTTTTTGCACTATTTCCTGTAACCAGGTTTTATAATCTTTTAAGTAATCACCGCGTTCAACTAGAAATAATTCTGACTTAAGTTGATTTAACACATATTTGGCAGCACTTCTAAAGCCGCCATCAAGATATACAGCACCAATAACAGCTTCAAACGCATCGGCAAGAATTGATATCCGTTCCCGACCACCTGACAAAGCTTCGCCTTTGCCTAAGAGCAGGTATTCTCCTAGTTGTAATTCCAATGCTCGCTTGGCCAATGTATGTTCACATACAACTTGAGCCCTGGCCTTGGTAAGTTCGCCTTCTGGTAATTGTGGACACTGGCTAAATAAATAGGAGCTAATAATTAAATCTAAAACAGCATCGCCTAAAAATTCCAAACGCTCATTATGCCTAATAGTAGCACCTTTGGTTTCATTGGCATAGGAGGTATGGATAAGGGCTTGGTGCAATAGCTTATAATCGCTGAACACAAATTCTAGCGTTTGGCACAACTCGGATAATGCCTGTAGGCGGTTAGCATCCAGCATTCCTTTAGTGTGTTTCATAAAAGCCGCTTACGCCTGGTATTTTTTCACCAGGATAGTTGCATTATGGCCGCCGAATCCAAATGAGTTTGAAAGCGCCACGTTAACAACTTGCTCCTGTGCTTTATTAGGTACATAATCCAAGTCCAACTCAGGATCTGGATTCTCCAAGTTAATTGTTGGGGGAATAATACTATTTACAATAGCAAGTACTATTGCTATTGCTTCAATACCGCCAGACGCCCCTAAAAGATGCCCTGTCATCGATTTTGTTGAGCTAACCTTAAGTTGTTTGGCATGCTCGCCAAATAATGATTTTATTGCCAATGTCTCATTTTTGTCGTTAAGAGGGGTCGAAGTTCCATGAGCATTTATGTAGTCCACTGCGCTGGGCTCAATTCCAGCATCTTTAAGTGCCATAGCCATACACTTAGCCGCTTGAACACCCTCGGGAGCCGGAGCAGTAATATGGTAAGCATCCGCATTTGAACCGTAACCGATAATCTCAGCATAAATTCTAGCCCCACGTGCTACAGCATGGTCAAGTGCTTCCATAACAATTATGCCCGCACCTTCTCCCATGACAAAACCGTTACGGCCAGCATCAAAGGGGCGAGAAGCCTTTTGGGGCTCATCATTGTGAGTAGACATAGCTTTCATTGCACAGAACCCGGCTACAGCTGTTGGCGATATAGCCGCTTCCGTTCCGCCAGCCACCATAACGTCTGCATCACCACGTTGGATAATTTTAAAAGCATCGCCAATCGCATTGGTTCCTGTTGCACAGGCAGTAACTACACAACTGCAAGGACCCTCTAAGCCAAAAGTAATTGAGGTTTGACCAGCAGGCATGTTGGCAATCATCATCGGTACAAAAAATGGACTAATTCGTCCAGGACCTTTATCAAATAAAGTTTTAAATTGGTCATGTAACGTATCCATGCCGCCAATACCAGTACCGATCAGAGTACCCATTCGACTCCGGTCTTCTTGTTCAAAGTTAATACCCGCATCCTCAAACGCCATTTTAGCGGCTGAAACGGCAAATTGAGTGCATCTATCCATCCGCTTAGCTTCTTTTTTTTCAATATATTGGGTAGAATCAAAATCTTTTACTTCGCCCGCAATCTGCGTAGTATATTCACTAGGATCAAAACGGGTAATACGACCAATACCTGATTTCCCAGCAATCAAAGACTGCCAAAAGGCATCTGTTCCAATACCTACGGGTGTAATGGCTCCCATGCCTGTAATTACAACTCGGTTCTTCAAAAAGGTCACCTCACTAGTTTATTTCGTCAACTTCTTTAAGAAGTTTTGCAAAAATTTCTTTAACAGGTAGTATTTTATCTATTTTATGAATATACTCGCCAGTAAATACCAGCCCGGTGTCAACATCACCCTGTTGGGCCCGAATAAGTGCGCTGATTATGCAAAAGTTCCTTGCGCAATGTTTTAGACAGCCCCCACAAGTTTCAGGTTCATCAGCAGTACATTCAAGAATTTTCTCAGCAAAGGGATTTTTTATCGCACGCCCTGGCAATCCTACCGGGCTTTTGATCAATACCACATCTTCCGGTTTAGCTTTTAAATAAAACTCCTTTAAAGCTGGAGCGGCATTTGATTCATCACTAGCAGCAAATCTTGTGCCCATTTGCACACCATCTGCCCCAAGTTTTATTACCTCAGCAATATCCCGGCCAAACATTATTCCACCAGCTCCAATAACAGGAATACTCACTGATTTTTTGATATCAGGTAAAATATCTCTTAGCGATTGGTCTGTTCCTAAGTGCCCACCAGCTTCCTTGCCTTCGACAATGATGGCAGCAGCACCTAGTTTTTCAGAAATTTTGGCCCCTTTAACTGTTGACACAATAGGCACGATTGGAGTTCCAGACTTTTTTCCCATAGGAAATACATCGCGAGAAAAACCAGCTCCTGCTACTACCAAATCAATTCCTTCATCAATAGCAGTATTGACATAACGTGCAAATTCTCTTGCTGCTACCATAATATTTATACCGATTATTCCCTTAGTTAAGCTACGTGCCAAACGGATTTCATAACGCAACTCATCAAAGCCCATGCCAGATGCCGCAATAAGTCCGATCCCACCCTCTTCAGCCACTGCCGCCGCCAAGCGCGCAGTTGATAGTCTTATGGCCATACCGCCTTGGATAATAGGAATCTTAGCAACATGTTGGCCAATTTTAAGCTCCGGAAGTTTCAAGTAACAACTCCTCCAATCAATAACCATACCCTTAGCTACATCCTGCCATTACCTTTAAGAAAGTCCCGCGAAAAAAGTTTCCACGGGACTTTCTTCATTTTCATAAGGTAATGTCATAAATTACGACACCAGCAAAGCAGTGTTACGCTTGTTTTTCCTTGTCTATGTACTCCACAGCGTCTTTTACTGTTTTGATTTTTTCAGCTATTTCATCCGGAATCTCGATACTGAATTCCTCTTCAAAGGCCATAATCAGTTCAACAATATCCAGTGAATCAGCGCCAAGATCGTCAATGAAAGTAGAATTGATAGCTACATCAGCTTCATCAACGCCAAGTTGCTCAACAACGATTTCTTTAACCTTGTCAAAAGTTGTCATGATGGTGTTCACCTCCTTCCAAGGCATGTAAACTTAATTTTTAAAGTCATATATTACATTACCATACCACCGTCAACATTTAAAGTCTGTCCGGTAATATAATTTGCAGAATCTGTTGCTAAAAATACTACAGCAGCAGCAACATCTTCCGCACCACCTAACCGATTAAGAGGTATTTTTGCTATCAAATCAGTCTTAACTTGTTCAGATAAGGTATTGGTCATATCTGTAGCAATAAAACCTGGTGCAATGGCATTAACGGTAATACCCCGTGATGCCAATTCCTTAGCCATAGATTTAGTAAAACCAATAACCCCAGCTTTGGCAGCGGCATAGTTTGCCTGCCCGGCATTGCCAGTAATCCCAACAACCGATGTCATATTGATTATTCTACCGCTTCTTTGCTTCATCATTATCTTAGCTACTGCCTTCGTGCAATAGAATATGCCTTTAAGATTCGTATTGATTACAGCGTCCCAATCTTCGTCCTTCATGCGCATTAACAGGGTATCTCGGGTTATACCCGCATTATTTACCAAAATGTCAATTTTTCCATAGGCTTCGATTGTTTTTTTTACAAGTGCTTCAATCGCCCCATTATCAGCAACATCGGCCTGAAAGGTAATTGCCTGACCGCCTTCGTTGGTAATGGTTTTACAAACCTCTTCAGCAGCCTTGGCATTGCCCGCATAATTGATAACAACCTTTGCGCCGACTTTCGCCAAAGCAATAGCTACTGCCCGGCCAATTCCTCTTGAAGCTCCAGTAACAATTGCCACTTGTCCATCTAAATGCATTTTAGCGAACCTCCTTGAAATAATCAAGCACTTTTTCGCAAGAAGCCACATCTTCAATATTCAAGGTTGCTATTTCTTTAGCAATCTTCTTAGTAAAACCGGTAAGAACTTTACCAGGACCAACCTCAACAAACGGAGAAGCGCCAAAGTTCACGATTTGGGCAATACAGTCTTCCCAAAGCACTGGGCTAGCTGCCTGTTTGACTAGCAATTCCCGTAATTCTCCACCTTGAGTTACAATCTGCCCATTAACATTTACAACAACCGGAATTTGGGCATCTTTAATGCAAACTTGAGCAAGCTCGGTCTCCAGTTTCTTGGCTGCCGGTTGCATGAGTGTGCTGTGAAAGGGAGCACTTACAGGTAAGGATATTGCCCGTTTAGCGCCAGCAGCTTTTAACAACTCATTCGCTTTATCAACAGCTTGCGCCGTACCTGCGATAACAATTTGACCTGGGCAATTAAAATTTACTGCTTGCACAGCGCCAAGTTCGCCTTCCACTTGCTGACAAATCTCAATAACTTTACTGCGTTCAAGTCCCAGAATAGCTGCCATGCTGCCTTCTCCCAGTGGCACTGCTTCTTGCATGAACTGACCGCGTTTTCTTACCAACCGCACAGCATCAGTAAACGCTAACGCCCCTGCAGCCACCAATGCTGAGTATTCTCCCAAGCTATGACCAGCCACAATATCCGGTTTAATACCTTGTTCCTTTAGTATTTCATAGCAAGCTACACTAACCGTCAAAATAGCCGGTTGTGTATTATATGTCTTTTTCAATTCTTCTTCAGGACCATCAAAACACATGTCGGTAATTGAAAAGCCAAGCGCCTCATCGGCTGACTTGAATATGGCCCGAACCGTATCAAATTGTTCATATAGGCCTTTACCCATACCTACGGTTTGAGATCCTTGTCCAGGAAAAACAAAAGCCAGTTTTCCCATTTCTTTCCCTCCCTATGTAGCTATCTATATTTGCTGTGAAAGTTCAGTCATTACTTCAGGAATGTGCTGAACTATATCCTGCATAATTTCATTTACCGGGCGTATAGTAGTAATCATACCTGCCACCTGCCCAATCATTACTGAACCATAATCCACATCGCCATCGCGCACAGCTGCTTTAAGCTTTCCGGCACCAAGACGTTCCAATTCTTCTGTTGATGCACCGCACTTTTCTAATTCAGCGAAATCACGGGTTAACTTATTGGCAATAACTCTGACAGGATGGCCTGTTATTGCACCAGTAACTACTGTAGCACGTTCTTTGGCTTTGATAATGGCCGCCTTATAGTTAGGGTGAGCAGTACATTCAGTTGAAGCTGCAAACACCGTCCCCATCTGAACACCTTGAGCTCCCAGAGCTAATGCTGCCACTACGCCGCGAGCATCACCAATGCCGCCGGCAGCAATAACCGGCACAGAAACAGCATCGGCAACCAAAGGCACTAATGCCATTGTTGTTACTTCACCTACATGACCGCCGCTTTCCATACCTTCAGCAATAATAGCATCAATACCTACTCGTTCTAAGCGTTTGGCAAGTGCTACTGAGGCAACAACAGGAATTATCTTTGTTCCAACTTGCTTTAAGGCCGGGATATATTCTCCCGGATTACCTGCCCCGGTAGTAACAACGGCAACGCGTTCATCAATAACAACCTGCATTACCTCTTTGACAAACGGCGACATGAGCATAATATTGACACCAAAAGGCTTGTTTGTCAAATTTTTGGCTTTTGCGATCTCTGCTTTAAGTGCGTCAGGAGGCATATGTCCTGCACCAATTATCCCCAAACCACCGGCATTAGACACTGCCGCCGCCAATTCAGCTGTAGCTACCCAAGCCATTCCACCCTGCAGAATTGGATATTTAATATTTAAAAGCTGGCAAATTTTGTTATTTAACAATTAGTGTTGGCCTCCTTGCCCCATTTCATAACAGCGGAGGCCCATGTTAATCCAGCACCAAAGCCAACAAGCACAACATGATCACCTTGTTTAATTTTGCCACTATGCACAGCCTCTTCTAGCGCAATAGGAATAGATGCAGCCGAGGTATTGCCATATTTATCGACATTAACCATAACTTTGTCCATTGGCAATTTAAGCCGTTTCGCCGCCGACTGGATTATACGAATATTAGCCTGATGGGGAATTAAACAATCAACATCGGCAGCACTAAGACCAGCAGCCTCCAAAGTCTTATTAGCAGCTTCTCCCATTATCTTAACAGCAAATTTAAATACTTCATTACCACTCATATGGATAAAATGCAATCTTTGTGAGACAGTTTCATCTGTTGCCGGATTACGTGAACCACCAGCAGGAAGCTTTAATAAATCGCCACCTGCACCATCAGCCCCTAGCTGCGAGGCTAAAATACCATAGCCTGGTGACGTCTCAGCCAGTACAGCTGCACCAGCGCCATCCCCAAACAAAACACAGGTATTACGATCAGTCCAATCCAGTATTTTAGAAAGAGTTTCCGCGCCAATAACTAATACCTTTTTATATAAACCGGTCTTAATAAATTGGCTGCCGGTTACCATTGCATAAACAAATCCAGAACATCCTGCTGCCAAATCAAAAGCAGCAGCGTTAGTAGCCTTAATATTGGCCTGTACCAAACAGGCTGTAGACGGAAAAAACATATCCGGTGTAGCTGAAGCAACAATAATAAGATCGATTTCTTCGGCAGTAACACCAGCATCATCAAGCGCTCTTTGTGCCGCCCGGCTGGCTAGATCTGAGGTTGCGATATCAGAAGCAGCTATTCGCCGCTCACGAATACCAGTTCGATCGACAATCCATTCATCAGAAGTTTCTACAATGCTTTCTAAATCTTTATTTGTCACTATCTTTTCAGGTAAATAAGTACCAATACCTATTATACCAACTGCTTTGTTTTCATTCATTAGTCAGAACCCCCTCTTTAGCAATGGTTTCGCGAATATGAGCAACAACTTCTTGTTCGGTAAATTCTTTAGCTACTCTGATCGCATTCTTTATAGCCTTTGCCCGCGAGCTACCATGACAGATAATAAAACCGCCGTTAACACCCAGCAGCGGCGCACCGCCGTATTCGGCATAATCAAGCTTTTTCTTTAGTCCCCTCAAAGTAGGCATAATAAGCATAGAAGCCATTTTTGTCCACAGGCTGCTGGACTTTATTGATTGTTTAAGCAGTTGTAAGATAGCACTAGCTAAACCTTCACCAAACTTTAAGACAATATTCCCGACAAACCCATCGCAAACCACAACATCGACAGTTCCTTTCGGAATATCTCGTCCTTCAACATTACCAATAAAATTTACACTATTAAGCTGAGTTAATAGTGGGTATGTAGTAAAAGCTTGTTCATTCCCCTTGCTTTCTTCTTCACCAATATTTAAAAGACCTACCCTAGGCCTTGGAATGTTAAGTACATACTCAGCATAAATAGATCCCATAATTGCGTTTTGCACCAGATGCTTGGGTTTGCTATCAACATTGGCACCTGAGTCTAAAAGAACAGTTGTACCAGTAAGGTTAGGTATCGGTGTCGCAATAGCAGGCCGCTCAATACCTTTTATGCGGCCTAATCCAAATAAGGCAGCCGCAACTGCACCACCAGTACTGCCGGCTGATATTACCACATCACAATGTCCTTGTTTAACTAATCCAGTGGCAACAACAACTGAGGCATCCTTTTTTTTTCTTACAGCGGCGCCCGGTGAATCGTGCATATCAATCACTTCACTGGCATGCTGAACAGTAATATTTCCCTTTTTCCACTTACCATGACGGTCAAGCGCTTGAATAATTTGGGCTTGGTCGCCGACTAAAACAATTTCAATGCCTGCTTGTTCATATTCCTGAGCAGCTTGTAAGGCGCCTAGAACAATCTCGTCAGGCCCATAATCTCCACCCATAGCATCAACGGCAACCCTCATTCGGTATCTCCCTTCACACAACCGACAAAATACAAACTATTGAACTTTATTGCTATTTATGCAAATCAGCTTCAAGCGATACCATAATAAATTTGGCACGAAATACTTCCTGTTTATCATTTCTAGTTTTTACCCAAATAAAATATTTATTGCCTCTTTTTTTTATAATCTCGGCTTTAGCTACCAGTTTTTCGTTTTCGTGCACTGCAATCTTATATTTGACATTGGCAACCCCAGTAACGGCTATAGGTGTATCAATAATTGCTAATGCTAACGAATTGGCTTGGGCAAAGACATAATGTCCCCGTGCAACTTTCGTTTTTTCAAATACCATGTCAGGTGTTACTGTCATTAGCGATATACCTGATCTTCCTAGTTCAAGATCAATCAACTCACCAACAACATCGGCACTGGAAATAGACTTAAGCTTATTCCGTGCTTCTTCCGCCATCAACTTAGTACGCTCCCTAAGTTCTGGTATACCAAGTTCCAGCCTGTCAAGCCTGATGGTTTGCACACTAACATTCAAATGTGCAGCCAATTCCTCATCAGTAAGAAAAGGTGTGTTTACCAGCTTTTCTTGCAAATGCCCCTGACGTATTTTTTTTTGAATTCGCGCCATAACATCACCTAGTTTTATCAACAAGTTTTAATACCATATGCTAGTATAAATTATAGCTAGTTACTACTAATTATGCAAGCAAAAAAAGTGAGCAAGATAAAGTTGATCGTCTTTTATCTTGCTCACTGCTTATTTTTTTATTCTGCTTGAACCACAACTTTACCATTATAATGACCACATTCAGGACAAACACGGTGAGGCATTTTCTTTTCGTGACATTGGGGGCATTCTACTAACCCCGGAATAGTAAGTTTCCAATTAGCACGACGCTTATCACGGCGGGCTTTGGACATTTTGCGCTTAGGTACTGCCATTTGTTTCCACCTCCTTAACAAGATTGGCCAACCGGCATATCTCAGTCCTTCGACAAGAGTTTTTCTAAAACCGCAAACCTTGGATCAGTTTTAACTAGGTTGCAGTCGCAGGTATTTACGTTTAGGTTGACTCCGCACTTGGGACATAAGCCGCGACAAGTCTCGCTGCACACCGGTTTAATAGGCTCGGCCAACAAAAGAGTTTCGCGAACAAGGTCGGTAATATCAATTTCATCGCCTTTAAAATAGTCGACTTCCAAATCTAAAACTTCTCTTGAGTCTTTGAAATCAACTTCGCGATATTCTTCACTAAACACAGCAGTAAGTAAGGTAACCATTTCTTCCAGACAACGGCTACAGCATTGCTTTACGCGAGTGCTAATTTCGCCAGTTACCTCAAAAACCATTCCCTTATTGGTAATCAGACCTTCAACGACTACATGCTCTGACAAAAAGAGCTGCTCTTTATCAAGACCTAGTTCTTCGGCTGAAGTTCTAAAAGAAAAGGATTGGGTACTACCAAGCTCTTTTTTTAGTTGAGCTATATTAATTTTCATCATTTTCCACCAACCTTCATCTATTATATCGACACGCCGAATGTTTGTCAAGAAATAAGCAAGGCAGGGAACAAAATGTCCCCTGCCTATCATGTGAAGGTTATATAGCAGTTTGCTTAGCGGTTATGCAAGATTGCCGCAAATTGTCTTGGTATCGCGGGCGATAACAAGTTCTTCGTTGGTCGGAATGACAAAAACTTTGACGGTAGAACCGTCAGCACTGATTTCTTGTGCTTTGCCCCGAACATTGTTTTTGGCAGGATCAATACGAGTGCCCAAATATTCAAGACCATTACAAATTTTTTCGCGCATAGTAATCGAGTTTTCACCAAGACCAGCAGTAAATACAATAACATCAACGCCACCCATGGCAGCAACATAGGAACCCACATATTTACGAACTCTGTAAGCAAACATCTCAAGGGCCAGAGCCGCCCGTTCATTGCCTGCATTAGCGGCTTCTTCAATATCACGGAAATCACTGGATACACCAGAAATACCAAGTACACCGGATTTTTTATTCAGATAATTATCTATTTGCTCGGCAGTCATTTTTTCTTTTTTCATCAGGAAAGGAAGAATAGCAGGATCAATCCCACCGGAACGGGTTCCCATTACAAGACCGTCAAGTGGAGTAAAGCCCATACTGGTATCAATACATTTACCATTTTTAATAGCTGCAATGCTGGAACCATTTCCCAAATGGCAAGTGATTATACGCAAATCAGATAATTTTTTGCCCATAAGCTCAGCCACTTGTTGTGACACAAATTTGTGGGATGTTCCATGGAAGCCATACCGTCTAACACCATATTTTTCATAAGCTTCGTAGGGAATAGCGTAAAGGTATGCCGCTTTAGGCATTGTTTGATGGAAAGCAGTATCAAAAACAGCTACCTGCGGAACACCAGGCATAATTTTAGAGCAAGCATTTATCCCCATGATGTTAGGTGGATTATGTAGTGGCGCCATTTCAATACAATCTTCCAAAGCTTTCATAACATCAGGCGTAATTAATACGGAATCGGCAAATTTTTCTCCACCATGAACAACCCGGTGACCAACAGCTGCAATTTCTTTCATGCTGGCAATTACACCATGCTTAGCATCAGTTAACGCCTCAATAACAAGCTTAATACCAATGCTATGATCGCTGATATCAGCATTAATAATTACTTTTTCTTTACCTTCTGGTTGGTGAGTTAACACCGAGCCATCTAAACCAATACGCTCTACCAAACCCTTAGCCAAAACGGACTCATCATTCATATTAACTAGCTGGTACTTAATTGAAGAACTTCCACAGTTAACAACTAAAACTTTCACAGTAAAATCCTCCTTATTTTTGGGGTACATAGTAGTAATCATCTACTAACCAATTTTTTATGTTTTCGACACCTGACTAATTTTCCCTTCATCTAACAACATTATTTAATAAAAAATTTCACAAACTGCAAATATAGGGTAAAATAACATAGGGTGAAGTGTAATGAACGTAGTAGGTATGATTGTTGAGTATAATCCTTTCCATAATGGGCATTTATGGCATTTGAACGAAGCTAAGCGAATTTCCGGTGCACAATTCGCTATTGGTATTATGAGCGGTAATTTTTTACAACGCGGCGAACCGGCAATAGCGGATAAATGGTCACGAGCGGCAATGGCCGTTCAGGCCGGTGCTGATTTGATAATCGAACTGCCTACCGTCTTTTCTGTACGCAGCGCACAATACTTTGCAGCAGGAGGTATTCAGCTGCTCAGTCGTCTAGGAGTTGTTAGCCATGTCTGCTTTGGAACAGAAACGCCAGACTTATCTCTGCTGACTTCTGTCGCCAATGGTTTAAATAAACAAGGTGTTATCGATAGGATGCGCCAACAAATGAAAACAGGTCAAACCTATGCCGCCAGCCTGGCGGCAGCACTATCAACAGAATCAGGTGTCGCGGCGAGTCTGATACAAACCCCAAATAACCTTTTAGCCATTGAATACTTACGGGCAATCACAGCCTATGCTCCCCAGCTTAAACCTCTTCCCATACAACGCTTGGGTGCTAATTATCATGATAATCAGGTTACCGCTACTATTGCCAGTGCCACTGCAGTTAGAACAGCCCTTTTAGAAAACAGCGTGCTTTCTCCCAGCAGTATGGTCTGGAAATCACTGCCGCCAGCGTGTGCCAGCCAAATTAATAATTTAGTTTCGCTTGGCAGAGTTCCGGTAACATTGCAGGCCTTCAGCGACATGATTTTGGCTAAAATTAGGACTATGTCCCTTGATGATCTGGCTGCTTTACCAGAAGTTACCGAAGGATTACACAATAGAATAAGCGCTGCTGCCCTTAAGGCAACAACGGTTCAAGAATTACTATTTTATAGCAAAAGCAAGCGCTACACATTAACTCGCCTACAACGAATTATTATCTATGCACTTTTAGGGATAACCAAAGATAAGCTTACACAATTTGACCAATTAGGCCCACTCTATGCTCGCGTATTAGCATTTAACCGCAATGGGCGGAAACTACTAAAAGAAATCAGCAACCAAGCTACTGTACCTGTAATAACAAAAACAGCTCAATTCCTTACTAGTAAACAGCGGCAACATAGCAATTTACCGCCCTTACAAGCTATGTTAGCGTATGACGTTGTGACAACAGATATATATGTACTTGGATCACCTAATTGTCAGTGGCGATCAGGTGGGCAGGATTATCAGGCTTCACCGCACTATATTCCTGACTAGACAAAAATTTCTTGATTTCCGGAATGACTGCTTCAGCAGCCACTTCTCCAGCTAAAGCACACTCATCCATTGTATCAAAAGAACTGGGCGACAGGTTACCCACATCAGGCTGAATAAGAATATCACAATCAGGTTGGCGCTGCTTACATAATTCTCGTTCCATAATATCAATAGATTGAATGATTACATCAAACATGTTGCTGATACTGCATACTGTACCGGCATGCGCCAAGTCAACTGCAATCACAACATCTGCGCCCATATTCCTCACCGTATCAATAGGGGTTGGATTGATAACTGCACCATCAATGTAAAGCACATCATCAATAGCGAAGGGAATAAACACTCCCGGCACAGAAATACTAGCCCTTACCGCCTTGGCAACCTCCCCTTCGGTAAAAACAAATTCCTGTCCGCTATTTAGTTCGGTTGCAACAATTGCAAGCGGAGTTTTTAAGTCTGCAAACGTCTTTTGTTTTGTTAATAGCCGAATTGTCGCTAGCGCCCGTTCGCCGGCAACAATCCCCATCTGAGGGATTACAAAATCTAACCAGTGACGTTTTTTTAAATTTTTGGCTAATTTCAAGATAGTTTCCGGATCAAGCCCTGCGGCATATAGCGCGCCAATCAAGCTGCCAATACTACAACCAGCAATATAATCTATCGGTATTTGATGGTTTCTGAGCACCTTTAACACCCCAATATGTGCAATCCCCCGTAAGCCGCCAGATCCTAAAGCCAAACCTATTTTGGGTGGCACAATTTATCCTCCTCCAATACAACTAAGTGTATTTGCTACTTCATTTTAGTTATATTACCTCTGGCCTTTCAATATATATATTATCAAACCGCACGGCTTGGAGGAGGAGATTAATATATGCGGACTTGGGGCAGTGGCAGGCGTTATCGTTCACGACTACTAGTATATTTTATGGCCTTTTGTACTGTATTTATTACCATTACTATGGTTACGTATCCTAAAGAAACCTTTGAATCGGCCATCATGGGCTTGAACCTATGGTGGAACGTAGTCTTTCCCGCTCTGCTGCCTTTTTTTATTTTGTCCGAGATACTTATGGGAATTGGTGTTGTTCATTTCATCGGTGTTTTACTGGAACCGTTAATGAGGCCTATTTTCAACGTACCTGGCGTTGGCGCTTTCGCCATGTCCATGGGACTTGCATCAGGCTACCCCATGGATGCTGTAATAACCTGCCGCTTTCGAAAAAACCAACTTTGCACGGCTGTTGAGGCTGAACGCCTGCTTTCTTTCACTAACACTGCTGATCCATTATTCATGTTTGGGGCCGTAGCAGTAGGTATGTTTGGTATGCCGGAATTAGGAGCAACCATTGCCTTGGCCCACTACATATCAAGTTTTCTCGTTGGAGTTGCTTTCCGATTTCATGGCCGGAGCAGGGATAGCTATTCCCTCGATAATCCAGTAGTAAGCGGTAATATCATTATTCGTGCCTTTCGGGCCTTATATAATGCCCGTCAAGATGATAAGCGCTCACCAGGACAATTGCTTGGTGATGCTGTAAAATTATCTATGAATACCATTATATTGATTGGTGGCTTTATCATTGTCTTCTCCGTATTTATTCGCATCATGACGATAGTTGGCATTACCGATACCTTGACTGACATATTTGCGTCAGCACTAAGCTTGATCAACTATAGTACCAACCTGGCTCCGGCATTAGTAAGCGGCTTCCTGGAAATTGATTTAGGAACACTTGCAGCCAGTCAAGTAGCAGCTCCCCTAATTGAAAAAGTTGCCGTTGCCAGTGCCATCATCGCTTGGAGCGGTCTTTGCGTGCACGGCCAAGTAGCCAGTATTGTTATCGAATCAGGCATTCGCATGACGCCTTACATAGCAGGTAGACTACTACACGCCATACTTGCGGCTATCCTCACCGTACTACTGCTCGGATCAGGACAACGCATTACCACACTAATGGTTATTCCAGCCTCCATGACTCTGAGCCAAAGTAATAGTATCAGTTTCTGGTTAACTAGAATTGAGCAGACTACGTATCAAATTGGAATATTGCTTAGCATCCTGATTGTAATGTCCTTTGCAGTTCATCTGCTAAGAGGAATCTATCGCTATGCGAATAGAAAAGGAGCCTAGCTCCTTTTCTATTTTGCTAAGTTATTTTTATTTTGCTGCAAATCATGATGTCCTTGCCTAACCACTTCTAGTGTTTGTTCCAGGTTATTCAAAACATGCTTAAATACTTCATCTGCATAATTGACAGCATCAGTTTGTAAGTTTTTAGCAGTTAAACTAGCTTGCGTCATAAGATCATTTGCTTGCTCCTGGGCCTGTTTATTAATAAGATTTTCATCAGTAAGCTTAATAACATAGGTTTTAGCTTGTTCTACGATATTTTGTGCTTCTTTTTGTGCTTCTTCAAGAATACGCTGGCGATCAGCGATAATCCGTTTTGCTTCCTCAAGCTCTTTAGGGAGCAGTTCCCGAAATTCATCTAAAAACTTAGCCAAATCATCTTCTTCAATAACCCGCTTATTCGTAAAGGGTAGACGGGTCGCCTCAACCAGTATAGTTTCCATCTCGTCTAACAGCTTGTCAATACTCATAATCTTCTCCCTTCCCCTTCAAACAATTCTAGCTTTTTTCTCGAATTCTCTTTGTAATTTTTTCTTCTAGACAGCCAGGTACCAAACCAGTAATTGGTCCACCAAATTTAGCCAATTCTTTGATACTACTTGAACTAACAAATGAATATTCATTACTTGTCATCATAAAAATTGTTTCTATTTCCGGAACTATTTTTTTTATGAGCAAAGCGCGTTGAAATTCATATTCAAAGTCACTTAAAGCTCTTAAACCCCGAACAATAAAATTGCTATTTTGTTGCTGCACATAATCATATAAAAGACCGGAAAAACTATCAACCTTGATATTAGCAATATCCTTAGTTGCCAGATTTAACATTTCCACCCGTTCTTCCATGGTAAACAGTGGTTTTTTGTTAGGATTATGAAAAACAGCTACAATGACTAAATCAAACATTTTACTAGCCCGCGAGAATATATCCACATGCCCGTTTGTAACCGGATCAAAACTTCCAGGGCAAACCCCTATCCGCATATCAGCTTCCTCCTGAAGTAGTTTCGTAATATCGAGTAAAAAAAGCCACTAATGTTTCCCCATAACGTTCGTTACGAACTAGCTTTAGGTGTTGCCAATCCGCAGTTAGTAGCTCATGTTTGGAGTATTCAACAACAATTATTCCGCCGTTTCCAACAACATCAGTGCTATCAAGTTTTTGCAGCACAGCATTTACCAGTCCCTGATTATACGGAGGGTCTACAAATATAAGTGTGAATGACCGCCCTGATTGGGTTAATTTATCCAATGTTTTAAGAGAGTCACCACGATGAACTTCAGACAGCTTACTTAAATTAGCATAATTAATGTTTTCTCTTGTCGTCGCAAGACTTACCATACTATGGTCTACAAACAACGCATGGGCCGCCCCGCGACTTAAGGCCTCCAATCCTAAATTACCTGTGCCAGCAAATAAATCCAGTACTTTTGCACCGATAATTGCATTTCGATCAACTTGCACTTCTAAGTTTGCAAGAATATTAAATATAGATTCCTTAACCCGGTCAGCCGTAGGACGCACATCAAGTCCTTTAGGTGCTTTAAGCTTGATTCCTTTGGCAACGCCTGTAATAATCCGCATATATACCTCGAATTGTAATTTAAATTCACTTAACATTAGTATTTTAGCACATTTAAACAACCACAGCACTTTTTGTGAAAAATAATATTTGTCTACTATTATACCCGTCTCAATAATAGACAAACAAAAAATAACCGGATAACCGGCTATTTTTTAGGCAAAAGTGGAAGGTAAATTATCTAACAATACGGAAAGCTCCTAAAAATCGCGTCTGGTAATAGTCCTTAGACATCGCAGTCAAAGTTACTTCACTGGCACCAGAACTAGCATGGATAAATTGCCCATTTCCCACATATATGCCAACATGTGAAGGACCGGGAGTATAGGTACTATAGAAAACTAAGTCACCAGGCTGAATATCAGTTAACGATACCCTTTGCCCGTAGTTATATTGTTCATCTGCAACCCTTGGCAAAGAAATACCGTAATGACTATATACATAGTAAACAAAGCCAGAGCAATCAAAGCCACCGGGAGCTGCCCCTCCCCAAGTATAAGGCACGCCTAGAAATCCTTGGGCAAAATTAGCAAGTTGCCGTCCAAGTTTTCCGTTATAATTACCACGACTTGATTCAGCAGTACCTGTAAAGCTACGAAGCGCCTGCCATGTTTCAAAACCAACAATGCCATCAACTTTAATTCCAATCATCTGTTGGAACTCAACAACAGCTCCCTTAGTATCTGAGCCAAATTTGCCATCCACATCTGACTGATAAAAATCTCTTTTTTTTAGTTCTCTCTGTAAGGTGTAAACAGCATCATTAGCGTCTCCTAGCCTTAATACCGGCATATCCTGGCCTGACGCAAAGGCTGAATTGCTAGGAGTTAATAGTAATGTAATTACACAAACAACCATAAAAAGAGTGATTTTGACTAACTTCAAAAACATACCTCCATTTGCTTTGATCTATCTTTTCTCGATTTCGACATTTTCAACAATATTCCTGTGGGACTTAAGACTCATAATCCACCATTCAAAAACCATATAATTTACATTTTCCCACTGTTGACAACCGTATTATGAGTGTGTATACTTAATAAATGTGAGCCGGGGCGTAGCGCAGTTTGGTAGCGCGCTTGGTTCGGGACATTTAATTCATTCGGGATGTAGCGCAGTTTGGTAGCGCACCTGCTTCGGGAGTAGGGGGCCGCAGGTTCGAATCCTGTCATCCCGACCATTTTATTTCCTAAATCAATTACGGAGGGATTCCCGAGTGGCTAAAGGGAGCAGACTGTAAATCTGCCGTCTTCGACTTCGGTGGTTCGAATCCACCTCCCTCCACCACTATATTATTATATGGGAACATAATCCAGTTGGTACAACAATAGCAGTAAAAGCAGAGCGAATCGCTCTGCTTTTTGTTTATACTCTTATTCTTGACACACACCACATCTTTTACACCCTGCACTACATGGCGGGGTGTATTTTTCTTCTTGCGCATGATGATATTCAGCCAATAGATATGCTGTATCGAAACCCATGTTCAAGTTATCCCAGGGCAAGACCTCAGCCTCACCTCTTGGACGATATAAGTAGAACTCTTCATTAACCTTATGAGCTTTAAGAGCCTGTTTCCACCCCTTACCACCACCATTAGCTGCAGCAGTAAGCAATACTTGCCCTAACCTGCGATCGCCTCGCGCTAAGACACTTTGAATATACGCTTCTTTAGGTTGCTCAATTAATACCTCTATGCCTTTCCTTTTTTTCAAAATGGTTTGAATGTATTTCAATCTGGAAGACACCTCCTCCATAGAGGCCATCGGTAGCCACTGAAATGGCGTAAACGGCTTAGGAATAAATGGGTTAATGCTTACTGTTACCATTGCTTTATTTCCTAATGATTCCATATGATTCTTGACTCTGTGAACCATTTCAATAATAGCCTCAACATCCTGATCACTTTCTCCCGGTAAGCCAATCATGATATATAGCCGAACATGGGGAATTCCGGCTGTTGTCGCAGCAGCTATGGCTTGGTATAAATGCTCATCAGTAATCCCTTTATTGATTACCCGCCGCATTCGCTCACTGCCGGCTTCTGGTGCCAGCGTAACGGTTTTATGGCCACTGGCAGCCAAAGCTTCTACCAAACCAGGCGTTAGCGAGTCAGCTCGAAGTGATGCAACCGACATTGTAAGCCCCTGATTTAGAATCAGCTGGCATAGTTTATCAATTTCAGGATAATCAGAAATAGCTGCACCCATGAGACCGACTTTTGTCTGGAACATCTTAGCTTTCTCAACACCTTCAGCAATCTGTGCCAAAGACCGAACCCTAGGATTACGGAAACAATAACCAGCCATACAGAAGCGGCAATGCCTGCCACAGCCTCTGGCAACCTCAATTAGGTACATATCCTTAAATTCAGTTTCAGAGGTAACAATCACTGTTTGCGCGGGATATTTCCCTAAATCCTTAATATACCGGCGTCTCACCTTGGCTGGCACTGCCGAATGTCGTTCATAGCGTTCAATAATGCCGTCATCAGCGTATACAGGCTGATAAAAGCGGGGAATATAGACGCCTTCAATTTGCGCCAACCGCAACAATAGTTCATTTCTTGGCAACCCTTGCTGCAAACTGTCATAATAGCTATCCAAGAAGTCCTGAATTACTTCTTCTCCTTCACCAATTATACAAGCATCAACAAAATCCGCCAATGGTTCGGGATTAAAGGTAGCACACGGACCGCCGATAATTACCAAAGGATCACTATCTCCCCGGTCAGCTGCCAATACCG
>Ga0316604_10001522_pt1 | contig 20073 bp, 22 predicted proteins | sample OWC_soil_day20_C_FD_207650 | JGI IMG/M metagenome (GOLD analysis project Ga0316604, IMG submission 207650) | Wetland soil microbial communities from Old Woman Creek delta, Ohio, United States - OWC_soil_day20_CT | ecosystem: Environmental > Terrestrial > Soil > Wetlands | place: USA: Ohio...
GAGAAGCAGTTCCATTTGAGGCTCACCGCTTTAAGAAAGGCAATTCATGATGATGATGCAGTTAGAATTATAAAGACGATCGTACCAACGTATTCGGCTGGAAGTTCTTTAAAAAAACCGGATAGTAATCAACACGATGAGACCACGATTGAAACTAGTAAGTATACTGGGGGCTACCAGACAGCAACTGGATTACTGCATTAATTTGTTTTGGGCTGGTTGGCAAAGGCTACGGAGAGGTATGTGCAAAGGGGAGAAATCGAGTGCAGGTAAATACAATAGATATTTGTAGCAATTTATCGCCTGAATTACGTTTATTATTACTATGTTCCAATATTAAAAATAGAGATAAAAATTTGGATGCTATAAATAAGCTAACTTCCTTCAAATTTGATTGGTCTCTTTTTACACATTTAGCTATACACCATAGAGTATATCCACAAGCATATAACTACCTTAGCAAAATAGCATATCCGGTAGTACCTAAGAATGTAATCTCTGCTTTGGCCAAATTAGACCAGGATAATAAAAGCAATACTCTACGGGTGGTAACAGAATCTATAAGAATACTGCGAGCAATGGACCAGTGTGGGATTCGTGTGATTGTCCTTAAAGGTTTTCCACTTGCGCAACAGCTTTATGGAGACATAACGCTTAGAACCTCTAGAGATTTAGATCTTCTTATATCTCCGGAAGACATTGGTGAGACAAGAAAAATTATTGAAATGCGTGGCTATATCTGGAGTCAGTCGGTAGCAAAAATAACATCAGTCGACCTTGAAAAATGGATGAAATTAGAAAAAAATTTTGAGTATTGGCACCCGAAACTTGGCGTATCTGTAGAAGTTCACTGGCGGTTGGATTGCAGGGGCATGGATCTGCCAATGAATATAATTGAAAACAATTTGACTTCAATGAAAATGTTTGGACAGTCAATAAATATGCTTGGCAAAGAAGAATTGCTATTATACCTAGTAATTCATGGTGCTATTCACGCATGGTTTCGCGTAAAATGGTTGCTGGATATCGACGTTTTGATCAAAAAAGGGGAATTTTCCTGGGCAAAGGTATATCAACTTGCTGATAATTTTGGTGTTAAAAGTATTCTTAACCAAACACTTTTTTTGGTGCGAGAGCTTTTTGAAACATCTTTGCCAAAGGCTGTTACCAATAAGGTGGATGCGGATATTCAGGCTCAAGTTTTAGCAATTATGGGATTGCGATTTATTACAGATAGTCATTTCAATACGACTAAGTCTATAAAAGAAAAGATAATTTTTTTGTGTCGACAAAAAAATTATGAATTTAGATTAAATGATGGATGGCGAAGACAATTATCTTGTATTGGTAGATATTTTTCACCGACGAATGAGGATTTAGAACTAATTTCATTATCTGGACACTTATATTTCTTCTATTATATTATATCGCCATTTACTTGGTTTTATAGAAGGACTCGTAACGTTATGAGAAATGTATTACGAGGTTTGTGATGGTAGCACAAAACATTAATAATAGTAACATGCATAGTTATAATTATTTTGCCTTTGGCCTAAATATTAAATCCCAACTTGTACTGCCAGAGTTGGCAAGGGGAGTAGGGGAGACTTCCGATGTTAGAATCAAATATGGCGATATACCTAAACGGGTTGAATCTATTATAGAAGAAACTGATTACTACCAGGCTGGAAACAATGAATTTATATTTCGGGTAGAAGGAGTTGCTACATTTTACGTTGCTAATGGGGAACAAATCATAGTTAAGATTTGTAACTCAGCTAATTCCAGCATGGTGAGATTATTCCTTTTAGGTACGGTTATGGGGATTTTGCTTATGCAACGCGATACTTTACCTATTCATGGCAGCGCAGTAGATATTAATGGATGCGGTGTTCTATTCACAGGTATTTCTGGTGCCGGAAAGTCAACAATTGCAGCGGCACTATGCAAACAGGGATATTTATTGTTAGCAGATGATGTTTCCGTACTTACTTGTGCAAAGGGAAGTTATCAGGTGCAGCCCGCATATCCCCAGCAGAAACTTTGGCCGGATTCTGCAGCTATGCTTGGTATTGATGTTGCCGCTGCTAGTCAAGTTGTTCAAGGCGAAAGTAAACGTGCTGTGTCGGTATATGAGCGCTTCGGCAAGCAACACGTACCCATTAAGGTTATTTACGAAATTGTGGTGCAGCCATGTAATGACGATATCTCTATACTTCCGCTAAAAGGGGCCGCTAAACTTGCCACAATTATGGGTAATACTTATCGAGCCAAGTATATAAATTGTTTAGGTAAGAAGTTTTCCCATTTCAAGCAGTGTGCCAATTTAGTTAAGCAAGTGCAGGTTTTTCGATTGATAAGGCCAGCAAACGAAATATTACTGGATAGGCAGACGGAATTTTTTTTGAAGCACTATACGGACGTCCTATCCAAATGGTCTTAGAGCAACTGAATACCAAAATCGGATGGGAGGCTATATGATAAGGCAGGCAATTAGCAAAAGCCTATCAATTTCCAGATTTAAAGAAGAGAATGCGGAGTTTTCGTCGAAGCGGCTTGTCCGGTTTGTATTGGAGATTTGTGAATCATAAACCAGAAAGTAGTCAAGCTGGTGAAACTAGTAGTCAAAATAGTGAGTATACAGGAGGGATCAGGCAGCAACCGGATTGTTACATTGAATTGGCAGAGCTAATTTTGGATGGTAACCTATATCAAAATTTGATTTTTTCGTAGGGATGGGAGAGATAATGGGAATTGGCTATAGTGAAAATCCACTATCTAATAAGATGAAGAAAATTTACCTATCATCGCCTCACATGAGTGAAGAAGGATATGAACAGTTTTATATTAAAGATGCTTTTGAAACGAATTGGATTGCACCACTTGGAGTTAATGTTAATGAATTTGAAAAGGAACTTTCAGCAAAAATCGGGACAAAGTGCGCCGCCGCAGTATCTTCCGGCACCGCGGCTATTCATCTTGCGCTCAAGGCTGTTGGTGTGGGAGAGGGTATAAAACCTGGAATAAATTCTGATAAATCTAGCTATGAGAAAGATATAGTTTTTTGCCCTTCGTTAACTTTTGCAGCTACGGCTAATCCGATAGTATATCAAAATGCAACCCCAGTTTTTATTGATTCAGACATAGAATCTTGGAACGTGTCACCTCAAGCTCTCGAAATGGCATTTCAAAAATATAACATGCGAGTTAAGGCAGTTTTAGTTGTACACCTTTATGGCTTATCTGCAGATCTTGATAAAATTTTAAAGGTATGTGATAAGTATAATGTTCCATTAATAGAGGATGCCGCTGAGTCGTTAGGTACGTTATATAAAGGAAAGTATACCGGGACCTTTGGTAAATACGGGATATTTAGTTTTAATGGCAATAAAATCATCACATCGTCCGGTGGCGGAATGCTTGTGGCAAACGACTCGGATACTGCAGCGGAAAGAATAGCTAAAGTAAAGTTTTGGGCTACTCAAAGTAGGGATGAAGCTAGGTGGTATCAACATAGTGATCTCGGTTACAACTATCGAATGTCAAATATTGTAGCAGGTATCGGTAGAGGACAACTTAAAGTTTTAGAAAGTAGGATTCAGAAAAAGAAAGAGATATTTGAGTTCTATAAAAGAGAGCTAGCAGTCCTAGATGGTGTTAGTATGATGCCGATCAATGAATGGAATGAGCCGAACTATTGGCTTTCTTGTATTAGGTTGAGTGAAACAGTAAAATCGATTAAACCCATCGACGTTATACTTGCATTAGAGGAAGAAAACATAGAAGCTCGGCCAATTTGGAAACCAATGCACCTTCAACCTTACTATCGTGACTGTGATTTTATTACTCAATGTGATGATAAAAGTATCAGTAAGCAGATTTTTGAAAGTGGTTTATGCCTTCCTAGCGATACTAAAATGACAGAGAGTGATTTAGCTAGGGTAGTTAAGATAATTAAAAACTTATGGAGATAGAAATGCAGATAGAGGCTGGAACTGGACTGAACGTAAAGCTTCCTCAAAAGTTAGGGGTGTATAGGCAATATTTTAAAAGACCAATGGACTTTACATTGTCAGTCTGTGCAATAATTGCTCTTTCGCCTGTACTGTTTATTATAGCTTTACTAGTTAGAATTAAATTAGGTAGCCCAGTCCTTTTTAAACAGAAAAGACCCGGATTGAATGAGAAGATATTTTTGATGTATAAATTTCGAACAATGACATATGAAAGAGACAAAAACGGAAATCTACTGCCTGATGAGATACGGTTAACGAAGTTCGGTAAGTTGCTACGATCGACATCTTTAGACGAGTTACCGGAGCTAATTAATATTGTAAAAGGTGATATGAGCATTGTCGGACCAAGGCCACTATTGGTTCACTATCTGCCATTGTACAACGAACACCAAAGGCATAGACATGATGTGAGGCCTGGTCTTACCGGATATGCACAGATTAATGGGAGAAATACTATTAGCTGGGAAGAAAAGTTTGACTTAGATGTTAGATATACGGAAAATATCACAATACGTGGTGACTGGAAGATAATCTTCAAAACGGTGGCCCAAGTAATTAAAAGAAAAGGTATAAGTTCTGAAAGAGTTGCTACTATGGAGATATTTAGGGGGACTAAAGAAGTTTGAGATCTTTCGGTTATTAAGAGCAATCTACATAGTTTAGATATACTTTAGTTAATTTATTCACAATAAAAGCTAACGTGGAAGTTTGTTAAGGGGCAATAATTATATGAAAAAACTTCTTATCGTTGGTGCGGGTGGTCATGGTAGAGTGATCGCAGACATCGCACTAAAAATGAATAAATGGCAGCAAATAGCATTTCTTGACGATGATACGACAGTAAAATCTTCAATGGGATACGATGTTATTGGTACATCAAGCAAAGCTTTAAACCTCATAGAAGAGTATAGCATCTTCGTAGCCATAGGAAGTAATGAAATAAGAGAAATGATATATAAGCAGATCAAAACAGCAGGAGCTACTGTGCCAAAGTTGATACATCCCAGCACTAATATCGGTGTGCAGGTTGAAATTGGCGAAGGTACAGTTATGATGGCTGGCGCGATTGTTAACTGTGGTAGTAAAATCGGCGAGGGATGTATAGTGAATACAGGTGCTACTATTGATCATGACGCCACTATTGGAGACTATGTTCACATATCACCAGGCGTACATATTTCTGGTACAGTCAAAATTGGTAAGGGTACATGGCTTGGTGTTGGCTCGGTAGTTAGTAACAACATTAGAATAGCCGGGGGAACAGTCGTGGGTGCTGGAGCAGTGGTTGTGAGGGATATAATAGAGGCGGGGACTTATATTGGAGTTCCTGCGGAGAGGATACTATGAGAACAGATTTGTTTCAAATTGTGATGTTGATTAAGAAAAAAAATATAAGGTGGGGAGACCATATTGAAGGTTCTATTTGTAGCTACAGTAATGATACATTTTAAATCATTTCACCTTCCGTACATGAGATGGTTTCAAAAGCAAGGTTGGAAAGTTCACGTAGCAGCTAACAAGGATATAGAACTTCCATATTGTGATAAGAAATATGTAATTCCGATAGAGCGGTCTCCTTACAAATTAAATAACATAGTGGCGTATACGCAGCTTAAGGAAATATTACATCAAAACAAATACGACATGATCCATTGTCACACGCCTATGGGAGGGGTATTGGCAAGATTGGCAGCTCGTGATACCAAGAAGAGTGGAACAAAAGTCTTTTATACAGCCCACGGTTTCCATTTTTTCAAAGGTGCACCGATGATGTATTGGCTAATATATTATCCGATTGAAAGGTTTCTTGCACGGTATACAGATGTGCTTATCACAATAAATAAGGAGGATTACGCAAGGGCGCAGCAGTTTAGAGCAAAGAAAATTGTCTATGTGCCGGGCGTGGGTGTTGATACACAGAGGTTTAACAGTATAAATATTGATAGGTCTGTAAAAAGAGCGATGTTGGGTATAACTGAAGGAAAGCTTGTTTTGCTTTCTGTTGGGGAGTTATCTAATAATAAGAATCATGAGGTTGTTATTAAGGGTATAGCTAAGTTAAGGGAACATAATATCATTTATGTTATTTGTGGTTGTGGCCAACTGGATGGATATTTGAAAAACTTAGCAAGAAAATATAGGGTTGATGTAAGGCTCTTGGGCTTTAGAGAAGACATATCTGAGATATGTGCCGCCTCTGACATATTTGTTTTTCCGTCACTTCGAGAAGGCTTGCCAGTTGCTCTGATAGAAGCAATGGCAACAGGTCTACCAGTGGTATGCTCCAATATCAGAGGTAATACAGATTTAATTGAGAATGGCAAAGGTGGCTATTTGGTGGAACCGGAGGATGTTGAGGGGTTTGCTAAAGCTATAGAAAAAACAGTCGAAAACAGATCTTTAATGGGGCATTTCAATACTGAAATAATCAAGCATTTTGATTTAATGAGTGTGAAAGAGGAAATGAAAAAGATATATGGTAATGGAATGATAAAAAAATATTAGTGTGTCTGAGTGTCTGAATAGGAACTCTGTCAAATGAACGCCGTATGCTACTTGTTGGTAAATCGCCGTAAGCCGCCTTAAGTTCGTGAGCGAAAGATTCGCTAGGTTTTAGGGTTTAAATCTGATTAACCATGCTTATGTAACAAGTTAATGGAATTTGATAAACAATGAAAAAACTCTTAACAAGATGAAGGAAAATCGTGCCTTAAATGGCCGCCTAGGCTAGCCACCGTATTTTATCTTGCCCTAAAATAATTTCAGTAGAATTTTGCTGTGAGGTTATGAAATGGAGAATGCATGTATAGTATTTTTACGTTCTAATCCCGTAGACCCAGATTCAAGAGTTGAAAAAGAAGTTAATAGTCTTATTAAAGCTGGGTATAAAGTTAAAGTTGTGGCATGGGATAGAAGTTCACGATATAGAATTAAAGAATTTAATTTGAACTTGGAAAATGGCGTGGTGAAAATTTATAGATTTGGGATACCCGCAACCTTTGGTGAAGGAAGAAAAAACTTAATAGCCTTTATATTATTCCAAGTACGCTTGTTTTTGTGGCTTTTTAAGAATAGAAAGCAATATCAAATATTACATGCGTGTGATTTTGACACAGCTTATACAGCTTTTTATTGTGCAAAATTATTTAAGAAAAAGCTGATATTTGATATATTCGACTATCTTTTCACTCATACTAATGGTAGATTTAGTGCATTCAAAAAATTTATTGTATGCGAACAACATAAAATAATTAATTATGCGGATGGAACAATTATTTGTACAGAGAAACGAAAAGAGCAGATACATGGTAGTAAACCAAAGTTATTGACGGTTATACACAACAGCACTCCGCAAGTTGGCGAGATAATTTCAAAAATAGAGCTGAATGACGATAAGACAAAAATAGTTTATGTTGGAATATTACAAGATGGTAGATTTTTAAAAGAGCTTGCAGACGTGATTAAAGAACTCCCTAATTGTGAGTTACACATAGGTGGTTTTGGTAAGTATGAAAGTTATTTTAAAGATATGTCTTTTAATTATGATAATATTATTTATTACGGTAAATTACCTTACAGTAAAACCTTGCAGTTAGAAAAAAGCTGCGATATAATGACTGCGATTTATGACCCAGCAGTCGGAAATCACTATTATTCAGCACCAAATAAATTCTATGAAGCTCTTATGCTTGGAAAGCCATTAATTATGGTGAAAAATACAGGGCAGGATGAAGTCGTTTCTCAGAATGATATCGGTGAGGTAATTGATTTTAATGTTGAAAGCCTCAAAGTTGGGATAGATCGTTTGATAAAACGAAAAGCTGAATGGTCAAAGATTTCAATAAAAATGAAGCGGATATATGAGCAAGATTATAGTTGGGATAAGATGGAGAAAAGATTGGTTAGACTATATAGAAATATATAGGTTTACCATCATAGAAAGTTTGAAAATATGAACTGGTAAACTGCTGTTAAATGATAGAATTGCGAAACTCTAAAGAAAGATTGTAGGAAATGCAATGAATATAATTAATCAAACTATTAATACACATAAAGGAAGAAAAAATTCGAACTCCATAAAAATTCCAGAGTTTGTTTTAGCTATATTGCCGATATTTTCTCCTTATATCTTATTAGGGCCTATTTCAGTAAATATGATCCTTTTATGCATAGCTACGGTATTAGTACTAGTTCTAAATAGTAGGTTTTCAATAAATCGGCATATCTCGTATTTATGGTTATTACATTTTTTTTTATCGATTTTGGCGTTTTTTAGTACGGACTATAATATTGCCTTATTCAATTCTATGCTATCGATTAGCTATAGTATTATCTGCTTTAGTGTTCTATGGTCTAGATGTAATATAAAAGTTTTCGAGAAATATGCAAATTATATCGGAATTGGCTGCTGTCTATTCTTATTTTACCAAGCAGTACAATTGGCTTTGGGAGGGGAGCCACCGAGCGGACAGTTATTTAACTTACCGTTATTACATTATGCTGGTTGGGTTTCCGAAACTTGGGGGTTTAGGTTGAATTCCGTCTTTCAAGAACCATCATATTTTGCTATATTCTGTTTACCTTTATTGGCTGTTAATATGCAACTAAAGAATTACATACTATCTACAATTTATATCCTTGCATTGACTTTGAGCTCATCAAGCTTAGGTATACTAGGGGCTCTTATAATAGTTGTATATTATTTTCTAGCAGAAAAAAGAGAACTTAAACAGTCTGTGTTAATTATCTTATGTATCTTGGTTGTACATATTTTATTTTTTTACGTTAGTGACTATTATAATACTGCATTTGAAAGAAGTTTGGATAAAGTTCTTTCAATATTTGATGGAAATGATTCAGTCAATATTAGAATTTTAGGTCAAATCTACCTTTTTGAAAGTCTCCCTGAATTCAATCAGATTTTTGGTGTGGGAGTAAGCCAAATGAAAAATTATTTTGCATCTATTGGAGTTAACGTTTTCAATTACAGTAACTCGTTCATTGCAACACTGATTAATACCGGCATTGTAGGATTAATGTTTTATATAGTATTTCATATGGTCACAACCTATTATTGCTATAAGCGGGGAAGGTTAATTTTCGATTTGATTTTCGTAATGATTTGTGCAATTGACCAATTTATTTATAATTTCTTTTTCTTTTATTTGCTAACATTCATTTATTTAAGTAATGAGGAGAGTTCGGATGAAAATTTTATTTGTAACACTTAGAGCACTAGAGATAAATTCATCAGTGACAATAAGCAATATGGGATTATTAAAAGGTCTGATTGATTGCGGATGCGAAGTTGATTTAATTATGCCAACTGTAAATAAACGCTTAAAACAGTGTGATGCTATAGATCAAAATATGGATAGCGTTAATACGATAAGAATTGAAGGAAATACCATCTATGAAAACCTAGTAATTCGACAAGAAAGTCCAGTAAAAAGATGGATTATTAATATGATAAGAGTTGTGTTTTATTGGTTTAGTTTACATGACAATACAATTAGTTTAATTAGCAAAGCCGATATTACGCCATTAAAAGGTAAAGAGTATGATTTAGTTATATCAACATCTGATCCCAAAACTTCCCATATATATGTAAATAAATTGATAAAACAGGGTTTAAAATACAATGTGTGGATTCAACATTGGGGTGATCCACTTAGTCTGGATGTTACTAACAAAACGATTTATCCGCGGGTATTTATCAAAAATAAAGAGCGTCAGATTATCTCATGTGCCAATAAAATAGTCTATGTGTCACCGTTAACTAAAAAAATGCAGTGTAAGATGTTTCCCGAATATGCAGAAAGAATGCTATTTATACCTTTGCCCTATTACAAAGAAAAGATATATGATACCAACTCAAATATAAAAATTACCTTGGGCTATTTTGGCGATTATAATACTAAAACAAGAAATATAATCCCTTTATATGATTTTTGTGTTATGAATAATCAATACAACTTAATTATAGCTGGCAGCAGTAACATTGAATTAGCGGAAACAGATAATGTAAAAGTCTTACCACGGATCAGCCAAGAAAAGGTTGATGAGCTAGAAGCGAAATGCGATATTCTTGTTTGTATATGTAATAAATTTGGAACGCAAATACCGGGGAAAATATACTACTACTCTGCAACTAATAAACCTATATTAGTACTCTTAGACGGGGATTTTAGGGATGAGATTGAAGCTTATCTTGCTTCGTATTCCAGATTCAATATTTGTGATAATTGTCTGGATAGTATTAATAGTAAAATTGCGGAGATGATTGTGGCAAATGCGACGTATGCTTCGTGCAAAGAGTTTTCACCGAAAGAAATTGCCAAGACGCTACTAGATTCTATTTAACTTTGGCTATGGCAGGAGGTAGGAATGAATCCTCTTATAACTGTTATTATACCAATTTATAATGCCGAAAAGTACTTAATAAATTGTATTGAAAGCGTTATGAATCAAACATATAAAAATACTCAAATACTGTTAGTAAATGATGGATCAACTGATCATAGTGGTCAAATTTGCGATGAATACCAAAAAATGGACAGCCGAATTAAGGTATTCCACAAGGAGAACGGAGGGGTATCAAGTGCAAGAAATTTTGCTATTAGTAAGGCCGACGGTGAGTATATGTGTTTTGTAGATGCTGACGACGAAATAGAAGCGCATATGCTCGAAGAATTGTATAAATGTATTATAAACAATGCTGCCGATTTATCAATCTGTGGGCATAAGAGCGTTTGCATCGAGAAAAATGATAAAATAGCTGTTTGCTATCATATTTGTACGAGTTTCCAAGGATCAATTCAACAGTTTCTTACAGTCATAGATAATTTTTTGGCAAGTGAATCTATTCAAGGACCGTGTGGGAAGTTGTTCAGAACAGAAATTATAAAAAACAAGAATATTTTGTTTCCACAGGAACTGAGCTTTGGGGAAGATACGGTATTCGTTTATCGCTACTTAACTCATTGTATTCGTATTGGTTCAATTGATAGATGTCTTTATTTCTACATGAAACGAAGCATTGATACTCTTTCTACTACATTTAGAACGGATAGGATGAAAATTTATTTATACTTAATTAGGTTACTGGAGAATTTGCTTCACGAGTACCATATAGATAAAAAACATATGATTGAAAAAATAATATGTGGTGCAGCAATTTCATGTATAGGGGAATTATATAATAATAGAGTTGAACTTATATCAATAAAAAGAAGAACAATAATAAAAGACGTTTTGTTAGATGAAAGAGTGTTAGCAAGCTTCAGAAAGCAGCTATCTAACAACATACAAAATTGGATAGTGAGTATATTTACCAATCTCAGATGGTTTGGAGTAATTGACGGATATTTCTATATTAAGGAATATACTAGAAATAATCTTACTGCAGCTTTCGCTTTGATTCGTAAATGCATAAGTTCGACTGAATAAGAGAGAAATAGTATTGTAATTTAAGAGGTATAAAAAGTGAAAAAAGTACTTATTTATGCATATGCTAATTTTAATTTAGGTGATGATTTATTTATTAAAATATTATGTGATAGATATCCTAAGGTTTTATTTATATTGTTTGCTCCAAAAGAATACAAAATTTCTTTTAAAGATACAAATAATCTCAAAATAATCCCCAATAACTCAATTATAATTAGAGGAATAAATTTTATTTTCCGATACTTAACTATGAATGACGTTTGTAAAATACTAGTAGCTAAATTCTGTGATGCAGTTGTGACGATTGGTGGATCTATTTTTATGCAATCAGAAAATTGGTTAAAAGAAAGAAATCATATAAAAAGATTGGAAATTAAAGATAAACCAAGATTTATTTTAGGAGCTAATTTTGGACCTTTTAGTGATCCAGAATATGTTACTTTTTATAAGCAGATATTTAGAGAATCTACAGATATCTGTTTTAGAGATAAATATTCGTTTGAATTATTTAAAGACTTAAGCAATGTTAGGTTGGCGGATGATATTGTATTTCAATTAAATACACAAAATAGCGAAAAAAATATTAAAAATATACTAATTTCAGTTATAAAACCATCTTTTAGAAAACAGTTAATCAACTTTGATTATTTATATTATAAAAAAATAAGAGATATTGCGATTTCTTTTATTAAAAAAGGATATAATATTACTTTTATTTCTTTTTGTGAAAGTGAAGGCGATAAAGAAGCAATTGAGAGTATCCTTAAAACAATTCCCTATGATTATTTAAATAGTGTATCAAAACATTTATATAAATTTAATATGGCAGCAACATTAAATCTAATTGCAACCTCCGAATTTGTTATTGCAACACGATTTCACTCTATGATTTTAGGTTGGGTTTATAATAAACCTGTATTCCCAATAATTTATAGTAATAAAATGATAAATGTTATTAAAGATTTAGAATTCAAAGGGTTATATACAGATTTTAACAAAATTGAATATTTAAATCCAGAGGAAGTGTTTGAATCTATGACAACAAACATAATAGATGTATCTAAACAAGTAAAAAATGCTGCAAAGCAATTTGAGAAATTAGATACCTTTCTTAATCCCCATGCAGAGTAATGTCCCAAAACCTACTCCAGAATAATGAAGGTTTCATAAGGAGTTTAAATGAAGGTTAATCAATTAAAAGCGAGTGTAGTATTATCATATAGCTCTATGATTTTAGGTTATGCAATAGCGATTGTGTACACTCCTATAATGCTCCGCCTTTTGGGGCAGAGTGAATATGGTTTATATAATCTAGTATCTTCGGTTGTAAGCTATCTTGGATTAATGAGCTTTGGTTTTGGTAGTGCGTTTATAAGATACTATTCCCGATATAAAATTAATAACCAACAATCGAAAATTTCAATGTTAAATGGGATGTTTCTAATTGTCTTTATAGTGATTGGATTTATTGCTCTTATAGCCGGATTAATAGTTGTTATGAATATTGAGTATATTTTTGGCGAAAAACTTACCATGAATGAACTAGCTACTGCAAAAATATTGATGACAATAATGATATTCAATATTGTAATTTCACTTATGACTAGTGTATTTAATAATTATGTAGTAGCAAATGAAGAATATATTTTTCAAAAAATTATAGGTATGATTAAACTTGTGCTTGGCCCGTTAATAATATTACCAGTCTTATTAATGGGTTATAAATCTGTAGGCATGATACTTGCAACATCTGTTATCTCTCTCATTTTTGAGATAAGTCAAGTAATATTTTGTTTGAAGAAGTTAAAAATGAAATTCCTATTTCAAGAATTTGATTTTTCTTTAATGAGGGAAATGTCAATTTTTTCATTTTATATTTTTATGAATATGATTATTGATTTAGTTAATTGGAATGTTGATAAATTTATACTGGGTATTTTTCATGGTACGGTTACTGTAGCTATATATGGTCTAGCTGTACAATTGAATTTTTACTATCTATCGATATCTTTAGCTATTTCTAGTGTATTTATTCCAAAAGTAAATAGGATGGTAGCCGTAAGCAATGATAATAAAGAATTAACACTGTTATTTACAAAAGTGGGCCGTGTACAGTTTCTCATACTATCGTTAATTAGTTCAGGTCTCATTTTATTTGGTTTGCCTTTTATTAATTTGTGGGCTGGAAAAGAGTATAGTGAGTCTTATCTTATACTAATTATTCTAATTGTTCCAGTAACGATTCCCTTAATTCAAAACTTGGGCATTGAAATTCAAAGAGCAAAAAATATGCATCAATTTCGTTCATGGATTTACTTATTTATTGCAATATGCAATTTGTGTATGAGCATTCCATTAGGTAAACTATATGGTGGTATTGGTTGCGCCGTAGGGACTGCAGTTTCTTTTATTATCGGTAATGGTATTATTATGAACTGGTATAATCATAAAAAAGTTGGTCTTAATATGAAGTTCTTTTGGCGACAGATTTTGAGTATGATACCTTCTCTGATCCCCCCGATAGCAAGTGGTATATTAATGCTAATATTTTTAGATTTAAACCATATTATTACATTTTTTATATGTGGAACTATTTATGTGATCATTTTTGGTGTGTCCATGTGGTTTTTAGGGATGAATAAGTATGAAAAAGATTTATTAGCTAAACCTACACTTAACTTATTAAGTAATTTGAGATTATGTAAAACTGACATTTGACAGTGAATCATAATGGGTTTTACGGACACCAAGAATGGCTGGTAGAGTTATTGATGACGAAACCGGCCAATTTTGGCATAGAAGAGGTATCTTCAGGGGTGACAAAATAAATGGATAATTATGTGGTTTTAATCGATGAATACAGTAGTAAACTTGTATCAACACAAGCGCCATCTCATGATAGTGCTGCTAAAACACCAGAAACCATTGTGGCAAATTATTTGTCAAGTCTCCAAAACGTATTACCAATTATAAATGTCAAGTGCCCACCCACGCCACTGGTTAGAGCTAGAGGTGATGGTATAACAAATGACACTTACGTAATAAATACTATTATTGCTTATTGTAGTGAACATGGTGGTGGTGTAGTATATGTGCCAAAAGGTACGTACTTAATTAGTAAGTTATACCTTAAAGAAAATGTGGTTTTACGCGGAGACGGAATAAACACCACTTTTAAACTAATTAATAACGCAGGTCAATATATTAATCCAATAGAGATAAATAATGTTTCTAATGCACGTATTGAAGATTTATTAATTGACGGTAACAGGATAAACAATACATCAAACTATGTTTCAGGGATATATGTGTTATCTGCTGATAATATTACTATTTCCAATACTGTAGTACAAAACGTGAATGGAGATGGAATATATTTAGGCTATACTGGTTATTTAGCACAAAATATTAAATTAAATAATGTAACTATATGTAATAGTGCTCGAAATGAACTTGTTATAGCCAATGCTAAAAATGTACTAGCAAAAGATTGCACCATTGTTAGCAATGATGCGTTTGCGTCAACAATTGATTTTGAAAAACATGATACAAGTGATATGATTTCTGATATTACATTTGAAGATTTTGCCGTAACTGCAGGGCCTCAACCTATTAAGCTTATCACTAATAATAAACCTGGAAACACAGCCAATGTTGTATTACGGAATTTGAAAATAGAGGGGATTAACGCTGGAATCAAAATTAGCGATTTTGACAATGTAACGCTTGAAAGAGTTACTGGTCAATATATAGAAATAGTTGGTTCTCAAAATATTAATATTACCAATGGAACAAGGTTATCTGGATTTACTGGGACAGGTATTTATGCTTATGAAGATAGTTCATCACGTTATGTTACAAACCTAATGATTGATAATGTTAATATATACGACTGTGGAAAACATGGTATATTACTTCAAAATGTTAAAAGTGCTTATATAATAAATAGTAATATACACGATAATACCCAAGCTGGACTTGGGATTTACTATGCTTGCAATAATGTAAATATTATCAATAGTATATTAACTGATACTAAGGATGGAGGTAGTAAAGCACAACCGTATGCAGTTAAATTTGTTTCAAAAACTCATAGCAACATTAATATTATAGGTTGCTATACAGATGGTAATGCAAAAAGCGAATATGATGGTTTAGTAAGTAACTTAACTTTCCGCTTTGGAAACTCAAATAATTGCAGCGCATTAACATTTATAACCCCGGGCGGAACAGCAAGCCATACGTTGACTTATGGTAATGGTTATACTTTAATAGGGAGTGCTAATCAATATACTGCAGCGTACGACACTATTCCAAACGGAAGTATTTATGAATCTACGGATGGCAAATTAAAATATAAAAATCTAGCTGGCACCGCATATATACTCTCAAATAAAAAAGGCGTTGACAAAAACTATTATGATTAACGGATGTGTTAAAAGATTAATATGCGTAAATCCATTGACGGCCTGCTTATGATTGTTAGGCAGAGCTTCCACTTGAACTCTTTCCAAAACAGCCTGTACACAAGTATTCCTTATTACTGAGCAGCAGGTTTCATTGGCTATTATTTATGCAAGCGGCTGCTGGAACAGGTTTGTCGAATGATCGGTTTTAAATAGATTTTGTGGCTACTAAGAAGTCAAATGTTACGGCCCAATGGAGCGGTCATAGGAATATATTCCGTATTTCTCCAATAGGATATTTGATGGACAACTCTAGTGCATACTGAGCGGTGGCACTAGGGTTGTCTTTTATGTTGAGATAAGTGCAACTCGTGTGCAAATAGTTGTTTGGATAAATATGGGAACATATAATTAGATATAATACATAATGATTGGTGCGTTGAGGAGGGAAAAGTAAATGAAAAAACAAGTAATTGGACCTGATACAATAATATCTCGGATTGTGGAAGTAGTAGCCGCTGAAATGGATGGAGAGATAGTGATGATAAGTATTGAAAACGGTAAATATTATGGGATGGATTCTATCGCGAGTAGAATATGGGAGTTGATTGAAGCTCCTAAAAGTGTGGCTGAAGTAGTACGTATTTTGGGGGAAGAATATGACGTCGAGCAGCAGCAGTGCCAGGCAGACATTTTTGGATTTTTTGATTGTTTGCATAAAGAAGGACTTGTTACGGTTGCTTAGACTTAGTTTGAAATATCTTCGATGTTCACGGACTGATAAGCTGTTATTGCTGTATATATTTATACTGCTGGCCATTGTCAGGTTACTTCTTTTGCTTGTTCCTTTTCGCTATATTACTGTCTGGCTAGGTAAGTATATGAAAGAGTCTCCTTATATTGATGGAACCCAAGACACATTTATTAATCGGGTTGGATGGGCTATTCAAGTTGTAAGTAAGTACACTCCCTGGGAGAGTAAATGTTTGGTGCAGGCAATAACAGCGAAGATACTACTTCGTCATAAGCGGTTACAAAATACAATGTATTTAGGGGTTGCAAAAGACAGTAAGGATCAAATGATTGCCCATGCATGGCTTCGTTCAGGGAACAAACTGGTAACCGGAGGCCGTAACTGTAGCACATTTACTGTTGTTGCTAAGTTTGCCGATATTGGCGGAAATAGTGGGACATAGAGGTTGGAGGTATTTTAATGGCAGAGTTATGTGGTATGTTAATACTAGCATGGGGACTACTGTCTATTGTGTTTTTCATAGGAGCTATATCTGCAGTATCTGCGGGAAAATGCAAACACGGTCAGCATATGAATAGAAAAAAAGACTTATATTTTTAGCCTTAAAGAAAGGAGGTTAAGTGGTAAGGATACAGGCAAGAAAGGAGGCGGATTTGTTATGTCTAAAAAGAGGTGGGATAAACCCGTGGTTAGAGAATTAGATGTGTTGATGACAGAAACCGTATACAACTCATTCGATGATTTCATAAAAGCATTATACGACGCATATGGGCCAAAGATTACTCATGCGGAAGAGTCTGATTGGCGTGCTAAAAACTCTTATCTTTCGTAATGGAAAAATGGGACAGTTTTCCGTTGATAAAGTAAGACTGTCCTATTTTTTGACGATACCACCAAGGTGGTTTTTGAGGAGAATACCTATGCTAAAGCCTTTATTTATATACGTCTTAAAACTATACAATTTTGTACGAGCTAAATTAATACTAGACCTATTCCTGACTATTGTCTTGGGGCTCCTCGAAGGGGCTAGCATTATGATGCTAGTCCCATTACTTACCTTTGCCGGTATTACCAGCAATCAAACGGCAGGGTTTGGGCATATAGTCGAGGAGTACTTAAACATTTCAGGGATTGCTTTGCCGTTTGTCCTGATGGTGTATATTGGTATTAACGCCGGGCAGGCGTTCCTGCAAAGTTATGAGTCTATCTTAAACAGCAGTATTCGGGAGAGTTTTGCTACGTATTTGTATACAAATATCTACCGGACGATAACCTATGCCCGATGGTCTTTCTTTCTTAAGTCGAAACGAGCGGATATCATCCATGTTATCGCGACGGAAATGCCAAGGGTAACCACTGGTGCGTATCAGCTTTTGCAAATGATTGTTACGGCCATGATTGCTGTTATTCATGTGGGGATTGCCTTTGCTATAGCACCATATCTAACTTTATTAGTTCTATGTTGCGGATTAATTTTATCTGGCTGTTTGCAATTTACTGTCAGGAGAACCAGAAAAATGGGAGTGACGCTATCGGAGTGTGCAAGCCAGCTGTTCTCTGAAATCAGTGAGCATTTTAACGGCATCAAAGAGGTTAAAAGCTATGGTGTTGAAGCACAGCAGGTGCAAAATTTTGAAAGGCATTGGAGAAAGATTGGTGGCGTGCTTGTTGATTTAGCCAAGCTTCGTAGTCAGTCTTCTTTTGTATATAGAGTGGGCGCAGCAGTATTTATTAGTATCTTCTACTTTTTTGCTATTGAAATATTTCACAGTGACCCCAGGGAGCTAATCATAATATTTGTTATTTTTACCAGGCTATGGCCTAAATTTTCAGCTTTCCAGGCAGGATTCCAGTCCTTGACGATGATGTTACCGGCATTTCATAAGGTTACCGAGCTTCAAAATCAGTGTGAAGCTGAAGCAGAAAAGGCAGTATTGAATCAAAGAAAAGACCAGTTCGAATTGCGAACCGGGATACGTGTTGCCAATGTATCTTTCCGTTATAATACTAGTAATCCGCGGTATGCTGTAAGACAAGCTAATTTTGTTATTCCTGCAGGAACAACAACCGCTGTTGTCGGAGTATCAGGCTCTGGTAAAAGCACTTTGGCAGATTTAGTCCTTGGGCTGATAGAAACCGAGCAGGGAGAAATATGGATTGATGATAAGCGGCTTGCTGCTGATAATAATAGATATTTATGGCGGCAATCTATTGGCTATGTGCCGCAAGATGCGTTTTTATTTAATGCCAGTATCCGGGACAACCTAATTTGGGCATGCCCAGAGGCGACAGAGGAAGAGATATGGCACGTTTTACGGCTGGCTGCTATTGATGAGTTCATTGAAGGCTTGCCTGAAAAACTGGACTCGCTGGTAGGGGATCGGGGAATACGCCTGTCTGGTGGTGAACGACAGCGTATCGTCCTGGCTAGGGCTTTATTAAGAAAACCTGCCTTGCTTATTTTGGATGAGGCTACAAGTTCCCTGGATACCGAAAATGAAAAACGCATCCAAGATGCTGTTGACGGCCTGAGGGGTAGGCTAACAATACTGATGGTTGCCCACCGCATCTCTACTATTAAAAATGCCGATCAGATACTTGTTATGGAAAAAGGAAGAATAGTGGAACGCGGCTCCTATCAGACTTTTATCGCAGATGAGAATAGCCGATTTTATAAGCTCGCATGTATATAGTTACTGTTTGAATGTGCTGGGGTATTTGGGGTATTGTATTTAAAAAGTAGTATAAGGGAATGCTTTTCTACATATGTATATACCAATATATAGTGGACAATAACCTATGCTCGTTAGTCTTTGTTTTCAGCGGGCATGTTTATAACGTAAAAGGAGGTTGAAAAATCCATGCCTAAAAAGAAGTGGAGCAAGCCCTGTGTAGCAGAACTGGATATACAGAGGACAGAATTAATTTTCGGTGATTTAGCTACTGATGCTGGAGTAGCATGGTTGCTTAGTTTGATCGATGGTGGTCATCACCATCATTCAGTAAACGCGGACGTCAGTTAATGAGTGTTAATTCGTGAAATAGTTGAGCAGGTCGGATACTTCACAAATAGTAGTGTCCCCCAATAGTTGCAGATAGGCCTAATGCCAAAGGAGGAAATCATGCCCTAATGACCACAAAACATGTTTATTGGTTAGCTGCTATGACTATGATGATCCTAATATCCTGCCTTTCTAGCATGTCCCATCTTTCTTTTTTTAACAATGACCTACCGCCCGTATTACTCAAACTAGTTAAGCAGTATTCTTTGAGGTTTGGGAATACTGGCTTTTTTTCTTATAGTATAAGTATTCACCCGGATTATCTTATTCATAAGGCTGGACATATTGTTCTGTATGGTCTGTTGGGAAGCTTCCTATATAAAGCAGTTGGCAGGTCAATATATTGGGCAATTCCTTTGGTGGTGTTGTTTGCAATTGGAGATGAA